>CESG01017206.1_pt1 | contig 14091 bp, 7 predicted proteins | sample 531121 | NCBI WGS metagenome assembly CESG01 (sample SAMEA2621287, study PRJEB7988) | marine metagenome | biome: marine biome (ENVO:00000447); feature: mesopelagic zone (ENVO:00000213); material: "saline water (ENVO:00002010), including plankton (ENVO:xxxxxxxx)" | depth 800 m
AGGTGTTATTTCTCGTATCTTACCGGAAGAGGATATGCCTTATACTAAGGACGGTCGGCCGGTTGATATTCTCCTGACTCCGTTAGGTGTACCTTCTCGTATGAACTTGGGGCAAATTCTAGAGCTCCACTTAGGTATGGCTGCGAATACTCTTGGTTACCAAGCTATCGTGCCTCCGTTTGGTGGCGCTAATGTAGAAGATGTAAAGAATGAACTAAGAGAAGCGGGATTGCCGGAAGATGGCAAGATTCAGTTGCGGGACGGTCGAACCGGTGAGGAATTCGCCAAGAAAACAGCCGTGGGATATATGTACATCCTGAAACTTCATCACATGGTAGAAGACAAAATTCACATGCGTTCGATTGGTCCATACTCACTTATCACCCAACAGCCACTTGGTGGTAAGGCTCAGATTGGTGGACAGAGATTTGGAGAGATGGAAGTGTGGGCATTGCTTGGTTATGGTGCCGCATACACTCTACGGGAGATGTTGACCATTAAGTCCGATGACATTGTTGGTCGATCAGCTGCTTTTGACGCTATTGTGCGCGGAGAGCAAATTTCTCATCCGTATACACCGGCGGCCTTCAATGTATTAGTAAACCAACTCAAGGGATTGTCTCTCAGTGTCAATCTTAAAAGAGAGGAACGGAAGTTTTAACAGTCCAAAATAATCAAAAACAATATGGAAACAATAAGCAAAAAAGAAAACGTTCGTCCAAAGAGAAAGCCGGCAGATCTGGAAGAAGTAAGTCTGCGCTTGGCTTCACCGGATGAGATTTTGGACTGGTCTTCCGGCGAGGTAACCAAGCCCGAAACAATCAACTACCGAACGCAACGCCCGGAAAAACATGGTCTCTTTGATGAAAGGATTTTTGGCCCGGTAGAGGATTTTGAATGTTCTTGTAAAAAGTATCGAGGTATTCGATATAAGGGTATTACTTGTGAAAAGTGTGGGGTAGAAATTACTCGCGCAATTGTGCGTCGTGAACGTATGGGTCATATTGAACTATGTGTCCCGGTCTCACATATTTGGTTCTTGCGTGGTGTACCATCACGCATAGCTCTTATTCTGGGTATTACTGCTGCAGATATAGAAAAAGTCATTTACTTTGCCGGATACATTGTGACCAAGGTATCAGAGAGCGAACGAGCTCGACTGTTGTCAGAGCTACAAAACGAATACAAGGCTCGCCTGAAAGAATTAAAGAACGATGATGCAAAGGCAGAACTTAAGGCACGTATGGATGAAACCAAAAAGGCGATTGATGGTTTGCGCCAAGGTACTGTACTAGATGAGAACACCTTTCATAAGTACTCAATGAAGTACTCGAATCTTTTTGAGGCCAAGATTGGTGCGGAAAGTGTTTACGAACTATTCAAAGAGATTGATCTAAAAGAGCTAAAAGACAGGCTGGAAGAGGAACGTACCAAAGCCGGTGCTGCCGAGCGGGTGAAGCTTGATAAGCGTTTGTCATTGGTGCGAGGAATGATACATGCCGATGTGCGACCTGAGTGGATGTTCCTAAATCGTATTCCGGTTATTCCTCCGGCGCTGCGACCCATGGTTGCTTTGGAAGGTGGTCGACATGCGTCTTCAGACCTAAATGATCTTTACCGAAGAGTGATCAATCGAAACAATCGTCTGAAGAAACTTATCGATATTATGGCACCTGATGTAATCTTGCGTAACGAAAAACGTATCTTGCAAGAAGCAGTGGATGCTCTTATCGACAATTCCATTCGCCACGGAAACAGCGCTTATGGTGCCATGAGCCAAGCGCAACGGCGACCACTTAAGTCACTTTCTGATTATCTGAAGAGTAAACAGGGTTACTTTAGACAAAACTTACTCGGAAAGCGAGTGGATTACTCCGGACGAAGCGTGATCGTTATCGGTCCTGAGCTTCATCTTGACCAATGTGGTTTACCCAAACACATGGCTTTGGAACTCTTCCGTCCGTTTGTTATTGCCGAACTTTTGAAACAAGAACTGGCATACAATATTCGTGGTGCCGGCCGACTTATAGAAGATGGAGTACCGGAAGTATGGGCAATTCTGGAAGATGTTATTAAAGGCAAGCACGTACTTCTTAATCGTGCGCCTACACTTCACCGTCAGGGTATCCAGGCTTTTCGTCCGGTACTTATTGAAGGTAACGCTATTCAGGTACATCCGTTGGTATGTCGCGCTTTCAACGCCGACTTTGACGGCGACCAAATGGCGGTACATGTACCATTGTCCGAGGAAGCGCAAATGGAAGCCAAGGAAATCATTTCTGCCAATAGGAATATTCTTAAGCCGGGTAGTTCTGAGCCGGTGGTGTCTGAAAAGCTTCTTGATATGGCTTTGGGTGCCTATTGGATGACTAAAGAAGTAGAGGGCGCAAAAGGTGAAGGGAAATTCTTTTCTTCTCCAAATGACGCTATCAATGCCTACGACTATGGGCTCATCGATTTTCGTGCAAAGGTCAAAGTGTTGGCTACAGATACCGAGAAATACAGACAATTTGAAGGTCAGACTTTTGAAACTACCGTTGGTCGTTTGTTGTTTAACTCGGTACTTCCAAGTGATCATGCTTTCATCAATGAAGTTATCGTACAAAAAACGCTATTCAACATAATCATCGATATCATTGATGACCGTGGCGCTGATGCCGTACCGAAAATTGTTGATAAATTGAAGCATTTTGGCTTTAAGTACGCGACAGTGTCCGGTACTACATGGGGTATTGACGAAGTGGTTGTTCCGGAAGGAAAGTCTAGAGTTATCGAGGAAGCTCGTGCCAAAGAAAGAGAAGTATATGAGTATTTCAACAATGGACTCATTTCTCGCGATGAACGCCGCCGCATGATTGTGGAAATTTGGCACCACGCTAAAAGTTCTATTGAAGAGCTTTTGCCGGACACTCTGGACAATGATGGTTCTGCTTTTGAGATGTGGAAGTCAGGTGCTCGAGGTTCTATGGGTCAGATCGCAATGATGGCGGGCATGAAAGGTTTGATTGTGAATACTCGTGGTGAAACTTTGGAAACTCCGGTTATTTCTTCGATGAAGGAAGGACTCTCTCCAATTGAATATTTCAACACCACTCACGGTTCTCGAAAAGGTTTGGCTGACACTGCTCTACAGACTGCGAAAGCAGGATATCTAACACGACGACTCTTCGTAGTAGCGCAAGACGCTATTGTGACTGAGGAAGATTGTAAAACGAAGGCCGGCACAAAAATTAGTCGCATTTCTTCTTCAGGTATTGAAATTGCATTTTCTAAAGCCATCAAAGGAAGAATTTTGGCTGAAGACGCCGTCGACAGTAAAGGTAATGTTATCTTCAAAAAAGGACATCTTCTTTCTCGCCGCGACGCTATCGCTGTAGAGGAAACTACATGCGAAGAGGTGGTTGTACGTTCACCGATGACCTGTAAGACACTACGTGGAGTGTGTCAAAAATGTTATGGTATCGACCTCACCACTAATGATTTAGTGGATATCGGTGAAGCAGTCGGCACAGTAGCTGCGCAAGCAATTGGTGAACCGGGTACTCAGCTAACGATGAACACCAAACACGCCGGTGGTGCAGCACAGGTTGGTGGAGACGTAACGCAAGGTCTACCTCGTGTGGAAGAAGTGTTTGAGAAACGTCAACCAAAAATTCCCGCTATTGTTGCTAAGCATGACGGTGTAGTAGTAGAAGTGCGTCGTGAAGGACATGGGCGAGTGATAGTGGTTGCACCAGATATGACGGCAGCCGGTGCGCCAAAGAAAAAGGACAATGTTGAATACGAAGTTTCTCCACTGCGTGTAGTTACTGTTGCGAAGGGAGAAAATGTGAAGGCCGGACAGTTGATGACAGATGGCTCTGCTCACCTACCTGATTTGTTTAAGTTTGGTGGAGTAGAAGCTACTCAAGACTATATCATTTCTGAAATCAACAAGATCTACGAACTTCAAGGTGTAACTATTTCACGTAAACACATTGAGCTCATTGTTAAACAAATGATGAGTCGAGTGAAAGTTATCGCTTCCGGGGACAGTCACTTCACTGTGGGTGAGGTGGTAGAGGAATGGATCTTTGTAGATACCAACCAGAAGCTTAAGGAAGCTGGTAAGGAATTGGCTAAAGCTGATAAACTAATCACCGGTATTACAGAGAGTTCGCTTTCTCGAAAGAGTTTCCTCTCTGCCGCATCATTCCAAAACACAACTCGTGTTCTCATAAATGCCGCAGTGAAGGGTAGTGAGGACAACTTGGCGGGTCTTATGGAAAACGTAATCATTGGACGCTTGATTCCAGCCGGTACGGGGTTCAAGGGATCTAAGAAGCAAGAAATGATTGCTGACATACAAGATGCGTATGAGGACTAAGTATCGACAGCATCAATGAATCAACAAAAACCGCTCTTTTGAGCGGTTTTTGGTAATTCAAGAAAGAGTGCCGCGAATTAACTCTTTGTTTCAACAACCCCACATCAACCATTGAGTCTACCTATCATCAATGATATCAAAACTCTTCTCATATCATTGATGATAGGTAGAGAATGGACGAAGGTCATTTCTTTTTGGAGAGGAATTCCTCGGCCAAGTTGAAAAGCAGAAAGTGCCCCGGGTACTTTTTTCTCAGGCCATCAAATGTAAACGGATCAGAGTAATCTTTACTTTTTTGTACCGCTTTCCTCGTGGCAAGATCTTTCTCATATTCCTTTATCGCTTCACCGTAGGCTGGTATTTCTTGTTGGAGCCACTTTCTGGTGCGTGTAAAGGTGTTAGGGCTCACGTGCAATATTTCATTTACTTCCGCCTGTGACTTACCTTCCAAAATGAGACGTGAAATAAGTAGTCTTCTACCCAGAGTGAGCTTTTCACTTTCTGTCAATAATTTATCAATTAGATTTTTTGTCTCTTCAGGTCCTGCGCATTGCTCAATAGTTTCGTTGAGGGTACTCAAAATAACCTTCCTCTGTCTTCTTGTATGATGTCGGACACTTTTACTCATATTACATGTCTACCTATCATCAATGATATCATATTAAAGGTCATATCATTGATGATAGGTAGACGGTTGGGGATGATGAGTTGGGGGAGTATAATGGAGGGTAATTATGGCAAGTGATACTGTACAAAGAGTCAAAGACAGACTTAGTATTATAGATGTGGTGGCACCTTATGTGGAGCTTCATAAGGCCGGGAAGAACATGAAAGGCAAAAGTCCTTTTACCGAGGAAAAGACCCCTTCTTTCTTCGTTTCCCCGGATCGTAATATGTACTATTGTTTCTCCACGAGCCAAGGTGGTGACATATTTTCTTTTGTGCAAGCAATGGAGGGAGTGGATTTCAAGGGAGCGTTGAAAATATTGGCTGAAAGAGCGGGAGTGGAACTAGTTCCTGAGGATCCTAAAAAACGTTCTGAACGAGAACAACTTTACGCTATTTTAGAAGAAGCGACCAAGTTTTTTTCTGATAACTTACCAAGCAATAAACCCGCCAACGAATATCTTAAAAAGCGCTCAGTAAATGACAAAACCATAAATACTTGGAGAATTGGCTTGGCTCATGATGAGTGGCGAGAACTAAAGAATCACTTGAAAAAAAGCGGTTTTGCTCCAGAGCATATTAAGAAAGCCGGCCTAGTTAAAAGCACGGACGGTAAAGAGCCATACGATGTGTTTCGTGACCGAATAATGTTTCCGATATTTGATTCTTCCGGACGGCCGGTGGCTTTTTCCGGCAGGCTTTTAAGTAAAGATAGTGATCTACCAAAGTACGTAAACTCCCCCGAGACAGAGCTGTTTAATAAATCAGAGATACTTTATGGATACGACAAAGCCAAACATGGTATCCGCACTTTGGATTTCGCTTTGTTGGTGGAGGGGCAGTTTGACGTAGTTTTGTCTCATCAAGCAGGATATAAAAATGCCATAGCTGTTTCCGGCACAGCTCTTACTTCATCACACGTGGCTTTGCTACAAAGATTGTCAAACAGAGTTGTATTGGCACTTGATTCAGATCGAGCCGGCATTGCAGCGGTGAAAAGAGCAGCTAATATCATGCTTGCACGCGGTATGGATATCAAGGTTGCTAAAATGCCAACAGGTTCTGATCCGGCTGATATGGTGGCCAATGATCTGAAAGGTTTCAAGCAGGCTATAAAAGAAGCGAAACATGTAGTGGAGTATTTTCTTGAAGTAATAAAGGATGAAGTGCAAGATGAAAGAAAATTAAAACTCCGTGTGCGCGATGAGGTACTGCCATACTTGCTAAAAATCAAAAGTCCTTTAGATAGAGAACATTTTGTGGGAGTGGTGGCTGACTTTCTGAAGGTGAAAAGTGAAGCCATTAACTTGGAACTTTCGACTCTGGGAGACCAGTCCATATCGGAGAACGACACAACTCCTACAAAGATTAGTGCTAGTCCCAAGATTGGTTCCGATAGAAAGCAATCTTTACTTTCGTACATGATCGTAGCTCATGACCTGGTTGACAAGAACGTACAAAAAATAATTGAGAAAGCTCTGGAAAATATTTGTGGTGAACGTATTCAGAATATTGAAGAGTCAGTCGCAACAGAAATAAAGAGTAGAAGTTTGTTTGAACTTGAAGAAGCATTCTCTGATCTTTCCGATGATCAGGTGCTTGATGAACTGGCTTCCAGACTTGAACAGTTGCGACAAATCGTAGTAAGAGAGGATTTGCAGAAGAAAAAAATAGAGCTAGCAGCACTTGAAACAGGAGGCAAAGCAGATGACGTTGTAAAAATTCTAGAAGAAGTCAAATCACTTCACGATAAACTTAGCCAAGAGCCTATAACAAAAAAGGACTTGCAGGGATTGTAAATTGCGGTATAGTAGCACGGTATTACCCCGTAAGGGTTTTATTTGCATATCTAAATGCCAAAAAAGGTTTCAACAAAGAAGTCAGCGACTTCTAAAACAAAAGTAACCAAAAAGGCAGTCAAAAAAACTGCTAAACCAAAGGCAAAAAAAACAGTAGCCACCAAAAAAACTGGGGCTAAAAAAACATCTGCCAAAAAAACTATTAAAAAAAGTCCAGTAAAAACTGCGACTAAAACTAAAAAGACCACAGCTAAAAAGGTTAAGAAAACCACGAAAACCAAAAAAACCACTCCGCCAAAAAGAGTCAAAAAACCCCTCGTTAGAAAGAAGGTTAGCAAAGTAGAAAAGGAAAAGCTGGCTAAAGTTAGCGAGATTTTGCAAATGGGACGTGATCGTGGATACGTCACGTATGATGAAATCATGCGTTTTTTCCCAACTATCGAGAAAGACGTTCCTTTCTTGGAAGATTTGTACGAGAAAATAGACACTGCTAACATTGATGTTCTGCAAAGTGGTGGGATGTTGGGTGACGATGAGACCGAGGAACTCTTGGCACAGAAAAATGCTTATCGACGCAATGACAGTAGCTATGACTCCATTCAGATATATTTGCGTGAAATCGGTCAGTATCCGCTTTTGACTGCGCAGGAGGAGAAGGATTTGGCTAAAAGAATAGAAGATGGAGACGAAGAAGCTCGCAACCTATTGGCTCGCGCCAATTTACGTTTGGTGGTTTCCATTGCTAAGAAATACGTGGGTCGTTCGCCTGACTTAACTCTACTGGACCTGATCCAAGAAGGTAATCTGGGACTCTTTAAAGCGGTTGATAAATTTGACTTCACTAAAGGATTCAAGTTTTCTACCTATGCTACATGGTGGATTCGCCAAGCTATTACCAGAGCACTGGCCGATCAATCTCGTACTATTCGTATTCCAGTTCATATGGTGGAGACAATGGCCAAGTACAAGCAAGTTTCTCGTCGTCTGGCACAAGACCTCGGCCGCGATCCAATGCCGGAAGAAATTGCTACCGAGATGAATATAGAGGTGGAAAAGGTGTATCAAATCGAAAAAATAAGTCAAGACACCATTTCTCTTGAGCTTCCGATAGGGGACGACGACGACCGTTCAAGACTCTCAGACTTTATTTCAGATGATAAAATGGTCTCTCCGGATCAAGAGGTGTCTCATAGCATTTTGGCTGACCAAATTATTGAGATTCTGGATACACTTTCTGAGAAAGAGCGAAAAATTCTTGAAATGCGGCACGGGCTTATCGATGGTACCTATCATACTTTGGAAGAGGTTGGTAAGGAGTTTGGTGTAACGCGAGAACGCATCAGGCAGATTGAGGCTAAGGCTCTTGAGAAGATACGTCAGCATGACAAAGCTAGGCGGCTAAAATCCTATTAACAGACCATCTGCTTTGTTGTGTTTCGTAAAGTGGCATTAATCATACTCACCAGTACGATGAATGCCACTTTACTAACACCCCCACTTCTTACTTATTGTTAGGATTTTAGGTGGCAGACAACTCCTGCTGAATGGGGCCGAATGTTACGTTGTTGTTATTGACATCGATCTTGCCTGAGAAATACGGAGTGAAGACAGTGAGAGCAATGGTGGCGACTGCAAGTCCAATGGCCATGGTAGGTAAACCTTGCTTCATCCAGTCGATAAAGCTGATGGGGTTTTCTGTTTTTTCAGACTTAGCCATCACAATTACACCGGCAGTAGAACCAATTGGTGAACCGTTACCACCAAATCCTACACCAAAAGCCAGTGCCCACCATAAGATTTCAGTCGGTATACCTTGTGTGCCGAGGTAGGTAATAATGGGAATCATTGCTACTGTGAGAGGGATGTTGTCGACTATTGCCGACAGTACTGCACTGGCCCACAGGATAATAAGGGCGGTTGCCAGCAAGTTGTTTTCGGCTCCACCGGTGATAAGGTTGGCAACGTGTTCTAATATACCAGCGTACTCTAGTCCTCCCACAATCACGAATAATGAGCCAAAAAAGAGCAGTACGGAAAGCTCGCATTTCTCAAGAATTGCCTGCGGGTCATGTTTTGGTGCTACCAGAATAAGTGCCAAAGAGGCTCCGATAAGCGCCACAACCGCCGGCTCCAGATGCAGGGCACTATGTAAGAAGAAAAGTGTCACTACTAAAGCAAAAACCAACAGAAGCTTTTTGACCATCTGTGGTTCCTTAATAGCGTGACTTTCGTCCATTTGCATCAGCTGTTCAACATTGTCCGGTTGTTTAGCTAAGTCTTTGCGAAAAAGAATCTTGAAGAAACCAAGAGTGACCACCCAAGTCACAAGTACTACTGGCAAGGTATGAATCAGGAAGTCATTAAAGGAGAAACTGGCTGCTGAGCCGATCATAATGTTTGGCGGGTCTCCTACCAAAGTACCCGTACCTCCAATGTTTGAAAGTAGGGCCTCTGCCATCAGAATTGGTACAGGATTGATTTTAAGCATTTCAGCAATGATGATAGTAATAGGTACTATCAAAATGATAGTAGTGACATTGTCGAGAATCATCGAGAGTGCAGCTGTAATACCGGATAGTGCGACTAACAAATACCAGGGATTACCTTTGGTCTTCTTGGCAGTCCAGATACCTAAGTATTGAAATATTCCGGTGTGTTCGAGCATGCCGACAAGTATCATCATTCCGAAAAGTAGACCTAGAGTATTGAAGTCCACTACATACATCAAATCTTCCGGGCGATAAAAGTCGAAGTATATGCCGGCTAGTACCATCGCCACTGCCCCCACGAGTCCGATTACTGTGCGGTGGATTCTTTCCGTTAGAATAAAGAAGAATGTGACCACGAAAATCGCTCCTGCTACTAATTCTATAGTTCCCATGTTATTTAGTTAGACAAATAAAAAACACCCAAAAAGAGCGTTGTAAGGTTGTTTATTAATCTGAGTCGCTAATATTTAAGAATTTAGCCAAAATATGTTTAAGGCCACGGCGAGAAACCACTCCTAATGGGCGGTTGTCTTCATCTACTACCGGAATTCTCATACTACGATTGGTAATGGCGGTTGCGGCCACAGCCATCAGGCCGTCATTGACTGTTACAGGACTCATGTCAGTCGACATGAAAAAAGACACCTGTTTTTCTTCCGCATCACTTACCGCACTTTCAAACATTTCTTCGGTAGCAAAGTTGGCAGCAATACTATCGCCATCTAGGTAATCTGGTACGATTGCATCCAGTAAATCTGATACACAAATTTCACCGGTCAGCTCACCTTCTTTGTTTACCACCAAAAGGGTGTTAGTTTTTTCAGTCACCATTTTTTGCAAAGCATCTCTGAAGGATACTTCCTCACTGATCGTGACTGCAGGCTTCATTATATCTTTTACTTCCATTCTGTATTAGATAATGCAAACATAATTTCAATGAAATCATGTTTCAATTGGTTAATTCTAATTTACTTGCAGTGTCCCGTACGTATGAAAATAAACAGGTAATCTAGGGAGATTACAATATCCGCTTCAGGATCCGCAACAAGAGTATCATACTCCTGTTTCTCTCCGCGGGCAATTATTTATGCTAGACTTTCTTGGTAATGTCACATCTGAGCTCAGAATTTTATGATGCTTACAAAGCTCTTAACAAGGAGCAGAGGATGGCTGTCGATACCATTGAAGGGCCGGTTATGGTGGTGGCCGGTCCCGGTACGGGTAAGACACAGATTCTTACTTTACGAATCGCCAATATTCTTGCCAATACCCAGACCTCACCAGAAAATATTCTCGCTCTTACTTTTACAGAGTCCGGAGTAAAGGCTATGCGTAACCGTTTGCGTCAGTACATAGGCAGTGCCGCTTATCAGGTGCCTATTTACACTTTCCATGGCTTTGTAGAGAAACTGTCGCGTGAGTATCCGGAGGAATTTATACGTCTTGGGACGGGTAGAGTGGCCGATGATTTGGAAAGAATCAATATACTAAAGAATATTGTTGATGGTGGTGAAGTTAAAAAACTACGACCTTCGGGCCGACCAGACTACTATTTGCTACCTCTCAAGCGTCAAATAGATGACCTTAAAAGTGAATTTGTACAACCGGATGATTTGCGTCTAATCATAAACGAGCAAATAAAGACGCTTTCCCAGATGGAGCGCTATCACGAGAAAGGCGCATATAAAGGTAAACAGAAAGGAGACTATACAAAGCAAGCTGAGGCCATAGAAAAAAACGAAGAATTGTTATTTGTGTATAGGCAATATGAAACATTGCTAGCAAGTAGCAATCTTTATGACTTCAACGACATGCTCATTCACGCGGTGAGGACTTTGGAAAACAAGAACGATGTTTTATTTGATTTACAAGAAACCTATCAGTACGTTTTGGCCGATGAACATCAAGATGTGAACGGTACCCAAAACAAGCTCCTAGAGTTGCTAATGGATTTTCATGATAGTCCTAATTTGTTTGTGGTGGGCGATGAAAAACAAGGCATTTTTCGCTTCCAGGGTGCATCACTAGAGAACTTTCTATATTTTGAAAATCATTTCAAAGGAACTAAAGTAATATCACTAACAGAGAACTATCGGTCAGGTGCCAATATACTTGATTGCGCTCATTCACTTATAAAAGTGGACGAAGGCCCGTTGAAAAATTTGCGTATCCCGCTGGAGGCCGCAGCGGTGAAAGATTCGCAAGTGGAATTACGTGAGTTTTCACATGTTGCCGTTGAAGCTGATTGGCTTTTGGAAGCGGTGAAAACCGAACTCCAAACAGGGGTGTCAGGTAATGAGATAGCGATAATCGTGCGAAGTAACAGAGAGGTGGAGCAAATTGCTGCACATTTACGCAAGCATGGAGTGAGTGTACGAGCCTCGGCAGATAGTGATATTTTAGACCATCCCATTACTATCTCCATGCTAGAGTTACTCAAAGGGGTAATACACTATAACCAAGACGAAGTCTTGGCCCCGCTACTTCTTAACTCCTACTGGGGTATAGACAGCGGCGATGTAGCCAAAGTGCTGGCAGCAAGAAGTTACAAAAATCCATTGTGGAGTATATTGAATAATAAAAAGCTCCTAACTTCTCTGGAACTGACTAATTCTGCAAAGATTACCAATTTCACAGCGACTATTTTGCAGGCGAGAAACAGTCTGGAGAGCAAGCCGCCGATAGATACACTTGAAACGTTGTTAAAAGACAGTGGTTTTTTGGAACATGTAATCGCCACCTCTCCGGTGGAAGGCGCGCGAGTGGTGCGCCGGCTCTATGATGAAGTGGAAGAAATGACTAGAAGCAAAAAGGCTGCCACTTTAAAAGACTTACTTACTCTGGTTGAGACTTTACAGTTGTACAAGCTTCCGCTTACAGCACCGTACATACAAAACGACGATAACGCAGTTACAGTAATGACAGCCCATAAGTCTAAGGGCCTAGAGTTTGAAGTGGTTTTTATTCCCGGTTTAACCCACAAAACTTGGAGTGGTAGTACTGCGCGCAAAAACTTTCAGGTGCCACTTTTGAAATACGTGCCGGAGGAACTTGAAAAGGAAGAAGACGAAAGGAGGCTTTTGTATGTAGCAATGACAAGAGCTAAGCATAGGCTTCGACTTTCTTTCTCCAACTTAAGTACAGAAGGTAAAGATTTACAGCAGGAAAAACTGCTTGATGATTTGGCTGTTGACACTTATGAGAGGGTTAGTACTGACAAAGAGGAAAAAAGTTTTGCTCCGCTGAAAAAAATAGAGACAGTAACAAGAAATTCGGTATTAGATCACTCATTTGTAAAACAAGTGTTTAAGGATAGAGGTTTCTCAGCTACTTCACTCAATAACTACTTAAAGTCTCCGTGGAATTATATCTTCCGTAATGTGTTACGCTATCCCGAAACACAGTCCGAATCGATGCTGTTTGGTTCTTTGGCACATAGCATTATTGAGGAAATATCCAAAAATAGAAAAATGTTGAGTGCCAGTGAACTCAATCAATCTATCGATAGGGAACTTGGGAAAGTTATGCTCAGCGAAGTGGAATATTCACGACTGCATGAACGATTGCTCGTAGCTCTCTCTGCTTATGGTGATCACTTGGTGCGCTCTCTCACTGAGTCATCAAAGGAAGAATTTGCCATAAGCGTAATTTTACCTACCGGATTAAAAGAGCCGTCTGAGGTTGTTTTGACAGGAAAGCTGGATCGTCTGGATTTTGATAAAGATGGAAGATTGCTTAGGGTTGTCGATTATAAGACCGGTAAGCCAAGGAGTCGCAAGGAGATAGAGGGGAATACAAAGAATTCAGATGGAGGATATAAAAGGCAGTTGGTGTTTTATGCATTGCTACTTCTTCTCTATGACGACGAACGCTATACACCTAAAGAGTTTACTTTGTCCTTTGTAGAACCAAATAAAAAAGGGCAAATAGTCGAGGAGTCTTTCATTGTTAATAAAGAAGAAATAGAGGATTTGAAGCAACAAATCATTAAATCAGCTGTTGATATCTATGAAGGTAAATACTTGGAGAATGTATGTGACAAAGATAAGTGTGACTATTGCCATATAGTGGAAAGGCTTTAAAAAACCGAAGCACAGAGTGCTTCGGTTTTTTAAACTGGAAGTCGTCTAATTACCTCCTTCAATTTGACCCAATAGATTGTCGATCACAGCTTTAACTGAGCCGTATGGTTGTGCGCCATTTATTACACCCTGTTGATCGCCGACAATCACGACAGTATACGGTGTGCCACGAGCACCAATTTGTAGTGCGTTATTGTAATCTTCTTCTACGGCTGCTTGATATCTTCCGGAAGCTACACATTCATTATAAGCGGTTTCATCAGCACCGGCGCTAACTGCAAATTCGGCCAATCTGTCCATCTGTGTTGGTTCGTTGGTAGTACGTTCACCAAATACTAAGTCAGTAAATTTCCAGAATCCTTCGTTGCCTGCCAGCTCTGCAACGCACTCACTGGCTTGTGCAATGGATGCTGCGTTAGGGTGAAGTTGTTCAAGAGGGAAGTGTCGGTATACCCAAGCTACTTTGCCTTCGGTGCCGTATTCTGTCATGATTTGCTTCATAGTTTCGTGGAAATTCTTACAGAAAGGGCAGTCGTAGTCGGAGTATTCAACCAGCGTAATCGCAGCATTTGGATTACCCAGGATATGATCATCTGCTGTGACAGGATTAATCGCACTCAGATCTTCTTCTTCGGGGATTGGTGTTGGTGTAGGAGCAACAGCAGTATCCTTGCTTCCGCTAAAGTAAA
>CESG01002777.1_pt1 | contig 14090 bp, 12 predicted proteins | sample 531121 | NCBI WGS metagenome assembly CESG01 (sample SAMEA2621287, study PRJEB7988) | marine metagenome | biome: marine biome (ENVO:00000447); feature: mesopelagic zone (ENVO:00000213); material: "saline water (ENVO:00002010), including plankton (ENVO:xxxxxxxx)" | depth 800 m
ACTGTGGATAAATGTCCTTTACACGTATAAAGGACATTTTGCTTGTCCTTTATATGTCCTATAGATTTATGTCTGCTGAGACAGGACAGTGGTCGGACCCATAGATGTCTGGGTGGATTGCAGCACTTTCTACTCGCTCCTCAAGCTGCGCGCTGACAAATATGTAATCGATTCGCCACCCGACGTTACGTTCCCGCGCCCCGCTCCACGGACTCCACCACGTATACTGTTCTCCACCAGTCTCAAACATGCGGAGTGTATCGATGAAACCTTCTTCGACTATATTGTCGGCACCTTCGCGCTCCTCTTTGGTGAATCCTTTGTTGCCCTCATTCTCTTTTGGACGAGCAAGGTCAATTTCCTTGTGTGCCACATTGAGGTCGCCACAGAAAATGACCGGCTTTTTATTCTGGAGTGTTACACAGTAGTCGAGAAACGCCGGATCCCAGTGCTTGTAACGCAGCTCGAGGCGCGAGAGGTCGTCTTTTGCATTGGGCGTGTAGACAGTAACAATGAATACCTCAGGAAATTCGATGGTTAGTACGCGTCCCTCCCTATTCAACTCGCCGTATGCGTCGCTACTCAAGCTGTGTTTTCTGGTTACATCCTCCGGAAGATCGTATGAAACGGAAAGGGGTTTACGTTTTGTGAAGATTGCCGTGCCGCTATAACCCTTCCGCTCCGCTGAGTTCCAAAACTCTTCGTAGTCAGGCAGATCAATGGGAGACTGATGTTGCTGCGCTTTTGTCTCCTGTAGACACAATACGTCCGGTCGCAATTCTCGTATCATCGGCATAAATAAACCCTTGCGGTCGACTGCGCGAATCCCATTTACGTTCCATGAAACTATTCTCATGGGTGTCATGCTACCCCGTTCCACAACGACGAATCAAGTGGGAGCGAGCTTTGCTCGCGTTCGTCATTGTGGAACGGGGCTAGCATAACAATAAAAAGAAGTGAGCCGGTGGTCGTATTGGTGACCACCGGCTTCTGTGTATCAACCTTGCGGCTGCCGTCTCAGTTTTCCCACTGAGGTTGGGGTGAGGTCGTCGCTCCAATGCTACCAGAACCCGGAAATGAAATTATCATATTGGGGTAGTTTGGGGTTTGCGAACTTGTTCACGTCGCCCTCCTGTTTTCAGGATGAACATCAGTCAACAAGGCAAGCTGCAAAACGCTGCCGGAACGCACGCGACCCCCGTGGTCGGTACGCGCCCTGACCGTACCCTTCCACCGTACTCCTTCTTACGGACATTCTCAAGGACACTTATGCACTTACTTTTTCTTGTTATGAAACTTCGAGTGCACATCTCGGAGATGTTTGTCGGTGACGTGTGTGTACACCTGAGTGGTCGCGATGTTAGCATGCCCCAGAAGTGCCTGCACACTGCGAATATCAGCACCATTCTGTAGCAAGTCGGTGGCAAAGCTGTGACGCACAACGTGCGGTGTAACTTTTTTGGTGATGCCCGCGCGCGTTGCGTAGTGTTTCACTATGCGCTCCACGCTGCGAGTGCTAAGGCGAAGCTCGTTTCGCTCATTTGCGTTGCGTCCCATGTTTACAAAAAGCGCCTCGTCGAGGTCTTTGCGCTCGTCGAGATATCTTTGGACTGCTTTTTTTGCCTCGGGCGAGAAAAATACCACGCGCACCTTATCGCCCTTGCCACGAATCGACATTTCGTCCTTGGAGAGATCAATATCGGAGTCGAGTGAAACAAGTTCCGACACACGAAGACCGGTCGAGAACAAAAGTTGCAAGATCGCGTTGTCGCGGAGTGCTCGAATCTTGTCATTCTCCGTTTCACCATCCCTGTGTGCCTTCATGGGGGCTGCGAGTAAGCGGTTCAGTTCTGCTCGAGTGATTAAGTCGAGGTCACGCTGTGGAACCTTCGCCAATTCAATACGCTCGGGGGAGAGACTAGTGACTCCACGCTTGCGCAAAAACTTCAAAAAAGCACGAATGGCGATGAGGTAGTAGTTTTGCGTTCTCCTTTTGAGCGTTTCACCCCTTTGAGTAGTTTGGCGATTCAACCACATGCGAAATTCACGCACTTTTGTTTCGGTAATGTCTTTCGGGTGTTTCACCCTCGAGTGCTTGAAGAATCGTGCGAGGTAGCGGTCGTAGTTTTCGACTGTTTTTACTGCGCGGCCACGCTCAATTTCTAGATATTCGAGGAATTCTTGCTTCTTATATTCAACGACAGAGCTCATGACTCTTAAGTTTATCACGCGTGCCCCTACACCTGTTGTTCCATGCAGTCTTGCGTGCACATTCGATACGTTTGGAACAACAGGTGCGGGGGCGTGTCGCACAATGCCTAGACCCTAGCAGATGACTTGCCAATAGACCCAAAGTGTGCTATATTTGCATCACGTCCGGATGTGTTGTCTAGTGCAACAGCCCCGGGCATATTTTGTGTACATCATGCTTACAAAACGACAAAAAGCTAACGCTCTCAAGAAAGGGCAGCGACACGAAGAAGACACTGGTTCACCTGAGGCTCAGGTAGCTGTTTTGAGCAAGCGCATTGACGAACTTTCAGCGCACTTGAAGAAAAACCAGAAAGACAACCACTCACGTCGCGGTCTGTTGCAGATGGTTGCGAATCGTCGCAAGCACCTCAAGTACTTAGAAGGGAAGGACACGAAAGCATACAACAAACTTGTAAAGGCGCTCGGATTGAAGAAATAATTTTTCAAAAAACCTACACTAGCAAAAGTGCCCGTGCGGGCACTTTTGCTTTAGCCCGCTGTCGTCGTGTATCATGAGCGCAGGTCGAATTTCTTACAGACATAATTTTTCTTACGACAAATTTATATGTCAGTTATTAAACACAAAGAACAACGTGTCGGTGTGTTCATCGACACTCAGAACCTCTACCACAGTGCGAAGAATCTCTACAAAGCAAAAGTAAACTTCGGAAACGTATTGAAAGAATGTGTCGCTGGTCGCCAGTTAGTGCGTGCGCGTGCCTATGTGGTTACAACCGAATCAGGAGAGGAGCAGAGCTTCTTCGAAGCGATGCAGAAGCTTGGTATCGAAATCCGTACAAAAGACTTGCAGGTCTTTTTCGGGGGGGCAAAAAAGGCAGACTGGGATGTCGGCATGGCGATCGACGCCGTGACCATGGCACCAAAACTTGATGCTGTAGTTCTTGCAACCGGAGATGGGGATTTTGCTCCACTCGTAGAATACCTCCAACTCCACGAAGGATGCCAGGTTGAGGTAATTTCGTTTGGAAAGTCTTCTTCGTCAAAGTTGCGTGAAGCTTGTGATGACTTCACCGATATGGACGACGATCCAAAAAAGTATCTCATCTCGTATCGCGGTTGGAAAATTCCAGGCATCGGGGAGTAGAGAAAAAGGAGAACGGGCGACCAAAGAGATCGCCCGTTTTCGCGTTGTCATGTCTGCAAGTCAGTAAGGGGAGTCGGGTAGTCCCCCGAGAAGCACGCGTCACACTGCGACGAGCACCGTACTGCGCGAACCATGTTTGCGTGAGACAAGTAAGCGACCGAGTCGGCGCCGCTTGCCTTACGAAGACGTTCGTTTGCTTCTTCAAGATCTTCACACCCAGCGGCAAGTAGTTCACCCCTGTTTGTGTCGATGCCGTGGAAGCACGCGTGGGTAATCGGGGCACTTGCGATACGCAGGTGCACTTCGCGCGCACCGGCCGACCGTATCATTTCAACGATAAGCCGAGACGTTGTGCCACGCACCGCGCTGTCGTCAATGAGGATCACGCGCATCCCTCGCACCAGCGCCTTGTTGGCGTTGTGCTTGAGCAGAACCTTGAGATCACGCAGAAACTGCGTTGGCTCGATGAACGAACGCCCCACTGCGTAGTGGTTACGCACAAGCGCGGGCGAGAACCGCAGATGCGCTTGATGTGCGTACCCAATTGCCGCTGGTAGGCCGGAGTCGAGCACCGGAACGACGATCGTGTCGTCACCGAAAAGGTCGAGATCTGTGCCTCGCGCTATCTCTTCTCGAGCCAACTGCTTCCCAAGTCGCGAACGTGCGAGATACATATTCTTGTCGCCCCACTCGCTGTCGGGGCGAGAGAAATATATGTACTCGAAGATGCACGGTCGCGACGGTCTCTCGGGGGTCACTGACGCATAGTTGATACGCCGCACCTCGTTGTCCTCGATGACCACCATCTCACCCGGAGCCACCTCGTCGACAACTTCTCCCCTGACGATGTCAAAGGCGCACGTCTCGGACGCAAACGCATACCCGTCGCCAACGCGACCCAATACCAGAGGGCGGATTCCCAGCGGGTCACGAATTCCGATGAGTTTCTTCTTCGACAGAATAATGAGCGCAAACGCTCCCTCGATTCGCGTAAGCGCATCACAAACTCGATTGGTGAGTGTATCGGCCTCTCCGCGACCGATGAGCTTCAGGATCACCTCCGAGTCTACTTTTGTTTGGAAGCGGGCACCTTGCCCCTCGAGCTCCTTCCGAAGTATGAGGTGGTTGGTGAGGTTACCATTGTGCACAAGGGCGACCCCTTCACGAAGCAGGGGTTGTGCGTCAGCGACCTGCGAAGCGTGGGCGGTGTGTTTTGGTCCGGCGGTTGAGTACCGAACGTGACCAAGAGCTGCATCACCATGAAGCTGTCTGGTGACTTCTTCACGTGCAAGCGTGTCCCCGACAAGACCCGGGGCACGATGCTCGTAGAAATGGATTCCGTTCTTCGATATTTCTCGGGAAACGGCCCCCGCCGCCTCCTGCCCGCGATGCTGCAGTGCGTGCAGCATGCGGGCAATGAGTATAGCGGCGTCTTTGCTGTAGCAGATACCTGCAATACCGCACATTGACTCCTCCTATGTATCTGGAGTTAACATCAGCGAACTAATGATCTAGTTCTGTCTCTATCCTACCGCACAAAAAGGAATGGCTTAAAGGCTATCCACGTATTTTCTCGACGAGTTCTGGAAATTCCTCCTGCGCAAAGAAATGTCCTCTGTTTTTGAACTCAATGAGTTCAGCACTTGGCAATGCTTGTTTAAACTTCTCCGCGTCGGCAAAGCTAACAATGTCGTCATCGCGTGAATGGTAAATAAAAATGTGCTGTACCTGTTTTTCAATATTTTTAAGCGACTCAAATAGCGTAAAGTCACCCTCGCCAAAACACCCTGCCACAAGGTGCAACTGCTCAATTCCAACTGGCAAGGTATTTTCACTCAGATACTTGGCAAGAAAATTTGCGCCAAGCGAATGCCCGATTAGAATGACACCGTCTTGGAGAAATGGTACGTACTTTTCAAACCACATGGCCCACTCTTCATAGTGTGCATTCATCGAATTGGGCATCCTTGGGTCAGCAAGGACGTGTGTCTCTTGTAGTTCCTCGCGAACACTCTCGCGCCACTTTCGCTGCGCCTGTTTCTCGAAGGGGTTGTCGATTTCCCACTTTTCTATACAGCGCATCATTTCCTCCCGATCTAGGAATGACTCGCCCCCGTGTATGTAGAGAATTTGTTTCATTTACCGAGTCTAACAAAGTTTGAGTTCATGGAAAACTCTGGTAGAGTGCGGTGTAGTTATCAATAAATTGTGGTGTTCAGATTTACAGTGATACACACGTAGGGCAAGACAGTGTGTAGTACTGCAATCTGAGCATCACTCATTTAAGAGAAATGCAGAAAAAAGAATATTCTATTGAAGTTGGAGGTAAGACACTTACCGCTCAGTTTACTGATTTATCAGACCAGGCAAGCGGCTCGGTTATTTTACGCTACGGCAACACCGCAGTACTTGCAACCGCTGTGATGGGAGGGGAACGAGAAGGTCTCGACTACTTTCCACTTTCAGTTGAGTTTGAAGAAAAATTCTACGCAGCAGGCGCAATTCTCGGAAGTCGTTTCCAGAGACGCGAGGGGAGGCCTTCAGAGGAAGCGGTACTATCGGCTCGCGTAGTAGATCGAACTATTCGGCCACTGTTTGATCATTCGCTGCGCAGAGATGTACAGGTTATTATCACCGTACTTGCAATCGAAGACGAGGATCCGGACGTGCTCGGTGTCATCGGCGCGTCACTTGCGCTTGGTACCTCAGACATCCCGTGGGGAGGACCGGTAAGTGCGGTGCGTATCGGCCAGATAAACGGCGAGGATGAGTTCATCATCAATCCCACGTACACACAACGAACTGAGGAGGTGGAAACACTCGACCTGCTCGCATGTGGTAAGGACGGAAACATCAATATGATTGAAGTTGGCGCAAAGGAAGTGCCTGAGGAGCGCTTGGGAGAGGGGATGGAGCGTGCAGTTGGGGTTCATAATGAACTCCAAGCATGGCAGCAATCAATTATTAACGAAATCGGGAAGGAAAAGCAGGATATCCCTTCACGCGAGACAAGCGATGCTGTTAAAAAACTTTTTGAAGAACACATTGCACCAAAGATGAGCGAGTATGTGTTCGGGAAAGCAGGGGCATACGCCCTTAAGACCGTATGGATGGCACTCGCGAAAGAGCAACTGCCGGAAGAAGTGTCCGACGCCGGAGATTACTTTGAAGAAAAAGTGGACGAACTCGTGCACGTTGAGGCACTTGAAAACAATCGTCGCCAAGATGGGCGCGCGATGGACGAGATTCGGCCTTTGTATGCACAAGCTGGCGGTGTCTCAGACCTTATTCACGGAACCGGAATTTTCTACCGTGGCGGCACACATGTGCTTTCAGCGCTTACCCTCGGGGGGCCGGAGGATGCACAGCTTATTGACACAATTGAGTCGCAAGACTCGCGCAAGCGCTACATGCACCATTACAATTTCCCACCATTCTCTGTTGGAGAAACGGGTCGTGTGGGTGGTTTCAACCGACGTATGATCGGCCATGGGGCGCTGGCGGAAAAGGCTCTTGAGCCAGTGTTGCCAGGCAAAGAAGAGTTTCCGTATACTATCAGAATTGTGTCTGAGACCATGGCAAGTAACGGCTCGAGTTCGCAAGCTAGTGTATGTGGCTCAACCTTGGCGTTGATGGATGCAGGAGTCCCTATTACGCGTCCGGTAGCAGGAATTGCGATGGGCATGATGAGCGACGATAGCGGCAACTACAAAATACTCACTGACATCCAGGGTCCAGAGGACCACTTTGGTGATATGGACTTTAAGGTTGCCGGAACATCCGAAGGTGTCACTGCGGTACAGATGGACGTTAAGGTATCGGGCGTTCCGGTGCCAGTGCTCATGGAGGCCTTCACACAAGCAAAAAAAGCACGCGCTGAGATTATGGACGTAATGCTTAAGGCAATTCCTGAGCCCCGTGCTGACATTAACCCGCGTGCACCAAAGATTATCTCGCTTACTATCAAGGAAGACCAAATCGGGCTAGTCATTGGCCCGGGAGGTAAAACCATCAACGGAATAAAGGAGGCGACCGGCTGTACCGAAATTAACATCGAAGACGACGGGACCGTCTATGTAACCGGACAAAATGGCACGGCAGAGGCTGCCGCTAAGATGATCAAGGACCTCACGCACGAATACGAAGCCGGGGAGCGTTTTGAGGGAGAAGTGACACGTATTATGGATTTCGGCGCCTTTGTGAAGATCGGTCCGAATGCAGAAGGTCTTGTGCATATCTCAGAGTTGGCTCCATTTCGCATCAACAAGGTTACTGATGTGGTATCAGAGGGGGAACGCGTTCCTGTTATAATCAAGGAGATTGACGAGAAGGAACGTATCAACCTCTCTATCAAGGATGTTGACCCGAACTTCGCGACAAACAAGGGGGCTGCACCAGCGAAACCAAACGACAACCATGCCAAAGGACCAAAACCAGAACGAAACTCCACAAGACGAGAACACTAATGCTTCTCCACGAGGCGATTCCTCACAAGAAAATCCGCCTCGAGTGGTTAAGGGAGCCTTACGCAAGGCATTGATGCGCACGTATCGTGGCGACATGTCAAAAAATATCGAACCCCGGAAGGCCTCGAAGTTAACCAAACCTCTTACTGCACAAGGTGGGACTCGCGAGCGCGAGTCCACTGATAATGCCTCGGGCAATCCTATCGGATCTTCGCAGAAGAAGAACGAAGCAGTCGTTCACACGTTCAAAGATGACGTACAACATCTTGTTCGCAACAAGAAGATATCTATGACACGCATTGCCGCGCTCGAGGCCGATCGAGATGAACGCACGTCAGCCGATTACGCTCAAGGCAAACGAGAGCCGTGGAAAACCACCTACCTCGTTGCCCTGATCATATTGTTCCTGGTTATCGGTTCCGTGCTTGCCATGGGCGTTTTCTACGCGTACCAACTCAACACTGCACCGAACGTCGCTCCCCAGTTTGAACCAACGATCATCTTTACTGAAGCACGCGAAAATATCGATGTGACCGACAAGAATGCCCGAGGAATCATGACCACGTTGGCAAGTGCCCGTCGTAACACTATTTTCTCCCTGGGTTCAGTTGTCGAATTGTATTTGACCCGAGCGCTCGAAACGGAACAAGGGCAGACGACCGAGCATCTCGACGCAGTAGACTTCCTTGAGTCAATCGATGCAAACGTACCGGGTCCTTTTTTGCAAACCCTTGAGTCAGACTATGCACTGGGTGTCAATGTTATAGATGAAAACGTTCCGTTTTTGATACTCACCACGCAATCGTATGGCTATGCATTTGCAGGAATGCTCGCCTGGGAAGCATATTTGGAAGAAGACCTGACTCCCTTTTTTAGCCCGAACGTCGAATACGCAAAGCCCGCGGTTGCAGAGGGAGAAAATGCATTTTCAGACACTGTGGTGCAGAACCTGGATGTGCGTGTCTTGCGAGACTCTGATGGGGACATTCGCGTTTTGTATGCATTCATAAACCGCAATACGGTTATAATAACCACGAATATAAGAACCCTTGTAGAACTTGCCAGCCGCCTTCGTGTTGCCGAAACTTAGGGAGTGTGTATGATTACCAAGCTATGTTAGATAAACGAACAACGGCAAAACTTGAAGAGAAGCTCAAGCAAGAACTTGCAACGCTTGAAATAGAGCTTGCCGACATTGGTAAAGAGAATTACATGAACCCAAGCGACTGGCACGGGACCAACGGCGACCTAGAAACCGGCACCGCTGACGCGACCATTCTGGCCGATCGTTTTGAAGCAAAAACCACAAACGAAGGCATCGTGACCGAGCTCGAAGAGCGCTTTAATCACATCAAAGAAGCGCTTGGACGTATCAAGAAAGGAACATACGGGGTTTGTGAAAAGTGCGGTGCAATGATCCCCATCGCTCGACTTGAGGCAAACCCTGCTGCATCAACGTGCATCAACTGCGCAGAATAGTCGCCCCTCCATAACCTGCTACAATTCAGGCAATGGCATTTGCCTCGCTGTTTAGTGCCCAGACATCTCTCCTAGATGCACATCTTGTAACTGTAGAGATGGATACCGCGAAAGGCCTACAATCATTTTCAATAGTCGGACTACCTGACAAAGCAGTCGAGGAGTCGCGTGACCGAGTAAGCGCTGCATTAAAAAATTCTGACTTTGAGAAAAGCCCGAAGTTCAAGGCACCGAAGCTCAACAATATGAAAATAGTGGTCTCTCTGGCACCAGCGGACCTGCCAAAGACAGGCCCTCTTTTTGATGTCCCTATTGCGCTCTCGTACTTGGTAGCCACCGGAGAGCTTGAGGCATTGAATGACAAGCAAATATTTTTTGGAGAACTTTCTCTCGATGGACAAGTGCGTCCGACAACTGGGGTATTGCCGCTTGTACAAAAAGCTCTTTTTGAAGGATTTGCTGAGGCGTTTGTACCAAAGAAAAATGCAGCCGAAGCAGCTTTGGTGGAGGACATCACTATCTATCCTGTCGAAACTATCGGTCAACTCGTTGAACACTTGCGTGGAACCAATAGTATAGAGCCATATACTCGTTTTGCACTCCGAGAAGAGAGAGCTGTCGAGCGGCATCTCGAGTCGATTCGCGGCCAAGAACACGCGAAGCGAGGACTCACTATCGCAGCTGCCGGGGGTCATAACATAGCGCTGTTTGGTCCTCCCGGAACAGGAAAAACAATGCTTGCAAAGGCGTTGTGTTCTCTTCTACCACCTCTCTCACACGACACAGCTCTTGAAGTAACCGGAATCCACTCAATTGCCGGGACCTTGCATGAAACACTTATTACCCAACCTCCCCTTCGGAGCCCGCACCACACTGCTAGCTACGTATCGCTTGTCGGCGGGGGCACCACACCACGCCCAGGGGAGGTAACACTCGCGCACCGTGGTGTTCTTTTCCTGGATGAATTCCCCGAGTTTGACAAGCGTGTTATTAACGCACTCCGACAACCACTTGAGGACGGCGAGGTTTCGATAACACGCGCCAAAGGCTCTGCTACGTTTCCGTCCGACTTCATTCTAGTGGCCGCGCTCAACCCGTGTCCCTGTGGGTTTTACGGCACAAGCAAATGTTCGTGTTCCCCGGGCAATTTGCAGCGTTATCGACAGAAGATCTCAGGTCCCATCATGGACCGGATCGACATGTGGATCGAAGTGGGTGCGGTAAGGCACGAAAAACTTCTTGAACAGCCGAAAAATACAAAAGAATCAGACGAGGTGCGTCGCATAGTGGCACAAGCCCGGGCTATCCAGCTTGAGCGTTTCCGACTACCTGAGCGCCTGAACAGTGGAATGACCCCCACGGGCCTGGCTCATCACGCCAAACTCACTGATGCCTGCGCACAGATACTCAACAAGGCTGCTGAAAAAATGAGCCTCTCACCACGTGCGTACCACCGATGCATAAAATTGGCTCGCACCATCGCAGACTTAGAGCACTCAACCGATATACAAGAGCAACACGTCCTCGAGGCCCTCCAATATCGCCCCAAGCAGGAATTGTAGGTATACTCATTTCATGTTTAAAAAGGTCCAAAAGGACGTTCACGACCTGGTGAAGCGCTACGACCCACCGTACTGGCCCGCACTTTCGCAGTTCGCCCGACTCTCTGATGAGGTGGGGGAGGTGGCACGTCTCCTAAACCACATGTACGGCCTCAAACCAAAGAAAAAAGAAGAGGCTGAGCAGCAACTAGGTAGTGAACTCGCCGACGTGATGTTCACGGTGGTGTGCCTAGCTAACGCTCACGACATTGACCTCGACGAAGAATTTGAAAAAGCACTCGATAAGCTACGAGTGCGCGATAAAGATAGGTTTAAGAAGAAAGGCTAGAACGGGTTTTTCGCACCACGAATCTCAAAGTGTACGTGTGGCCCGGTCGAGCGCCCGGTTGAACCTACATATCCGACCACTTGTCCTTGTACCACTTCCTGTCCCGGAAACACAACGTTTTGAGAGTTATGTGAATAGAGCGTTTGGGTACCGTTCTCATGCTCAATGACGAGATACTTTCCATAACCACCGTTCCAGCCTGAATTTTTTGAAATGATTACCTTCCCTGAAGCCGCGGCAAGAATTGGCGTACCTCTCGGAGCCGCTAAGTCGACGGCATTATACCCGTGAATCCCTTGAGTCCGTGTCCCTCCATTGATTGGTCTAAGATAGTACCCACTGTAAGCTGGTACGTTCGTACCGCGAGGAGGTGAGGTGCTCCGCGTGTAGCGACTCTGGGCAACTTTTACAGTTGCCTTGGGTGTCACTAACTCTCCGTCTGGAATGATCACCTCGGTTCCGGCTGCCAACTGCTCGTCCGCACCGTAATCATTGTACTCAACAGCCTCTTCAAGATTACCGCCATGTTTTTCGATAATGTCCCTGAGAGAGCCTCCGGTCTTAACTGTGTATTTGATGCCAGTGACCGGCAAGATAACAAGCTCCTGCCCTGGCTGGATAGCCTCGCTGCGCGAGATGTCGTTACCCCAACGAATAGTATTTATTGAAACATTGAACATTTCGGCTATCCCGCCCAGGGTGTCGCCGGGACGTACAATATAGATGCTTATTTGGCCATTGTTGTTATGCAAGTCGCTCCCCGCAACGTCAGCAAGTGAACCTGCAGGACCAGAAGCAGGAAGAAGTGCTGAATCATTTACGATGGTTATGTCGCCACCTCCCTTTGCCGGGTTTGGGTCAATATTTTGGGCAGCAGTAAGCAGAGGAACGGTTTGTGAATTGTAGGCAGTTTCTGTCGTGTACTCAAACGTTGGAGAAAAAAATGCAAAAAGCGAACCAAGCACCCCCGCATGAACGCCAGTTGGCAAACTAATTAATACCAGCATTAAGACTGATACGGCGCTACGCCATATGGCAGCTGGTACATGTGTCGTCCGACTCGATTTACGCGCACTGCGTTTATGCGAATCGGAGTCCTGATCGGTGGATATAATAAGCCAAATAAGTGTCTGCACAAACTCTGTGCGACAAGGGCTCCAAAACTGACCATAACTGCCCTCCTAACACTGTACCTATTGCCCCCAGGGGCGCAATAGTCCGTAAATACTACTGGGGATAGATGATATGTCAAGGACTTTTCAGGGTCGCGTTTTTACATGGTATAGTGCCCCGACATGGTGAAATTTGCCCTCAATGAGCAACAGAAACAAGCAGTTGAGCACCAAGAAGGCCCTTTGATGATCCTTGCCGGGGCAGGCGCTGGAAAAACCAGAGTTATTACGCAACGCATTGTTACCTTGGTGAAGAAGGGGATTCCACCAGAGCAAATCTTAGCGGTAACATTCACCAACAAGGCCGCCAAAGAAATGCGCGAGCGAGTACTCGACCTACTCAACAAAGACCCAGACATAAACCGTCCGGTTTCGGCTCGTGCTACGGGCATGAGCAGCCCTTTTGTCTCAACGTTCCACTCCCTCGGAGTTGCGCTCCTTCGCGAGAATGCTCGCGAACTTGGTTTGAGTCGCCACTTTTCTATTTTCGATCGTGCGGACAGCATGCGTGCAGTGAAACAAGCGGTGAAGCATCTCGGTCTTGACCCAAAGCAGTTCGAGCCACGCACCGTACTTTCGGTAATTTCCCGAAACAAAGCGGACGGCATAAGCGCAGGCGACTACCATGTCGATGTCGGCAATACATGGCGACACAGCATAGGCCGAATTTGGGAAGAATATGAAAAGCGACTTAAAAAGGAGGGTGCACTCGACTTCGACGACCTATTGCTGCGCACGTATATGATGCTGCGAGATCATGAGGAGGTTCGCAAGCGTTGCCAGGACCGATGGAAATACGTACACATCGACGAATACCAAGACACCAACCGTGTGCAGTTTGCCATAACCAAAATGCTCGTGGGGAAGGAGGGCAACATCTGTGTAGTGGGAGACATCGACCAGAATATTTACAGTTGGCGAGGAGCTAATCTATCGAATCTTCTCTCATTTGAAGAAGAATTTCCTGGAACAACCCTCGTGCTGCTTGAAGAGAACTACCGATCTACGCAAAACATCCTTACCGCTGCAAACAATGTGATCGAGAAGAACGTAAAGCGAAAGGACAAGACACTCTTTACAAAGAATAATGAGGGCGACCCAATCGACCTCTACAGCGCATACAGCGAAGATGCCGAAGCGTTTTTTGTGGTGGAAAAAGCTACAGAGTTAATTGGACAAGGAGTATCCCCAAGAAAGATAGCCGTATTGTACCGCGCAAATTTTCAATCCCGAGCACTTGAGCAAGCGTTTATGTACGCCGGGGTGCCATATCAAGTACTTGGCACCCGCTTCTTTGATCGTAAGGAGGTGAAAGATGTGCTCAGTTACATCCGTGTAGCTCTTAACCCACATTCGCAGGGCGATACCGCTCGCATTGTAAGCACTCCACCGCGAGGAATTGGTAAGATGACACTCGCCAAGATGCTTGAAGGAAAGGAGGGTGAGCTCTCGAGCGCTGCGCGAAAAAAAGTGGACGAATTTAGGGGAGTGTTGGCATCCATCAGGAATGTTGCGCTGCGAGAAAGACCCTCAGAAACCATCCGTTTTGCAGTGCAAAAAAGCGGGTTGGAGGGAAAACTTAAGGGTGGAAACGAGGAAGATCGAGAGCGTCTTCTAAACACACAAGAACTTGCCACACTGGCATCAAAATACGACGCACTGGATCCTGAGGAGGGAATTGAGCGCCTCCTTGAAGATGCCGCACTCGCAACCGACCAGGACTCT
>CESG01057939.1_pt1 | contig 14084 bp, 2 predicted proteins | sample 531121 | NCBI WGS metagenome assembly CESG01 (sample SAMEA2621287, study PRJEB7988) | marine metagenome | biome: marine biome (ENVO:00000447); feature: mesopelagic zone (ENVO:00000213); material: "saline water (ENVO:00002010), including plankton (ENVO:xxxxxxxx)" | depth 800 m
GAAAACCTATAGAACAATCCTCACCACGTTGGATGAAGTGGGGTATGACACATCATTCCAACTTATTAACAGCAAATATTTCCTTCCGCAGAACAGGGATAGAATATTCATTATCGGACATCTTAGAGGAGCAAGTAGACAAGAAATACTACCTCTCGGAGAAATCAGTGAAAGAGATGATAGAACACCTAAAAATGGGAATAAAATAGAGCCAAAAATTAAAAGAATCAAAGGCAACCCAAATGCTTACAACACTGATGCACAGGCAGGGAAGGTTTATGATGTTACTGGTATAAGTCCATCAGTTACAGGTCACCGTGTTAATTCACAGGGTTTTATTGCAGAGCCAAAATCAATAGAACCAAAGATAAAACAAATTGGAAAGATACACAAAGGTCAATCAGGTGTAGTTTATTCGATTGATGGTATAGCGACCACTATCTGTGGATGTGGTGGTGGAAGTGGTGCTAAGACAGGACTTTATGCAGAACCTAAGTTAAAGAAAGTTGGCATCATCGGTAAGGGTGGACAGGGTATGCGTGTTTATTCAATCGATGGTATTGCATCAAATCTAAATGCTTTGAGTGGTGGTATGGGTGCCAAGACAGGACTTTATCTTGACAGGAATGATATGAATATTCCTAAACCAGACGACATTAGTAGAACTGTTAGAGTTGGTGGTCGTGGAAGTACTGACAGACACAGTTGGGATATTATAGATGACAACACAAGAGTTAGACGACTTACACCAACAGAGTGTGAACGGTTGCAAGGATTCCCTGATGGTTATACTATTGGGATAAGTGAAACACAGAGATACAAATGTTTAGGAAATGCTGTAACTGTTAACACTATTCAACATATAGCAAGTTTCTTCTGATCGCTAGAATATATTTTATGGATTATATTACAACCATATCAAAATTTAATTTCAAATAATAAAAATGCCTGATCGCGTGTTTAACTACATATAAGGAAAACAAAAAACGGGCGAACCGATTCTCTGTTTTCGTGCGACGATCTAAATTAACATATAAAGGAATTCTTTGATCGAGTGACAAGTGTTTTTCAACTCTATTCCCCACTAACTATCGTTATACTACTTCCCAGCTAGCAACTGAGTTGAGATATAGTTGTCACTTTTGATCGTAAAAACCCTCACAAAAAATATCAAATCTATATAGTATAATTTGTTAGGCATATTTTTTGTGCAATTTGATGTACGAAAATCGGTGATTTCGATATACGAAACTCGGCGTTTTTGATCGTAAAAAAAAAATAAGGTCGTCGCGATCCTTTACATATCGGACATTTTTTACAACACCAATAATTTTTGTTTTAAATTATGGTAAACGAATTATGGTGTGAAACACATACGATCAACTAGAATCAAGAATAAATTACAATTTCAAATAGTGGTTGTGTTTATCTATCATATGATAAATGGTAGTAAGGATTTATTCGCCACAGATTTTGCTATGAAAGGTACTTTCAAAAAACCCAAAAATCCAAAGTGGACAAAACAAGGTAAGAAAGTATCTCTAGATAAACCTGAAGCAGATAAATTAGATGTAGGCAAAGCATCAAAAACTTCCAAGAAAGTTTTATCCGAAGTTGGTCTTTCTGATGATGTGTTTGATAATGCCGCTAGTGTTCCTATGGTAGACATGGGTAAATTAGCAGATTTTAGCAGTTTTATGGAACCTGTTAAGAAGGGTAAGTGGCAGAGAAGAGAATAAAATTACAATTTCAAATAGGAGGATAATTATTATTCTATATGGTATTTGAGCGTAGTGAAAAAATAGATTATATTTATTCATGGATGGTACCAACGCCGTTTAGACCCTCAGAATCGTTTGCTAAAACAAGAAAAGCCACTGGGGATAGAATGCAGAGGCAGACTTGGAAGAGAGGTGGAAAAGAAGTGATGATTGGTGGTAAGAAACAATATAGATACACCAGAGGAGGAGCCTCATCAAAACAACGTTTTCCAGATCGTCCAGTACCAGCACATCAGATTATAGGTGTTCAGGATCTTGATTATGATATTCCTGCTGGTATGGAAGCAGGAAAATGGTATGACCCTGAAGATTTAGTACAATCTTGGAAACCTAATCCATGGGCTGGTTCTACCAAGACGACAGGGTATCACAAATATGGTGGCAAAATCCTTATGACTAAAAAGCATAAGATTGAACAGGAAAAATTACGTGCCCAACAAGAGTTGCAAAGAATAGAAGACCTCAAAGTACAAGCTGAGTTTGAAAAACAAAAACAACAGATGGCTGTATTAGCCCAACAAGAGCAAACAGTAAGACAACAACAATTAGTTGAGGAGACAGCAAGACAGCAGAAAATAGTGGAAGAAAAACGGGCTCTTGCAGAGCAAGTCAGATTGAAGCGTGAGGCAAGACGTGCAAAATCTAGTCCATCTGGTAAACAATTCCAAGTCACAAAACCAAGAAAGCGTGTTCAAATTAAACGACGTAGATTTTCGGCACCCAGACCAACTAGGGCTGATCCAAGACGTGCGTCAACACCATGGTGAACACCATGGAATTAAAAAAAAAATTCTGGTTATTAGACATACCAGAAACGTCAGTTCTTGATACAGCCGCACAAGGTAGACCACAAGGTCAAGGTGGTGGTAAACAAGGTGATAGTAGTGGTAATGGTGATAGTAGCACACCAGCACCAAGTGGTGGTAATGGTGATGATGGTGGTGGTAGTGATGGTGGTGATGATGGTGGAGGTGGAGGTGGTGGTGGTGGACACCGAACACAAACACAAAAGTTTGATTCAACAAAAACTGAAATAGGTGATGGGTTTGATGCAGGGGATCTTACAACTCCTACATCTTTTGGTGACCCAACAGCAAAAGTAACAATTGGTGGGACTGTATATTCATTAAGTTCTATGATGAATCTTGGTGCTGGTTCGACACCAATAGATTTTTCATCTAGTGGGTCAGGTTTAGATTCACTTTTTTATGGTACTCCGTTTTATACATCTCCAACCCAGTTAAAAGACCCATCAGATATTGCTGATATTGTAGGGCAGTTTTCCACGCAAGGAAAAAATGAAACGGAAAGGCAAAAATTTCTAAGACATCAAGCAGCAGTACAACAACAGTCACAGGTTCAAACCGCAAGGGCAGAGGCAGAACGAGCACAAGATTTAGCTGATTCGGCAGCGAGGGCTGCAGATGTTGCCGAAAAACAAATGCAGGCAGTTGGTATGGGTGGTGTAGTGGGAGATGTTGCTCCTAAACCACAAACTGGATATGAGTTTGATATTGATACTACCACCGATTTGTATAATTGGGCTGACCCATGGGCAAGTGATGATATCATTGATTATTCGGGCAAGGATTTCTGGGGCACTAGGGATACAGTGGCGATGCAAAGACTACCAGATAATAATTTGGAATTACAATTACAATTAGCCCTTTCAAATGTTCGTATAAACACATCTGAAAATAGAATTGATAATTTTGAAATGCAGATGAATAGGTTAACAACTACTATGCAAACAGAAGAAGCAAAAATGAGGAACACACCACAAAGGGAAGGTTTTGCTGGGTATAACGAACAATTCTTTATGACGGAGTCCGCTGTTTGGCGTGACGCAAAACATGAAAAGGAACAATTAAAAAAAATTCTGGATAAAGAAAAAGCGTTTCTGGAAAAACAAATTAGTAAGAAGGAAGCATGGGAAAATCTTTCATTAACTGACGTTACAGCGGCAGCCTTTACAGGTGGTGTTGCATTAGGTGCAGGCACTAAAAATCCCATGGAAACTGATACAGAACATATACGACCTGCAACAGTTGATACCCTAGCATATGTTCCCGGTGATCCTGAGATTACTGATGTTTTACAGGCACCGAAAGATAAGTCAAAAAAACCAACCAGTGTGTTCACAGGTTTAGAATTACCAAAAATTAATTACATGGAAGGCTTCAAAGGCATATTACCACTGGCACACGCAGAGGATGAACCAACAACAACACCAGAAGCACCAACATCTGAAACACCAGCAACAGAACCACAACAAACAGAGGCACAACGTCTTGAAGCAATGGGCTTAGCAAAAGACCAAGCAGAATATGCGGCTGCTGTTATCGCACAAACAACTGGTACTGAAGAACAAGTGGGACAATCATTTACGGATATGAGAAAGAGAATAACAGCTAGTGATGGCACACCTATTGATAACCCAAATTATGGGTTACAAGTGCAGGCAGTTCCTACGGCACAAGAATACAAGGAGAGAACAGCACAGGGAGAAGTATGGAGTGCCTATACACCGGGTGATAGTGGTTGGGCACCAGATGCATATGCCATTAGAACAGAAACACCATCTGAAGACTTAACGTATGACCAAGACCATTTTGATAAGATGAATAGAGAGGCACCTATTGATCAGGGGCTGAAGGAGCAACAGATAAACATTGAAACTGAACGTTTGCAAATGATATTAGGTAAAGAGTATAATGATGAAACCAAAAGTTGGGAACCAGTTCCTTTAACTGATAAACAAAAACAAAAAATAGAAACAGATGCCGAACAAATGGCAAAGGGTATTTATTTTACGTCTATTGAACCACCAACAACACTAAATCCAGAAACTGGTAAACAGGAACCAAATCCACTTGCTGGTGAACAACGTGCTGGTTATGTGTTTGCTGATACATACAGTGGTGATGCTGTGGATAAAGATAGTGGTGTGAAAATTTCAGAAATAAAAAGGAAGCAATTAGAAAAAGCTTATCAATGGCAAGCAACAAAAGCGGAAATTAATAAATTACAGAAAGAAAGATTTGATGCCATTGGTAGTGGTGATATTTCCATTGCCAGTATGTTGAAAGGTTTTGGTCAAGACAGTAAACAGTATGCGTTATCTAAAAAATATTTTACTGAAAGAGGCATACCATTAACAACACCAGTGGGTGCAATATCATTAGGGCAAGATGATCAAGCTAAATTATTGGCTGGAGATGACACACGTTTCATCAAAGATGCAGAAAAGTTTGGTGAAGTTGGTATTGACGTACAAAAAATGTATGGAACGGTAGATCCAACAGGGCAAGACCCAATATCATCTGTGAGAGGAGCGTTGCAATTGCAGGCTAATTTAGATTATCAAAGAAAACAAACATCTAAGTTTCCAGAGGCTAGTGAATATTTAGTATTTGCGTCGGCTCAGGCAACACCTGATTTTACCGATTCTAGACATTATACTATAGATATTATGGGAGAAACACCATACCAATTAACAGATGACCAAGTAGGTATGTATCGAGAGGGTGGTCATGAAGTTACGGCTTGGGAAGGTTTTGGTGCTATTCAACCAATGTATGAGGTTACAAAAGCTGAACTTCCAGCATTGGTAACAAAGTTAACACAAGCAGGGAGATTTGGTGCTGGCGCGTCAATAGTAGTTTCACCAGATGATCCTACAGAGAAAAGAGTATTCAGGGATGATGATGGAAATCCAGAAACTTGGGATAATGTCGCCACAGGTAATGCAGTTTTATTTTTTGATGATCTAGAGGGACGTGGTAGAGAGTTTAATACCTTTAATGAGCAGGGAGGAGAAGGAGTTTTAGATGGTGGTATTGCTGGTCTGTATGTTCAACCTGAATCACAGGTTACAATCCATAAGGCACAAGCTGGCGATCCTTTCTATGGTGGTGGCGGCGGTGTTGAGATTGGGGTTACAAAATTGTCATTTGAAGATGATAAAGAAGCCCAAATAGTAGTGGATGCTTTTAATGAAATTAAAGATACGGGTAAAATGCCAGCAGAGGGTTCACCTGCATACGCTTTATTATTGAGTATGGCATCACAGCAAAACATTGGGCAAATTAATAATGTTGATACGTATAAAGAAAAATTTCCAGATGCTAAAATAGGCACAGATGGTACTACTTCCATTAATGCCTTAACTAATTGGATAGGAGCAGATAGATCTGAAACCAGTGGTTATAGTAACATTATTGATTTTGAGGCTAAAGTAATAAGTGGTTTTGCTCCTACGGCAGCGTTTATTGCAGAACAGGAAGACTTGGGTCGGATTGAAACCGTGTCCGACCAGAAGTTACGAATTGCGAAGGAAGATAGAGACAGTTATGATAAATGGAAGGCACTATCTGAAATACAAAGATCCACGTTTGGTGCGCCAACACCAGACGCAGTGGTGCCAGCAGTAGTGCCAGAAGTACAATCAGAAGGGGAATTATATGAGTTCACACCAATTCCAATAATTCCAATAGCACACGCTGAGGAGGATACTCCTAGTCAAATACTTGTGCCAACTCCAGCAGACCTCCGTCAGGGTGAATTCAAAGTTGTCATAACAGAGCCAATCGGTGCTATATTTAACGAGGGAATTGGTGGTGACTTAAAGCTTACAGAAAAAGGAAAAGACATGCAAGCAAGGGGAGAGTTGCCAAACAATATGACATTTGGTGAAGCCGTTGATCAAAAGATTATCTACAGAGATGGTATAGTTGATGAGCTTCGGTATTTACTTTCAAGAGATACACAGATCTTTGCTAACATAGGCAGGGCTGCTGGAATGGTGGCAACACAAGATACTGAAACATTTAGAATTTATGAACCCACATTTTTTGAACAGGGTATTGATAGTATTATTCAACAGGTACAATTCGCGTGGGGTACACGCGGAGAATCACCAAAGGTAGCAGATCCTACTGCTGTTGCTGGTATGGTTGATCCTATGACAGGAGAAGTAACGCAAGAATTCGGCGAAGCCGTAGCGAGACCATTTTGGTCTCACTCAGATGAAAAAGATGAGTATGGAAATGTTATACCAAACATCGATCCAAACACTGGCAAACCTGTCGGTACGTGGGATCAAATGTGGCAAGAATTAAGCGAAGAGGCAGCGTATTACGGCTCAAAACATGAGAAAGGTATTGTGGTTGGTGATAAATCAACTGGTATGTTATCAGCACCTGAATGGGAAAAAGAAGGTTTCCTTGGTGGGTTGGCGGCGTTTAGGGCTTTACCATGGGGAACACTCGCTGAGATACCAGCCGAAGCATTATTTTTTGCAGTTGCTCTTCCAGCAAGAGTATCAGTTATGGCGGCTTTGAAAATAGCACCAAGGTTATCGTCAGGTATGGCGGCTGGTCTACTATCGGGTTTAGAGAGAAAACTTGCACCAGCGACTGCAAAGTATACAGAAGCTGAAAGACAAGTATCAAGTTTCAGGGCTCAAGGACTTCCAGATCAGGCTGCTCTAGTTGCACCAACACGCTTTCAACAATATGCTGCTGGTATGACGAAGGTAATTCAAAAGACACGTCCAGTTGAGGGCTTTACTGCTGAGGGCACAAGAGTAGGTATGCCGAGTACGGCTGGTAAATTCGTTGTCGCCGAAGCTTTAGTGGGAAAACAAACTGGTCTTGCAGAAGCTGTAAGTTCGGATTTAATCAAGGTAACGCAGAAAGTAGCAGGCTATACCCCACAGAAGTTTGAGTCTCAGATGTCAAAAATTCTTTATCCTGATGCGGCAATCAAGGGTGCAAAAACTGTAGTGAGAAGTACGCTTTACACACAAATGCAGAAAGCAACACAACAATTACCACCATGGCTTAGGGATAGTCGGATTGGTTCCAAAATAGCAGCAGTTGGCACACATGAACTTGCAAACAAAGTAGAACAGATAGCCAAGAGGATGCGAGCTGATAAAGCACTTGAAGAAGAAAAAATGACGGATGATGATATATCAAGATTAGCTGAGAAGACGGTAGTCGCTGAATATCTTAATACTACTGGTGGTGACCAGCACATACTAAATTATATTGCAAATGCAAAATTTGGTCAAAAGTCATACTTTGATTTAACTCCAGCAAGAAAAGTAGAGGTTGACAATGAACTTTTAAGATTACAGAAAGAAAATGTTACCGCCAACATAGCAGGATCAAGAGAATTTCATGAAGTGTTTCCTAGTAAAGGCGTGTTACCAAGTGAAACATTTGAGTTTAGATTACCAGTAGAGGAAACTTTCCAAAAGGCTGCGACGGGTGGTTTAAAACAGGAGATTGTTGAAGGGAGAATTACTGAAGTTACAGGTAAAGGACTGCCTGACATTGGTGTTATGGGTGAAAAAGGTATGGTCGTTGGTGAGGCTAATTGGATTACGGGTAGAGGTGAACAAGCAAGGCTGACAGGTGGTGCCACATTACCGAAGAAAGGGATGCCACTTACAGAAGGAGATGTGTTTACAATTGGTGGTTTGTCACGTTCGGGGTATACAGGGTCGTGGTTTGGTACTGGGACAGATACAAGTGTATTATTTTATAAGGCAGCACAAAAAGACACACCGAATATTCTTAGTACACCCACATTTTACACAGGACTTGATCCACAGTTTGTTCGTCCAGCATTACAACCAAGAGCCACGGAACAATATCTATTACAGGAAGTTAGAGAACCATGGAGTAAATTAACAAAGAAAGAACAAAAAACATATTTCGATCAATGGTTGAGTCACCAACCAGTAACACAGGGCGTGCCAGTATCAAAGTTTGGTCGTGTAAATGACTCCAAACATAAAAAATTGTTGGAGAAATATAATAAATCAGGTGCAGTTGTTAATAATACGGGTCATTGGCTTGAGATGCAAACCACCAGCATGAACAGTGGCTTTAAAATTCATGTCGTGGCGTACACTCAGAAGGGTACGGCAGAACTTTATGCAAGACTTGAGCCTTTATTTCAACATTATAAAGTGACAAGGAAGTATGCTGCTAGTAAAGTCCAATTAGAGCAAATGGCAAAAAAAGGGCACACCCAAGAAGGTAAGGCTGTAACTGCTTATCTTCCAAAAAAAATGATTGATGATGCCAAGGCTGGAAATACAAATGAGTTGATTAACTTCCAAGCTGATTTGGCAAAAGCCTTGGAAGGTTTTACACCTGATACTACACTTAAGGCAAAGTTTGGGGAAGTTGGTGACAAGATATTTGTATCTTCACCAGATGGAAAACTTAAGGCAGTCAAAGGGACGTGGGGAACAGTCACGGCAGATGAACCTCTTGGTAATATAAATTTCGCAGGAGTCAGATTTGAAATGACAGAGTTATCAGAAAAAGCACAGAAGGCATATTTAGCTGGTGGGGCTGAACAAAACGCAGTTTATAGAGGTAGAGTTAAGGTAAGTGCTAAAGAGGCAAAAAAACGTAAGTACAAGAATCCAGATGCATTTGGAAATTATTATGAGGAAGAGATTGGTGGTATTGGTGCTTTACCTTCTTACAAAACAGGAAAAGAGTATAGTCCGATTCCTGAAGATATTTCATTTAATCCATTTGCATGGGCAGATGAAAAAGTTATAATAAAAACAACCAAGAGCAGTTACACACCATATGGGGGTATGCCAGTAACAGAATATGTTGGTGGCGTGGTAGAAGACATGGGCGGTGTTGTTGCGCGTGGTGGTGGAAAAGCCACAACAAAAAGGGAATGGGTCGCAGATCGTATGGAAGCAATTGATGTCATGCAACTCCAAAGACATCAACAAGCAAAGGCGACGGCATTGGCAAACATTGCGAAAGGACAAGAGGGCGGAACTAAAAAGGTCAATGAGGATCTTGTCAAGGCAGCACAGGTTGAGATTGATAAGATTAGTAAAAAGTACAAAGGTAAAGGATCTTGGAAGACAACGACAACAACGGATGATGCCTACGGCATCAACCTCGATGGTACTATATCCAGAGATGCAATGGGAGAACATGGATGGACAGTGGCTGATGAATTTGGTTACCCATATAGAACAAGGGCTAATGTTGCTGACAGTGACTTGACATTAATTTTTGGTGATATAACAAGTCCCGGTTCTGCATTAACGTTACGAACTGCAAAAGAACAGGGTAAACACGTATTGGTTAATCCAACAAAGGCTGAGATAAAAAACATATTGGAAGCAAACCCTGCAATAAGGGATAATGATGGTAAACTAACCGAGGGTATCTATACCATTAACATTGCTGGTAGCAGAAAGACGACGGGCAGTCATATTAATGCGATAGAAAAAGAATGGGGTGGTTTTCTTGAAGATGCATCTAAGAATATGGATTATCTTTCTCCGAAATATCGGGTTATCTCTGGAGGACAGGTTGGTGCTGATATGGCAGGGTCAAAGGCTGCCGCTAAACATAAGGGGTCTTACCAACCGAAAGTGGTTAAGGGAGAACAAATAACTAAAGATGTAATTGAAGAAAAAACTGTTGTAGGTGCTGGCAGTCTATTTGATAAGGATGGAGATTTTCTATATCTGAATCAATTCAGTTGGAAAAATAAACAAATAAAACTTACTAAAAAAGAAAGGGCAAAGCAGAGTAAAATATTCCAGAAGGAGTATCAAACGGTTCGTGTTGGTGAGCAAGATCTTAAGCGACAAATGTATCAAGCGTCTAGAATGATAGGTGGAACTCCTTTGGAACAAAAAATATACAGATTATCTGATCCAGAAGTTGATGACCTTTTGAAATTAACTCCAAGCTCTCCAGATGAGGTGAGGAGATTAATTAGTCCAACAAGTGGACAGACAGATGCTGGGTTTGTTTCAAAGGGGCTTACTCCTGAAGAAATTAATTTGGGTGATAAATTGGGCATCAATAGTTTCGGTCAACAAGTGAGGGCACCCACAAACAAGGTATTGACAAAAGCACAAGATTTGCATGCTGAATTTTGGAGACTAGAAGATAGTAAGCAGGAGATATTGAAGCAAAGAGCTATTACATCTTCAGCAAAAAGAGATAAGGAACAGAAATTAGCGATAATTGATCAACAGCAGAGAGAGAAATGGGGTGATTGGGCGGATATATTTGCTAAGCAAGGTTTGTTTGGGAAAATAGTAAAAGGAAGAGATTGGATGGTAAGGTCGTATAATAATCCACGGGAGAAAGGTGTTCATCTATTAATGTATGATTCCGATAAAGGTACGGAAGCTTATTTTACAATTTGGTTGGATAAGGCAAATAAGAAACAAGGTTATAAGGTTAAACGGGATACAAGGCAGATAGGTCTAGAGGGTATTGGAAACGCACAGGTATTACAAATGCCACTTAATACGCGTGGTGAAGTCGAGATGTTTGTTGGAAGACATAATCATACAGATTATCTTGATCATAAGTCAGGAGATACGTCAAAGCAAAACTTTGAGCCTAAGAATCCGAGTAGTTATCATGATGGTTGGATAGTACAAAATGTTTCTGCTAGTCCAATGAATCAGCATCCTGCCACATCTTTCTTACAAAAGAATCTGAATTTGACAAATGAAAAATACCATGTTGTAGCGGTTCAACAGTGGCAGCCCAGTATACCTATAGGCTCGGTTATTGGAAAAGGGGATCTCGGTAAAGCTGGTGGTTGGAAGACAATCAATAACATGAATGATTGGATGGACGATTCACAAATTGCTGGCAAACTTGGCATAAAGGTTGGTGAAGCCTTTGATCCAAATTTTATACCTAAAACAAGGGTCATAATACAAACGGCAAAACAGGAAGATATCTCAAATCTTTCTGATAAGGTGTTGATGAGGGTGGTAAATGAATTGCGTAAACAAGAAATCATGAGAGGAGATTCAGTTGATACATTAAATGCCTCTGGCTTTAAGTCTCTTGCCGCTAAATACCCAGATTCATTAAAACCCTTGATTTATTCTGGTACAACTATAACTGATGATATGACACGAGCCATTGCAGTTAGACGGGTTGTGGGTACATCACAGAAAATGAGAAAATTGGGGTATAATAATAGTACAGGGAAATATATTACAACTAAATGGTTACCTTTTGAAAAAAATCTTACTAAAAAAATCAACACAGTCAAGGATCAAAAGGGAGGATTTGATAAAAATGGTAAACTTGTGTCACACGAATACAATCCAAAACAGTTGCTCCATGAAGATATTGACGAAACGTCAAAAACATTTGGTAAGGTACAGGTGTCATATCATTCGAACTTTACGGATGGTGGAAAATTTGTTAATGATACAAATCTTTTAGATGAAATGAGAAATCTTGGTTTTCATTTCAGGCAGTGGAAGGACAAGAAAGGTATTTGGCGTCATAAAATTCGTTGGAGTAATAGTGAAGAATCTGGTTTTGTCCACCACAAAGGTGGTTATGTGTTCCGTCAATCAAAAATAAAACGTACTAAAATGATTAATGTTGACGGAAAGTCAGTGCCATTGACAGAGGCTGTGGCACGTCAGAAATTAAAAGAGATACATCTTTCAGTATTAGAGCAAAGGCGTGATGCGCCTAGGGCATGGGTAGTTGATAACGTCAGGGCTCCAACGGAGAATTTAAGCATCACCAGAAGACCTCATGGAATACCTAGTGGAACAAGATCATCTCTTACTGACGAGCAATTAGTTTGGGTAAAACAGAATGAGGAAATATTGAAAGAAATTAAACCGTGGCAAAAGAGAGGAATGTTGGAATATTATACGGGTGGTTTTGAACCACAAGAAAAAGGTTTTGGTATATTGACAGCTAATCCAAGGATAAAGGTTGAGGCTGGTACTGGTAAGATTGTAGCAATAGAGCCAGAGTTTGCTGTAAGTATTAAGAACACACCAGCTTCTGGACTTGGTGTGCAAACGACAAGAAATGATGGTGATAATCTGGTGAGCATATATAAACACTATAAGGACGAGCACAAGGACTATAGTGCAAACTTTGACATCATGGCTACTGGTACGCCGAATGACGTTAGTAAAGCTGTAGTTGACGAGTTTCTTCAACCACAAACCCTCAAGATATTACAGGCAGTCAAGAGTCGTTTGTCAGTGAAACAGGGAACATATGATGTTCCTGATGAACAAAGTAGAATATTGTTGCAACAACAACTTAGCCAAAACGTTAGTAATTTAATGAAAGCAGAAGCAGAAAAAATCTCCTTGGAAGGGTTGGCTAAGAATATAGATGAAAAGATAAAAATCGAAAGGGCAGTTCAGCAGGATGTTTCCATTGGTGAGGGAAGAGTAATACAACCATTAAGTGTATTTGGTGAACGGCAGATTGTTGGGCAACCAACCGTGGTACCAAAGTACACAGAATTTGAAGTTAAGAGACAATTGCATGATCAGATGATGACACAGGCAAGAACTAGAATTGAAACAAACAGAGGGCTGAAAGCAGCCGCACAGAAAGAGATCGATAAGAATATGGTTGAGATAAAATTTACCACGGTTAAGGGTGATGAGTTGAACCCAATCATAACAACCGAAAAAGTATCTACTAAGTTTGAAAAACCGTATGAATGGAAAGTTGAGTATAAAAAGAATAAAGATGGTACACATGTTATAAGTACAAAAACGTATACTGTGTATAATAAAAATAAAACCGTTTCAGTTGAAGTAAAAAAAGGCGATGCAGTTGTAGAAAAAGTAGTTAAAAAAAGAAATCCTGCTTATCATGGCAACTTGAAAATTGCTGATAAACTTAAGAAGACTAAAATTGGTACACAGGAATATAATAAATTATTAGAGCAGCAAGGTGGATGGCAAAAGGCAACGAATGACTTTGATGGATTTGTGAAAAATATTTCTAAGGATGAAAAGCAAATCCCAGTGGACTATGGGCTTAGTAGGCAAGCTGGAAAGGATGCAGAAAAAGCGCTGGCATCATCGGTAAATGATGGAAACTATTCTGCATCGATGCAAGTGACAGTTGATGAATTAAGAACTACTGTACGGAAGTATGCATTTGATGGAGATGGAAATGTAGAAAGTTACGATTGGGTAGTTGATGAAGGTTTAAAAAGAAAAAGACAGGACACCGCAACTAACGATATTGCTGGTTATGATTGGGGAACATTACAGATAAAAATAAGTGAACAACAAAACGCACGTAATCAATTTGGAACATTGTTCGGTAAGCCTCTACCTCCACCCGAACTTCTACAATCGAAATCAGGTGTGTGGGTCGCAACCCCAACGTCAAGCAAAGTATCAGAAGCATCAGGTGATTTGTGGGTGGATCAAATAGGAGAATTAGATAAGAAGGTCAGAAATATTGTTAATATTAAAGGGCAAAG
>CESG01037106.1_pt1 | contig 14068 bp, 28 predicted proteins | sample 531121 | NCBI WGS metagenome assembly CESG01 (sample SAMEA2621287, study PRJEB7988) | marine metagenome | biome: marine biome (ENVO:00000447); feature: mesopelagic zone (ENVO:00000213); material: "saline water (ENVO:00002010), including plankton (ENVO:xxxxxxxx)" | depth 800 m
CAGCATTAAACAACGTTTCGATCTGATTTTGTGTAATCCACCTTTCCATCAAGGCTTTCGACAGTCAGATGACTTATCTATTAAATTTGTTCGGCAGATAGGAGCTCATTTAGCACCTCAAGGAGTTGCCTACCTGGTAGTGAACGCTTTCCTTTCTTACGAAAAATGGGCATTCAGTTGCAACCTAGCCTGCAATACGCTGGCGAACAATCGCTCCTTTAAAGTACTTGAGATGCGACAGCCCTAAATTTAATGGGCTTGCCAATATAACTTTTCAATGCTTTTCACTTGGAGACGCATCTCATTGCACAAAAAAAGGCCGCTTTCGCGGCCTTTTCTTATTCTTCGACTTGCTCTACTTCACTCTCATCCTCGGCGTCTTCTATCACTGGTCTATCTACCAGCTCTACAAGAGCCATTGGCGCATTATCATTCGCGCGGAAACCACATTTTAAAATGCGTATGTAGCCGCCAGGACGTGATTGATATCTCGGACCAAGTTCACCAAACAGTTTACCCACAGTCTCTTTAGAGCCTGTACGAGCGAACGCCAAACGGCGGTTTGATACACTGTCTTCTTTTGCCAAAGTGATCAGTGGCTCCGCAATGCGGCGCAACTCTTTCGCTTTTGGCAACGTAGTCTTAATGATCTCATGCTCAAATAGAGAACAAGACATGTTCTTGAACATCGCTTTACGATGTGAACTATTTCGGTTTAATTTACGACCACTTTTTTGATGTCGCATAGCTTTACCCTTATCTTGTTAACCTCAGCATCTCACGACGCTGAACAATAAATCTGAATTAGCCCCGATCTTTTAGTAGCTCAGGTGGCCAATTTTCCAAACGCATCCCTAACGACAAACCTCGTGACGCAAGCACATCTTTGATTTCGGTAAGAGATTTCTTACCAAGATTTGGCGTTTTAAGTAGCTCAACCTCAGTCTTTTGAACCAGATCACCAATATACTGTAACGATTCTGCCTTCAGACAATTAGCTGAACGTACTGTCAGCTCAAGGTCATCGACGGGTCGCAATAAAATTGGGTCGATTTCTGGTTTTTCTTCCTTCGGTTCTGGCTTTTGCTCGTCTTCCAAATCAACAAAGGCAACCAGCTGTTCTCGTAGAACCATTGCAGAACGTCGTATCGCCTCTTCGGGATCGATTGTTCCGTTGGTTTCTAGAATCAGTACCAGTTTGTCTAGGTCAGTTCGCTGTTCTACGCGAGCAGAATCTACTGAATAGGAAACTGCGCGCACCGGGCTAAACGTAGAATCGAGCTGGAGCACACCAATTGGGCGCTCATTTTCTTCTTCCAAGTTGCGTGAAGATGCTGGCTCATAACCGCGCCCGCGCTTTACACGCAGACGCATATTCAGATCGATATCGCTTGTAATCGTTGCGATTGGATGCTCAGGGTTTGCGACAACAACATCATTGCTGGTCTGGATGTCTCCAGCAACAACAACGCACGGGCCTTTTTTCTTAAGTTCAAGAATCGTATCGTCTTTACCATCAACCTTTATGGCTACACCTTTTAGGTTGAGCAGCACTTCAATTACGTCTTCTTTTACGCCTTCGATAGTGCTGTATTCGTGCAATACACCATCAATTTCGACCTCAGTGATGGCACACCCAGGCATAGACGACAGCAAGATGCGTCGTAATGCATTGCCCAATGTATGGCCAAAGCCTCGTTCGAAAGGCTCAAGCGTGATCTTGGTTTTGTATGGCCCAAGCTCTTCAACTTGAATACTATCAGGCCGTAGAAAATCGCGTACAGAACCCTGCATGGGTCATCCTCTCTAGTTGAAAATTACTTAGAGTACAACTCAACAACAAGCTGTTCGTTAATATCCGCTGGCAAATCACTGCGCTCAGGCGCACCTTTGAAAGTACCAGAAAGCTCTTTTGCGTTGAGCTCTAACCACGGAGAAATACCACGTTGTTCAGCAAGCTGTACTGCGTGCTTAATACGCTCTTGTTTCTTTGATTTTTCACGAACAGCAACAACGTCATCCGGCTTAACTGTGTAAGAAGGGATATTAACAACGTTGCCATTCACTGTAATCGATTTGTGACTTACTAACTGCCGAGCTTCTGCGCGGGTCGAGCCATAACCAAGGCGGTATACGACGTTGTCTAGACGAGACTCAAGCAACTGGAGAAGTATCTCACCGGTAGCACCCTTGCGACGAGCGGCTTCTTTATAGTACGCACGGAATTGCTTCTCTAGCACGCCATAGATACGACGTAGCTTTTGCTTTTCACGTAACTGCACACCATAGTCAGACAAACGACCACGCTTTTGGCCAGCCTGCCCTGGAGCTGTTTCAAGTTTACATTTAGATTCGATATCACGAACGCCGCTTTTTAAGAACAGGTCAACCCCTTCACGACGGCATAATTTCAATTTTGGACCAATATAACGAGCCATATCAGTTCTCCTTTATACGCGACGTTTCTTAGGTGGACGGCAGCCATTGTGTGGAATTGGCGTAACATCCGTGATGTTAGTGATCTTATAACCTGCAGCGTTCAAAGCACGAACAGCTGATTCACGTCCTGGCCCTGGGCCTTTGACGAAAACTTCGAGGTTTTTCAATCCATATTCTTGAGCCATAGTTCCTGCACGCTCCGCCGCTACCTGAGCAGCAAATGGAGTGCTTTTACGTGAACCACGGAATCCAGATCCACCAGCGGTTGCCCAACACAGCGCATTCCCCTGACGATCAGATATTGTAACAATAGTGTTGTTGAAAGAAGCGTGGATGTGCGCCATTCCGTCAACAACGGTTTTTTTAACCTTCTTACGACTACGAGTCGGTGATTTAGCCATATCTTTACCCGTACCTACTATTTCTTAATCGGTTTGCGTGGACCTTTACGGGTGCGCGCATTCGTTTTAGTGCGTTGCCCACGAAGAGGCAAGCTTTTACGATGGCGTAACCCACGGTAGCAACCGAGGTCCATCAAACGTTTAATATTCATTGAAACTTCGCGACGCAAGTCACCTTCAACGGTGAAGTTAGCTACTTGAGTACGAATGTTCTCAATCTCGTCTTCGCTTAGTTCTTTAAGCTTAACGTCGTAATTAATACCCGCTGCTTCGCAAATCTTGCGCGCAGTTTGGCGACCAACACCGTAAATCGCTGTAAGTGCGATCTCCGCATGCTTATGGTCGGGTACATTAATACCAGCAATACGTGCCATTATATACTCCTGCCTAACGCAGCACACAAAAAGAGGGCGCATAGCATACCCTTCTAGTGTGCATTATTCAATCAGTAATTAGATTTAACCTTGTCGTTGTTTGTGGCGGGGGTCAGTACAAATAACACGAACCGCTCCGTTACGACGAATGACTTTACAATTTCGACAAATTTTCTTTACAGAAGCTCGAACCTTCATGGTCTACTCCATTACGAATTTTTTACTATGCCAGCTGAACCATGGCCTTTTAGGTTGGCTTTCTTCATCACTGACTCATATTGATGAGACATAAGATGAGACTGAACTTGAGCCATAAAATCCATAGTAACAACGACTAAAATTAACAACGATGTTCCACCGAAATAGAACTGAACATCAAAAAATACAATCATGAACTCTGGTAGTAAACAAACCAATGTAATGTACGAAGCCCCAGCCAATGTCAGGCGGGTCATTACTTTGTCCAAATACTTAGAGGTTTGTTCGCCAGGGCGAATACCTGGTATAAAAGCTCCTGATCGCTTTAGATTGTCAGCAGTTTCTCGTGGATTAAACACCAACGCAGTATAAAAGAAACAGAAAAAGAAGATCCCCACCGCGTACAACAATACATACAACGGTTGACCAGGTTGCAGCAGCAACGAAATATCGCCTAACCACTCTAAACCTGCCTGCTGACCAAACCACTGCCCTATTGTTCCAGGGAACAATATAATACTTGAAGCAAAAATAGGCGGTATTACCCCGGCCATATTGAGCTTCAGTGGCAAGTGAGTTGATTGAGCAGCAAAAACTTTTCTGCCTTGCTGGCGTTTTGCGTAATTTATTACAATTCGGCGCTGTGCTCTTTCAACAAATACAACAAAGGTAGTAACCAAGCCAACTAAGACCACAATACCGACCAGCAATAGTGAATGTATTTCACCTTGCCTAGCCTGCTCAATAGTCTGACCTATTGCACTTGGTAAACCAGCAACGATACCAGCGAAAATGATTAACGAGATACCATTGCCAATGCCACGCTCAGTGATTTGCTCACCGAGCCACATAAGGAACATCGTACCAGTAACCAAAGCCACAACAGTAGTAAAGATAAAGGAAGGACCTGGACTCAAAATATATTGAGCCATTTGGTTAGACAATCCAACCGCAATACCGAATGACTGAATACCTGCTAATAGCAAAGTTCCATATCGAGTATACTGATTGATTTTTCGCCTACCAGCTTCGCCTTCTTTTTTAAGCTGCTGTAATGTGGGGTGCACGTAGCCCATAATTTGCATAATAATCGATGCCGAAATATAAGGCATGATTCCTAGTGCAAAAACGGAGGCTCGACTTAACGCACCACCAGAGAACACATTGAATAAACCGAGAATGGTGCCCGAGTTTTGATCAAATAATTGAGCAAGCCCGGCATTATCTAAGCCGGGCACGGGCACGAAAGATCCAATACGAAAAACAATAATGGCACCTAAAACAAATAACAGCCGCTGTTTTAGTTCTTGTAAACCATTACCACTTTTCGCCGAACTCGGAGCCTTAGCCATTAGTCTTCAACCTTACCGCCTGCAGCGATGATTGCTTCTTTTGCACCTTTAGTCACCCCGACTCCTGAAACGGAAACGGCTTTCGTGATTTCACCAGACGCCATGATCTTGGCAAATTTTGCGCTTTTACCAATAACGTTTGCAGACTTAAGGGTTTCAAGAGTGATAACTTCACCCTCGACTTTGGCTAGCTCGCTTAGACGAACTTCCTGGCTTACCAGCGCTTTACGCGAAGTGAAGCCAAATTTTGGTAAGCGTTGTTTCAAAGGCATTTGTCCACCTTCGAAACCGATACGTACGCGACCACCTGAACGAGATTTTTGTCCTTTATGACCACGTCCACCGGTCTTACCTAGACCGGAACCGATTCCACGACCGCAACGCTTAGCTTCTTTTTTGGAACCAGGAGCTGGAGATAAACTGTTCAAACGCATCTTATACTCCCTCAACTTTAACCATGTAACTGACTTGGTTAATCATACCGCGAACTTCAGGTGTATCAATGAGTTCAACGCTTTGATTAATCTTACGTAATCCAAGGCCACTCAACGTTGCCTTGTGCTTAGGTAGTCGACCAATGGCACTTTTGACCATCGTGACTTTGATTTTACTATCAGCCATTGCTCATTACCCCATGATGTCTTCAACAGATTTACCGCGCTTAGCCGCGACTTCTTCTGGCGTTGACATAGATGCCAAACCTTTGATGGTAGCACGAACCACATTGATTGGATTGGTTGAACCATATACTTTCGCAAGTACATTGTGAACACCCAGTACTTCCAATACGGCACGCATAGCACCACCAGCAATGATACCTGTACCTTCTGATGCAGGCTGCATATAGACTGTAGATGAGGAATGCGTCGCTTTAATTGGATGCCAAATAGTCGTTCCATTCAGCTCAACAGTAACCATGTTGCGACGAGCATTTTGCATTGCTTTCTGAATAGCTACTGGAACTTCTCGAGCCTTTCCACGACCGAAGCCTACTTTTCCGTTTCCATCGCCAACAACTGTTAACGCTGTAAAACCGAAAATACGACCGCCTTTAACTACTTTGGCAACGCGATTAACGTGGACGAGCTTTTCTTGTAGCCCTTCAAGATTATCTTTTTCTTTTGCCATGACAGCCCCCTTAGAATTCCAAACCACTTTCGCGAGCGGCGTCAGCTAATGCTTTAACTCGACCATGGTATACATAGCCAGCTCGGTCGAATGCGACGCTTTTCACGCCTTTCTCGACTCCACGCTCGGCAATGATTTTGCCTACAACTTTCGCGGCATCGACATTACCAGTATATTCAACCTGGTCACGAATCGCTTTCTCAGTAGTAGATGCTGAAGCGATAACTTCCGAGCCGGAAGCTGCGATAATTTGTGCATAAATGTGACGGGGAGTTCGGTTCACAACTAGTCGCTGCGCACCTAACTCTTTGATTTTCATTCGACTACGTTTTGCACGACGTAGACGTGATTCTTTCTTATCCATAGTATCTACGCCCTACTTTTTCTTAGCTTCTTTGCGACGAATAATCTCATCCGCGTACTTAATACCTTTACCTTTATAAGGTTCTGGTTCACGATACGCTCGGATATTCGCTGCTACCTGACCAACTTGTTGTTTGTTAATACCTTTAACAACGAGCTGCGTTTGGCTTGGAGCCTCAATTGAAATTCCTTCAGGGATTTCAAAATCGACGGGGTGAGAGAAACCTAAGGTCAGGTTAAGTATTTTACCTTTGACCTGGGCACGATAACCAACACCAACCAGTTCCAACTTCTTTTCAAAGCCATCTGTAACGCCAGTTACCATGTTTTGAATAAGTGAGCGAACAGTACCGCTCATTGCGCGAGAAAACTTCTCATTGGTTTTGGCTGCAACGGACAACACACCGTCTGCAATCTCAACGTTAACTTTTTCGTTAACATTTAGCTCAAGGCTTCCCTTAGAGCTTTTAATAGTCAGCAAACCATTAGAAAGTGATGCTTCCACTCCTTTAGGTAGGCTGACGGGTGATTTTGCTACACGAGACATCAGACACTCCTTAAGAAACGAAACAAATAACTTCGCCACCGTGCCCTGCAGCACGAGCTGCACGGTCGGTCATGACACCGCGTGACGTAGATACTATGGCAATACCGAGACCGCCACGAACCTTAGGTAGTTCTTGTGACTTCTTATAAACTCGCAAGCCTGGTCGACTCACTCGCTCGATGGTCTCGATTACTTTTTTACCGTTGAAATATTTAAGACTGACTTCCAAATTGCGATGAGCGCCATCAGCTTTTAGCTCATACCCATCAATGTAGCCCTCGTCTTTCAATACTTTCGCTATCGCTTCTTTAACTTTGGAAGCTGGCATTGAAACGATTGCTTTTTTTGCTAGCTGACCGTTACGAATGCGCGTCAACATATCCGAAATAGGATCTTGCATACTCATAATCTTTCTCCTCGCTTACCAACTAGCTTTCACTAGGCCTGGTACATCACCACGCATAGCCGCAGCACGTAGCATATTTCGGCAAATGCCAAACTTGCGAGTGTAACCGTGCGGTCTTCCAGTAATACGACAACGATTATGCTGACGTGAAGCGCTTGCATTGCGAGGTTGTTTTTGCAGAGCGATCTGCGCTTCCCAACGCTCTTCTAAACTGGCGTTCTTATCATTGATAATAGCCTTAAGCGCATTGCGTTTTTCTTGGTACTTCGCTACCGTTTTGGCGCGCTTCTTCTCGCGCTCAATCATACTTACCTTTGCCATGATAACTAACCTTTAATTGGGAAATTGAACGCTTTAAGAAGAGCTCGACCTTCATTGTCGTTAGTGGCGGTGGTGGTTATAGTAATATCCAATCCACGAACCTTGTCGACCTTGTCGTAGTCAATCTCAGGAAAAACGATCTGTTCTTTGATGCCAAGACTGTAGTTTCCACGCCCATCGAAAGACTTATTGCTAAGCCCACGAAAATCGCGAATACGTGGAATAGCGATACAGACTAATCGCTCGAAAAATTCCCACATACGCTCACCACGCAGCGTCACTTTACATCCAATAGGGTAGCCATCACGGATCTTAAATCCTGCGATAGATTTACGAGCCTTTGTGATGCTAGGCTTTTGGCCGGAGATTGCTTCTAGATCAGCGGCCGCGTTTTCAAGTGCCTTCTTATCACCAATGGCTTCGCCAACACCCATGTTAAGAGTGATTTTTGTGATTCGAGGGACTTGCATGACACTATCAAAACCAAGCTCTTTAAAGAGCTCCTTTCTAATTTTGTCTTTATATAAGTCGTGCAGTTTCGCCATAATTTCACCAAATATTACGCGTCGACTTCTTCGCCAGAAGACTTGAATACTCGTACGCGTTTACCATTCTCAAGCGTCTTTATCGCCACTTTATCTGCTTTATCAGCAGAAGCGTTAAAAATCGCCACATTCGAAATGTGCAAGGAAGCTTCTTTTTCAATGATGCCACCTTGAATACCAGCTTGCGGGTTTGGCTTTTGGTGCTTCTTGACAAGATTTACACCTTCAACCAAAACACGGTCTTCACCGCTAAAGCTTTTTACTTTACCTTGCTGGCCTTTGTTTTTACCCGCGATAACAACAACTTCATCGCCTGTGCGGATTTTTCGCATCCTCAACCCCTCATTAAATGACTTCGGGAGCAAGAGACACGATTTTCATGAACTGATCACCACGCAACTCGCGTGTAACCGGTCCGAAAATACGTGTTCCGATCGGTGCCAAGTTAGCGTTCAAAAGAACAGCTGCATTGCCATCGAAGCGGATAAGAGACCCATCAGGTCTTCTCACGCCCTTCTTAGTTCGAACAACGACCGCATTATATACGTCGCCTTTCTTAACCTTACCTCGAGGTATCGCTTCTTTGATACTCACCTTTATCACATCGCCGATTCCGGCATAGCGTCGGTGAGAGCCCCCGAGCACCTTGATACATTGCACCTGACGTGCGCCAGAGTTGTCAGCGACGTCGAGCAAAGTCTGCATCTGAATCATGGGTGTTCTCCGTAAACAACAAACGAACATGCGCCTCACCATTTCGGGAGGCGCAGCAGTATACCACTACAAAAGTGAATTAGCCACCCCGGTTCGGGGTGATATTTAAATAGCGCGTTCTAACACGTCGACCAGGTTCCAACATTTCGTTTTGGACAAAGGTCGACATTGCTCGACTGTTACAGTATCACCGATGTTACAAGTGTTTTCTGCATCATGCGCATGTATTTTTGTTGAACGTCTTACGTATTTGCCATAAACAGGGTGTTTTACTTTACGTTCAACAACCACAACAATGGACTTGTCCATCTTATTGCTTACGACTTTCCCAGTAAGGGTTCGCGATTCAGTTTTTTGTTCAGCCATTACGCTCCCCCTTTCTCAGTTAATAACGTTTCAACACGTGCAATGTCACGACGAACTTCTCGTAGCAAATGGGTTTGACTCAACTGCCCAGTTGCTTTTTGCATACGCAATTTAAACTGCGCATTGAGCAAACTGTCACGTTCTTGCTTAAGTTCCTCAACGGACTTTTCTCGCAATTCTGAGGCATTCATTACATCACCGTCCGAGTTACAAAAGTGGTTTGTACAGGCAGTTTAGCCGCGGCTAGCGTAAATGCTTCACGAGCCAGCTCTTCGCTTACACCTGCAATTTCATATAACATGCGACCTGGTTGCACTTGAGCAACCCAGTACTCCACATTACCCTTACCTTTACCTTGACGAACTTCTAACGGCTTCTCAGTTATAGGTTTGTCAGGGAAGATTCGGATATAAATCTTGCCCGTACGACGTAGTTGACGGTTCATCGCACGACGCGCCGCCTCAATCTGACGAGCAGTGATGCGTCCGTGGGTAGTCGCTTTTAAACCAAAGTCACCGAAACTTACTTTGTTTCCGGTGGTGGCAAAGCCGCGATTACGCCCTTTCTGCATCTTTCTAAATTTCATTCGTTTAGGTTGCAGCATCGTAATCTCCTATGACTTCTTTGCGTTACGAGCGCGTTTTGGCTTGGCTTCCGCCGCTTCTTGCTCGATAGCATCACCTAAGATCTCGCCTTTAAAGATCCAGACTTTAACACCGATAATGCCGTAAGTTGTTGAAGCTTCAGACGTTGCATAATCGATATCAGCTCGAAGTGTATGCAAAGGTACTCGACCCTCGCGATACCATTCAGCCCGAGCGATTTCAGCGCCACCTAAACGACCACTTACTTGAATCTTGATGCCTTGAGCGCCCAAACGCATAGCATTTTGAACTGCACGCTTCATAGCGCGACGGAACATAACACGTTTTTCTAACTGCTGTGCAACCGTATCAGCTACCAGCTGACCATCAAGTTCAGGTTTACGAATTTCTTGTATGTTGATTTGAGCAGGAACACCGGCCAGCTTAGTTACTTTTAAGCGTAGCTTTTCAACATCAGCGCCTTTTTTACCAATTACGATACCAGGACGGGCAGTATGAATTGTCACGCGGATCGACTTGGTAGGTCGCTCAATTTCAATACGAGATACTGAGGCTTGCTCAAGCTCTTTTTTGAGGTATTCACGAATCTCCATATCGTTAACCAGGAAATCTGCATAGTTGTCGGAACCGGCATACCATGTAGCATTCCAATCTTTAACGATACCGAGACGTATACCCGTAGGATGTACTTTTTGACCCATCGTATATTCTCCTAGCTGTCCGAAACTTTAACCGTAATATGACAAGTACGCTTAAAGATCCGATCAGCGCGCCCCTTGGCACGAGGCCGAATGCGTTTTAATGTCGGTCCCTCATCAACAAAGATCGTAGAAACCTTTAACTCATCAATGTCTGCACCTTCGTTATGCTCAGCGTTCGCAATAGCAGACTCTAGAATTTTCTTGATTAGACCAGCCGCCTTTTTGGGGCTGTAAGCCAAGATATCAAGAGCCTTATCTACCGGAAGACCACGGATTTGATCCGCAACCAGTCGACCTTTCTGAGCAGAGAGGCGAGCATGGTTTAATTTTGCTGCAACTTCCATCTCTTAAAGACCCCTTATTTCTTCTTGGCTTTTTTATCTACAATGTGTCCATAGTAGGTGCGCGTTGGTGCAAATTCACCCAACTTGTGACCTACCATTTCTTCACTGATATAAATTGGTACATGTTGTCGGCCATTATGAACTGCGATGGTTAAGTTAACCATTTCAGGCAGAATCATGGAACGACGTGACCATGTTTTGATTGGACGTTTGTTTCCAGAAGCAGCAGCTTCGTCAATTTTCTTCATTAAATGAAGATCTACAAACGGTCCCTTTCTTAATGAACGTGGCACGAGCCTACCCCCAACTATTTCTTGTTGCGACGACGTACGATGAGCTTATCAGTACGTTTGTTACTACGGGTCTTATATCCTTTGGTGGGAACACCCCAAGGTGTTACTGGATGACGACCACCAGAGGTCCTGCCCTCGCCACCACCGTGAGGGTGGTCAACAGGGTTCATTGCTACACCGCGTACGGTTGGTTTGATACCACGCCAGCGATTAGCACCCGCCTTACCCAGTGAACGAAGCATGTGCTCTGAATTACCTACTTCACCAACGGTCGCTCGACACTCAGCGAGTACCTTGCGCATTTCGCCAGAACGAAGACGTAGAGTAACATGCGCTCCTTCACGAGCGACGATTTGAACGTAAGAACCAGCACTTCTGGCTACTTGCGCCCCTTTGCCAGGCTTTAACTCAACCGCGTGAACAACAGTACCAACAGGAATGTTGCGCATTGGTAAAGTGTTACCCGGTTTTACTGGTGCTTCTGCACCAGAAATGATTGAAGCGCCAGCTTGCACACCCTTAGGAGCAAGGATATAGCGACGCTCACCGTCTGCATAACAAATAAGTGCGATATGTGCAGAACGGTTAGGATCATATTCCAAGCGTTCAACTTTAGCCGGAATACCATCTTTGTTACGTTTAAAGTCAACGATACGGTAATGTTGCTTATGCCCACCACCAATATGACGAACGGTAATGCGTCCGTTGTTGTTACGTCCACCGCTTTTGCTCTTCTTATCTAAAAGAGGCGCGTACGGCTTACCTTTATGCAGATCTGGTGTAACAACACTGACAACAAATCGACGGCCTGGAGATGATGGTTTACTTTTTAACAATGCCATGGTCTCGACTCCTATTGCTCAGTGCCAGTGAAATCGATGTTTGAACCTTCAGCTAAAGAAACATAGGCTTTTTTCCAATCTGAACGTCGACCTTCCAAACGTCCAAAGCGTTTCGCCTTTCCTTTTACTACAAGAGTTCTTACACCAGCAACTTTAACGTCAAAAAGCGATTCTACCGCTTTTTTGATTTCCAATTTAGTAGCATCTTTAGCTACTTTGAACACAACTTGACCGCGCTCTTCAGCCAACAAGGTGCTTTTCTCAGAAATATGGGGAGCCAAGATTACTTTAAGCAAACGTTGTGCGTTCATGCCAATTGCTCCTCTAGTTGCTTGATCGCAGCAGCAGTAATTACGACATTTTCGTAACCAATCAAGCTAACAGGATCAATAGACGATGCATCGCGAACATCCAAACTGTGAACATTGCGTGCAGCCAGATATAGATTCTCATCTACATTTTCCACAACAATCAAAGCATCTTTCACATTAAGGGCTTTAAGCTTAGCTACTAGCTCTTTTGTTTTAGGTTGCTCAACACCAAATGATTCAACAACAACTAAACGCTCTTGACGAACCAATTCGGATAATATGCTGCGTAATGCACCACGATACATTTTACGATTAACTTTTTGTGAAAAGTCTTGTGGTCGTGCCGCAAACGTGACCCCACCGCTACGCCAGATTGGGCTGCGGATAGTACCAGCACGAGCTCGTCCCGTACCTTTTTGGCGGAATGGCTTCTTACCACCACCACTCACATCTGAGCGGGTCTTTTGAGCACGCGTACCCGCGCGGGCAGCTGCTTGGTAAGCGACAACGACTTGGTGAACCAGCGCTTCGTTGAATTCCCGGCCAAATGTCGACTCGGAAACTTCAATAGAACCGTTACCATTTGATAATACTAATTCCATGCGTGTCCTCCTATGCTGATGCTTTTACTGCAGGCGTGACTACAACGTCGCCACCATTAGCACCAGGAACTGCACCACGGATAAGCAGAAGATTTTTCTCTGCATCGACTCGGACAACGCTCAGATTTTGAACCGTTGTTTTGACGTTCCCCATGTGGCCAGCCATTTTCTTGCCCTTAAATACACGGCCAGGTGTTTGGTTTTGACCGATAGACCCTGGCGCTCTGTGAGATAGAGAGTTACCGTGAGTCATATCTTGGGTTTGGAAGTTCCAGCGCTTAATTGCACCAGCAAATCCTTTACCTTTTGAAACGCCTTGCACATCAACGCTCTGACCTTCTTCGAAGATTGAGACATCAATGCTTGAACCTGGAGCCAAGTCAGTGCCTTCTTCGGCAGAAACTCGGAATTCCCATAATCCTCGACCAGCTTCAACACCTGCTTTAGCGAAGTGCCCTGCTGCTGCTTTATTTACACGAGATGCTTTCTTAGATCCCGTGGTAACTTGTAGAGCGCGGTAGCCCTCTGTTTCCTCTGTTTTTACCTGAGTAACGAGGTTAGGCGTTACTTCGATTACGGTAACTGGAACAGAAGTGCCGTCTTCATTGAAGACGCGTGTCATTCCGCATTTGCGCCCAACTAAACCGATTGCCATTATTCTAGCCCCTATTAGGTCTAACCATTATCCAAGACTAATTTGGACATCCACACCAGCCGCCAAGTCGAGCTTCATAAGCGCGTCAACTGTTTTGTCGGTTGGCTCGATAATATCTACTAAACGCTTGTGCGTACGGATCTCATACTGATCACGAGCGTCTTTATTTACGTGAGGAGAGATCAACACAGTAAAACGCTCTTTACGAGTCGGCAATGGAATAGGTCCACGCACTTGAGCTCCGGTACGTTTTGCTGTTTCGACAATCTCTGACGTAGATAGATCGATCAGACGATGGTCAAACGCTTTTAATCTAATCCGAATGCGTTGGTTCGTCATAATTTGCGAACTCCTGAAATAAAAATACGAACACCACCCTCTCACCACCTTTGGTGAGGGAGCGGCATTCTATTAACTATTGGGCTAAGTGTCAAGCCCTGCTGTTCAGAAGGGGCGCTACTCCCTTCCCATTTGTTTAATCAGCGCCAAAGAACGTTTGTGTAGAAAAGCCTACACTTATTCAATAATTTCTGCAACAACACCAGCACCAACGGTACGGCC
>CESG01052015.1_pt1 | contig 14024 bp, 19 predicted proteins | sample 531121 | NCBI WGS metagenome assembly CESG01 (sample SAMEA2621287, study PRJEB7988) | marine metagenome | biome: marine biome (ENVO:00000447); feature: mesopelagic zone (ENVO:00000213); material: "saline water (ENVO:00002010), including plankton (ENVO:xxxxxxxx)" | depth 800 m
ACGCTTTTTAGGCAGGAGCCTTCCGACAGAAAACTATATGACCAACGGCATGGTCTTTAAGCATGTCATCGATAAAGAGCGCGCCCTTGGTTACAAGGGTAAGTGTGTAGAGCCGGTTTATCATATAACAGAAGAGATTGTACGGCGTATTGATGCCTCGGTTAAAAAAACAAAACCAAATATTTCTATTATTGAAATTGGGGGGACTGTAGGGGAATATCAAAATGCCATTTTTATTGAGGCGGCCCGAATGCTTGAGCTTAAAAACCCGGGGGATGTATTGTTTGTGATGGTGAGCTATCTGCCGATTCCAGGCAAAATTGGTGAGATGAAAACAAAACCAACACAAACTGCTATTCGTACGCTTAACTCCTACGGTGTTCACCCCGACATTATTATTGCGCGGAGCGATGTTCCTTTGGATGAAAAAAGGAAAGAAAAAATCGCCGACTCAAACGGTGTTCCTAAAGATAGAGTTATTAGTGCTCCTGATATAGACAGCATTTATGATGTCCCTGTTAATTTTGAAAAGGATGGATTGGGGAACCTTGTATTAAAACTTTTTGACTTAAAACCAAAACAAAAAGACCTTATTGATTGGAGGCGAATGTTGCGCAAGCTCCATGGAGCAAAAAAAGAGGTTCGTATTGCTGTGGTAGGGAAGTATTTTAAAACAGGGGATTTTATTCTCTCCGATGTCTATATTTCGGTCCTTGAATCTTTAAAGCATGCGGCGTATTCACTCAACAGGAGACCAGTCATTGATTGGATTGATGCAGAGACGTACGAGAAGAATCCTAAAAAGTTAAAAGAGCTTGAGCAGTACCACGGTATTTTGGTGCCGGGCGGTTTTGGTGGGAGAGGAGTAGAAGGAATTATTTCTGTCATTAATTACGCTCGTAAAAACAAAATCCCGTATTTTGGATTGTGTTACGGTATGCAACTTATGGTGGTTGAGTATGCTCGGAACGCTTGCCGGCTTCGTGATGCTCATACCGCCGAGGTAAAACCAAAAACAAAGCATGTAGTGATTGATATTTTGCCCGAGCAAAAAGACTTGTTACGTAAAAATGACATGGGCGGAACCATGCGCTTAGGTGGTTACCCTGCAAAATTAAAAAAGGGAACGGTTGCAGAAGGGGCGTATAAAGCAACTACTATTCGTGAGCGCCACAGGCACCGGTACGAAGTGAATCCAGAATACATTGTGCTTTTAGAAGATAAGGGTCTTGTATTTTCGGGTGTGTCTCCCAATAAAAAACTTATGGAGATTGCAGAGCTTCCCAAAAAAGAACACCCCTTCTTTTTAGGGGTGCAATTCCATCCAGAGTTTAGAACGAGCCCAACAGAGCCCCACCCTCTTTTTTGTGAATTTGTAAACGCTTGCGCCAAGCGCGAAAACCGGTCCAAGACTGGCCAGCCTCGGGCTGGGAAGAAATAGTTGACTCTTTTCACTAAACAACTAGACTAGCAACAGAAGAAAGGAGCACACCATGCTTTTTTGGTTCATGGCTTTCGAAGATGTGTTCTCTAAAGGATGGCGTCGTTTTCTCGTTCGTGCCAAGGAGAGAGGAAGGGTGACATCTGTGTACATCAGTGGAGATGGGGCACAGCCTCTCCACCTGGTCTTCGAGAAGCCGATCGGTCCGGAGGACGTTGTGGATGGGAAGCTTCTTCCTTCTGCAGGGTCAAGAGTGAAGCGACGAGGAGGGAAGCGCCATACGCAGGTGTGCCTCTCCTACGAGAGCGCCAGAGACTTGCAGCGAGCGCTCAAACCCGCCCTTCGCGAGATGCGTCGGAGACGGCGTGCACGGATGTTCGTCGGGAGAGTGTTCGTGACGATCAACAGCATGATCCTCACGGATCGTCCCGAGATCGGCAACCTCCTGCCCAAGAAGTAGAAGCCCCGCACCAGCACGAACCCCAATCGTTCGTTTACGTGCGGGGCTTCGTGTTTTTTGATACTGTGGGGCTATTGCCGGATCGTCTAGTGGTAGGACGCCGCGCTCTGGACGCGGAAGCTGGGGTTCGAATCCCTGTCCGGCAGTCAAATCATAAAATTTTTAAGATAAATATCGATGAACGAATACCAATATTTTTCTGAAGTTTTTCAAAAAATCTTTGCAAACCCATAATGGGTTGCGGTTTTGTTGGCTCCCATTGTGGCAGTTGTTGTCGGCGAATGGTTACGAAATCGAAACTATAAAAGACAACAGAAAGATAGGCTCTTGAGAGATTTAATACACTATGGGTACCAACTCTCTTCGAACAATCTTGGAACTTCAAAAAATATATTAGGATCTCTGAATGAAATTAAGTATTGGTACCACGATGATCAGGAAATAAAGGGGAAGACCCTAAGAGCAATGGATCTAATGCAGGTCGGAGGAACCAATGGAAAGGACGCTCTAGTAGAACTATTACTAGCCATATCCAATAAAGAGGGGCTTGAGCTTTCGAAGGAAGAGATAGTGAGAGTTTTCGCTAGTAGATAATCCTATGATCAAAAAAGCGATAAAATAAAACCTTTGGAAGATGTTTTGCATGCATCTTTTTGATTTTGGCAATAATCGGCCTCAGGAAGTTTAATCACAAGTATATTCAGTGGTATCTTTTTTGATAAAAGATTTATACACCGCTACATTTTGAAGACCGTATAATTTGCTAAAATAGGGGTATGGATTTAAGTAGTAAAGAAATAGGGATAATCGTTGTTATTGTTGTGCTTGTTGGAGGACTTATCTATTTTGGCAATACAAGCAGCACAGAAGAAGGGACAGAGACTCCAGAAGAACAAACAAGCACCGGAACACAGCCAACTGGATCAACCGGTAGTAGTGGTATGCAACCACCAACTGGGGGTTCAACGGGAACCGTAACTCCAACAGGGTTCGCGCTTGGGCAAACTATTCAAATGATGGACGTTACTCTTACTCCAACTGCAGTGGTAGAAGATAGCCGGTGTCCGCAAGGTCCAGGCTCTGTAACCTGTGTGTGGGAGGGAACGGTACGAGTAGCGGCACGATTACGACAAGACACGTATACAGATGCAAATTTTGACGACTTTTTAGACTTTAAACTTGGAGAAGCGACACGATACGGAAACTATATGATCACGCTTGTGTCGGCCCTTCCATACCCTAATGTTGGAACCACAATTCGGGATAGCGATTACCGATTTACCTGGGTAGTTATTCCTACCAACTAAACAATTGAACATGAACAGAAAAGCATGTAATATGTGCATGATGCCTTTTGATAAAGACACTGGCGTGCGGGAATCAGTTTGAAGATTGCAAAGAGTACTGCAATATAAAAAAGAATGAGACGGTAGTATTTTCGTACATCCTCTATAAATCAAAAAAACACAGAGACAGCGTGAATAAAAAAGTGATGAAAGAAATGACGTAATACGAAAAGAAGCACGGAAAAATGAAAATGCCCTTCGACATGAACAAGATGGCGTTTAGAGGCTTTAAAACATTAGTAGATCTTTAATCAAAAAATAGTATGAAAGCAGGATTAATCATTGTTCTCATTATTATCATTGCTGGAGGATTTTGGTTCTTTAATAATTCAGGCGATCAAAGCGACACACAAGAACCAGTAATGGAAAATAAAGAAGAGACAAGCGAGCAAAATAATCAAGAAAATACCACAGCAAATGAAGAAGAAGCTTCAAATGAGGTTACCTTTGACATCACGGGGCGAAACTTTGCTTTTAACCAAGGAGAGATTCGAGTAAAAGAAGGAGATGTGGTAACTATTAATTTCGAAAGCACCGACGGATTTCATGATTGGGTGGTTGATGAATTTAGTGCCGCAACCAGTCGGGTGAGTACAGGCGGAAAAACATCAGTTACCTTTACTGCAGACAAGACAGGGGAGTTTGAATATTACTGTTCAGTGGGGAGCCACAGGGCTCAAGGAATGGTAGGAACTCTTATCGTTGAATAGTCTTAAATTTTTTCAAGTCTCCAAAAACCACCCAGAGATAGGGTGGTTTTTGATATACTGATTTTATGAGTGATTGGTCTAAATTAAAACGCAAAAAAGAAGCAATGCCTGTGTTTATTAAGACGGCTCTTTCTAAGAGTAGACTTATGGAAGCGTATAAAAAGAGACCAGCCTATCAACAAAACGATTACCTTGCATGGATAAAACGAGGAAAACAAGAAGTCACAAAACAAAAAAGACTCAAACAAATGTTATCTGAATTAAAGAAGGGTGGAGTGTATATGAATATGAAGCATAAGCCAAGCAAAAAATGAAAAAGAAGGTTACCGTTAATGATCTTATGCAAAAAAAATATGTCTACTATCTTACAGAACCGGCCGGCAAGAATTTTGAACCAGAATTTAAGCCAGACCTAACTCCCAAAGAAATGCTTCATATGGGTGTGTTTGGTGGTAAATACATGACTGATTGCAGGGACGAATTTCCTAAAAGTTGGTTTAGCGGGGCAAAGTTATGCCACGAGCGTCATGACCCAGAGCTTAATTATTTTGGAATCAACGCATCACAACCGCTTTCAGTATGGAAAAAGAAGGGATGGATTTATAAAGAGGACCCACGAGGATGGTTCCAGTGGTATTGTAGATATTACATGGGAAGACGCATCCCTAAAGAGGATGCTCGTCAAATCAAACGATGGAAGGCTATTAGGCGCCACATTGGTCAAATCATAAAAAATTGCAGGAAGGGAGATGCTACGTGCAGACGCAAGCAACGTCAGGCGGTCCTTCATTGGGCATATGACGCTCGGAAGTTATAATAAAGATATGAAAAAAGGATTCACCTTAATCGAACTTCTTGTAGTGATTGCCATCATTGGTATTTTGGCAGGAGTAATTTTTGTAGCACTTGGTGGTGCCCGTGATCGTGCGGGTGATGCAAAACGTAAAACAGAGATTGCACAATTTGGAAGGTTCTTAGCACTTGGGTGTTATACACCCGATGCAGGAGATGGAGACTATGATATCGCCGACATTGCAAGCGAGCTCCAAACTAAATTCCCACAGCAGGCAGACTTATTTACTAACATTCCAAAAGATACAAACGGAGGAACTGATTCAGAAACATTCTACCGTTATCAGGTGAGTGGTAGTAATTGTGTTTTGTATGCGAACCTAGAAGATGCAAACGAACCAGTTACTTTGCCAGCACTTACTGACCCAACACCAGGGGGCGGTACGGGGGTTCTTCAGGGGAGCTCGGTTGGTAACAACGGTACCAATCTTTACTTTCAGGTAGGTTATTAATATGGAACAAAAAGAAGCAACATTTGGTGCGGGATGTTTTTGGGGTGTAGAAGATGCTTTTTGCAAAGTCCCTGGAATTATTGAAACGGAAGTTGGATTTATGGGGGGGCATGTTCCCGACGTCTCTTACGAGAAAGTATGCGATGGTAGTACAGGACATGCAGAGGTGGTGCATGTTACGTATGACCCCCAAAAAGTTTCGTACAAAGAACTACTCAAGGTGTTTTGGAAAGTTCATGATCCAACGCAGTATCACAGGCAAGGTCCTGATGTGGGGAGTCAGTACCGGTCAGCGATTTTTTATTATGACGACGAACAAAAGAGAGAGGCAGAGGAATCTGTGGGAAAACTCGAAGCTTCTGGTAATTACACTTCCGAAATTGTGACCGAAATAGAAAAGGCCGGGCCTTTTTACCGAGCAGAAGAATATCATCAAAAATACTTTCAAAAACAAGGCGGGGGCACCTGTCATGTCTAGAGAGCTTCAAAGAGGAGCAAGCTTTTTTGGACTCGTACTCCTTATTTTTGGTATTATGGTAATGGCATGGCTTATGGTCTATGTCTCAAATTCGGTCACCAGACCTACCACCTTAGAGGAAGAAGATACGACGATTATCGATGTGGCAAACGATTTAAAAGACACTTTAGAAAATAGAAACGATTCATTATTAGAATAACAATTTACCATGGCATTTGAATTCATAATTTATATCATTGTTGCAATATTAATTTTGTCGGTGGTAATACGACAAATTAATCAGTATGAACGAGGAGTGATGCTTTTTATGGGGCGTTACACTAAAACAAAAGAACCAGGGTGGCGACTTGTTATTCCTATCTTCCAAAGACTCATTAAGGTTGATATGCGAGTAAATGTGATTGATGTTCCTGATCAGGATGCTATTACAAAAGATAATATCTCAACCAATGTAAACGCAGTGGTGTATTACAAGGTTCGCGATGCACGGGCTGCTGTTATTGAGATTCAAGATTATCAATTTGCTATCTCACAACTTGCTCAAACCACTATGCGAGACACTGTAGGAGAAATGGAACTCGATGAACTTTTGGCAAATCGTGATCAAGTATCACAAAAAATCAAAGGTATTGTTGATAAGGCAAGTGATCCATGGGGAATTGAGATTGTTGCTGTTGAACTTAAACATATTGAACTTCCTGAAGGCCTAAAACGAACCATTGGTAAACAAGCAGAAGCGGAACGAGAGCGACGCGCTGTGATTATTAAAGCGGAAGGAGAGGTGGGTGCTGCAGAAAACATGGCAAAAGCAGCTGGTATTTTAGCGCGGCACGGAGGGGCGCTCCATTTGAGGACGCTTCAGTCGCTTAACGATTTAAGTTCTGACCAATCAAATACCGTGGTATTTGCGGTGCCGCTTGAGATTTTGAGAGCATATGATGCTCAAACCAAAAAATAGGCTAGAGCTCGTAAATAACGTTTTTACGTTCAACAATAATTTTCCAGCCGTTACGCATAGCGTGCCGGTAAAGATCTTGGTCTGGATTAAAACAAATAGGGTTCTCTACAAGCTCAAGGAACGACACATCGTTTGCAGTGTCGCCAACTCCAATAGATCCTTTTAAGGTGAGTCCTTCTTTTTCAACGGCCCGCCGTAAAATGTATGATTTGTTTTCAATAAGGTGCTCGTCTACTACTTTCCCGGTGAACCTGTCCTGGGGGCCAAGTTCGTAAATTCTTCCATACACTTTTGTAAATCCGAGTTTTTTACAAAAAGGATCAAGTGCTGTTTTTGGGCTTTGTGAAATAGCGAGCAAAAAATAACCTTCTTTTTTTAAGTTCTTTACCAGGTCTCGTGTGTAGCGGTAAACTCTGTCTTTATTTTCTTCCATGGCTCTCTCACTTACTCGCGCAAAATCTTTATAGGGAATACCCTTAATGTGCTTCATGAACATTCGCACAACACCAGAGATGTAATCATCATAGTCTCCTTTTCTGTCGAGCCAGTTGTAGAATTCTTTTTCGTAACCAGCCTTTGCGTTTTTAGGAAAGTGCCCGCTTTTAACAAGCTCGTCAACGAGCTCAATCACAATACTTGAGCGAAAGATGGTGCCGTCTATATCAAAAATAGCGACCTTTTTCATGCCTCTATCCTAACATGCCTGGCTTTGAAACTAGTGTTTGCGATGATCAGGTAAAATACGTTTTTTTAATGCAAGGGCAATAAGTATAGAAATCACAAGGACTCCAATGTAGAAGGCCATAATGGTGATGTATGAATAAGGGACACTACTAAATACCCCTAAAACAAGGGCAAATCCCCATGAAATAAGCGAGAGTGCACCGCTTGAGAGGATAAGCCAGCGTTTCCTCATAAATTCATCTGAGGAATGGAAGAACTCATCAACGTGTCTCAAAAACCTGGGAATATGACTTATGTGGAAGATAATGCCGTTAATAGTAAGAATTAAAACGATAGTCATTTTTGCCAAAAATTTTGAAGAGGCAAGATAGTATGTAGGATCAAGTAAAAAGAGTCCAAGACCAGAAAGTATTAAAAGAAAGAGGCCCGTCCATACCATAGTGCTTCCAAAAACAATAAATCCTAACTCGGTTTTTGTAATTCGTTGGTCCTTAATACTTTTTAAAAAGATGCCGTCGCTTGCAAAAGCACCACCAACACCAAGCGCTACTCCAAAAAGGTGTGCAATAGTGAGGAGTGTTTTTATATCAATCCATTCAAACATACAAAAATTGTATCATATGTGCTTAACCTAGATGGCAAGTGTGTGGCCAGTTGTTATACTTAATAACAATGCAGGAGTTCGTCCCCTTCTTTTTTATTCTTATTTTTGGATTGTTTTTTTCGACTATTTTCAATAGGCTCCATTTGCCATGGGTGGTGGCACTTATTGTCGCAGGGATCGCTGCGGGGGCGAGTAATTTATTTGAAGTTACACCAACCATTGAATTTTTTAGTGAGATTGGTCTTGTGTTTCTTATGTTTATGGCGGGGCTTGAGACACGCCTCTCGTGTCTTAGAGAAACAAAACGAGAAGTGGGGATTCTCTCAATTGTAAATGGTCTTATTCCGTTTATTGTTGCTCTTTTAATTGGTTTTTATTTTGGTTACGGGCTTCAGGCGTCGATCCTTTTAGGGATCGTATTTATCTCGTCATCGATTGCAGTGGTGATTCCTTCACTTGAGGAGTCTGGCTTGTTTGGAACACGACTTGGGACATCAGCAATTGGAACAGCGATTGTTGAGGATATTGTATCGCTTTTTTTGCTTTCTTTATTTTTCCAATGGGTAAATCCGTCAGCTAATATCTCACTCTTTATTTTCTATCCGCTCCTTGTTTTGTTGCTTGTTGCTATCAAATTCATCATTCCAAGGCTCGATGCTTTGTTTCATAGATACTCGGCAGCTGATTCGTACGAGACAGAGCCACGCGTGGTGCTTGCCATGATGGTGGGTGTGGTCATTGTATTTGAGCTTTTGGGACTCCATCCTATTGTTGCAGGATTCTTTTTGGGTCTTGTATTGTCTGACTCGCTTAGGAAAGATGAAACAAAAAAGAAGCTTCATGTTCTCTCCTACGGACTCTTTATCCCATTCTTTTTTGTTACGGTTGGAGCGCAGACTGACTTATCGGTCCTTGCATCACTTGGAGGAGCATGGGTTGTAATTTTGGTTGTGGTGCTTGGTTCAGTGCTTGCTAAATTTGGGAGTGGTTGGCTTGGAGCTCGCCTTTCTGGTTTTTCATCGCTTGAAGGATCATTTATTGGTGTCTCTACCATGCCGCAACTCTCAACAACTCTTGCCGTAGTGTTTGTGGGGCAAGATCTTGGGATTTTAAAGCCAGAACTCGTAACTGCTATTGTGGTATTAAGTATTGTAACGACACTTATTTCGCCAATCTTGATTCGGCATATTGATAGGAAAGGAGATTTTAGAAACGCAGAGCGTGATCAAGTGCTCTCGTGTTACAACTAAATTATTCTAAAAAGAGGAGAAGGTACATAAGGAACACTCCCACAATTACAGCTCCTACCTCAAATACGGTTCTTAAACCGCGTTTTTCTTTATGAAGCTCTGGTACAAGGTCTGCGCTTGCAATATAAATAAAGATTCCAGCAATAATTGGCACAACAAAACCAGCAATCTGTTCGGCAAAGTCTTGAGCAACGATAACAATAAGAACCCCCACGACTGCAAAAAGAGCAGAGAGAAGATTATAAAGAAGCGCCTTTCGTTTAGTGTAGCCAGCATGAAGAAGGATCCCAAAGTCTCCCATCTCCTGTGGCACCTCGTGAAGAAGAACAGCAATAGTGGTGGCGATCCCTACTTCGACACTAATAAAGTAACTAATTCCAATAATGATTCCATCGATTAAGTTATGAATACTGTCTGATATTAAAACAATCTGTCCAAGAGGTTTAGTGGTATGTGGTTCACAGTCATCATCAAGACATGGATCATTAATGTGTGCGTGGTGGTGCCAATGAAGACCCTTTTCAAGTACAAAAAAGAAGAGCATTCCCCCGACAATTAAAAGAGAGGTGAGGGTCGTGTTGGTAGATTCTTCAAATGCCTCTGGAATAAGATGAATGAAAGCGTCTCCCAAAAAAGCACCCACAGCGAGTGCCACCAAGAGAAGGACGATAGAATGCAAATGTTTTTGACTAAATGATACGGTGATAACACCAATGAGCGATACAGCACTCACGGCGATTACACTTATGAGTGCATAGGTGATTTCTATTGCCATGAGCTTTAGTATAGCCTAAATAGATGTATGGTAGAATACGAAATAATGAATAAAGTCATTGTCGGTAGTATTTTATTGATTGTTATTGTGGCGGGCGGATTTTTTGTTTTTCGCGGAGCACCGTCCGATGCTCCTGGTACTCCGGGGCAAAATAATGGAAACAGCGGTGGGAGCCCAGTATACACGCCAGATGGGGGTATTTCTCTTGTCCGTACTTCAAACGAAAACAATCATGTTTATAGGGGGGTAGTGTCTCTCCCGACTCCATGCCACGCACTGAACGTAATGCTTAGCATTGCAGAATCATATCCTGAGCAAGTAACGATAGAACTTACTTCATTTTCTACAGCGGAAGTGTGCGCACAAGTGATTAGCGAAAAAGAATTTACGGCAGAGTTTACCGCATCACCCGAACACTCTCTTAGAATCCTTGTAAACGGAGAAGAGGTTCCTTATCAAGTAATTACCGAAAATGATCTACCAGAAGAACTCCCGCGAGACAGTGTGGAGCTCATTCCATAAGCCATGATTGATCTTTTTACCCAGTTTGCCCTCATTGTTGTTCTTGCTTCTGTTCTTGGGATCGTTGCCAGGCGTCTGGGTCAACCCACTATTCTTGCATACTTGCTTGCAGGAATGATCGTGGGATTTTTTAATTTTTTTGACCTTTCTGGAAACGAAGAAGTGTTCCATCTTTTTTCAGATTTAGGGATCATGTTCCTCCTTTTTTTGGTTGGGCTTGAAGTTAACTACACGGCGCTCAGGCTTGTGGGGCGAGACTCATTTATTATTGGAGTGGGGCAAGTTATTTTTACCTTTCTTGCAACGCTTCTTATTGCACACCTCTTTAATTACGAGCTCACATCAGCGCTCTACATTGCTATTGCCCTTACATTTTCAAGTACCATCATTGGGATCAATATTCTCTCTGAAAGAAAAGACCTAAACAGTTTGCATGGAAGGCTTTCGGTAGGGATGCTTTTGGTGCAGGATTTTATTGCCATTTTTGTCTTGGTCATTTTGGCAGGGATTGGATCAGGGTCAGGAACGCCCGAAGTTGGATTTTTGGGCGGAGTGATTGATTTATTCCCAGAATCGTTTGCAGTTCCTCTTTCTATCTTCCTTACCGTGCTTTTGGGGCTTGCGATTGTGGGAGTAGCGTTTTATGCAAGTAAACAGCTCATTCCAAAACTGTTTGAGACGATTGCACGGAGTGACGAGCTCATTTTTTTGGGGAGTTTGGCATGGCTTTTCATTATCACGGCCATTGTGACTGACATTGGGTTTTCTCGTGAAATTGGAGGATTTATTGCGGGAGTAACACTTGCAAACTCGTTTGAAAATCTACAGATAGCGAGCCGTATCCGTATTTTGCGCGACTTCTTCATAATGATCTTCTTTGTCATTTTGGGAGTGTCGGTTGTGGCATTCTCTGACTTTTCTGGAATTAGTGCTGCTGTGGTTGTTCTATCGCTCTTTGTGCTCATTGGTAATCCACTTATTGTTATTTTTTTAATGGGAATGCTTGGGTATAAAAAACAGGCATCGTTTTTGACAGGAGTAACGATTGCTCAAATTTCTGAATTTTCTTTGGTGGTGGTGGCGCTTGGGGAACGGCTCGGCCACATTAGTACGGGCGTGGTAACACTTGTGACAGTAATTGCTGTTGCTACTTTTACGGTTTCAACCTATATGATTACGCATGCTAAAAAGATCTATCCCTACATGGCACGCTACCTATCTTTTTTTGAAAAGAGACATACAAAGATTGACCCAACAGAAACAAAACTCTTTACTAAACCAATTGTTTTGGTTGGGTTCCATAGAACAGGGAAGAGTGTTGCCTACAACCTGCCCAGGGAAGATGTCTTAGTAATTGAATACGACCCCGAAACTATCGAAGAGTTAAAACATAATAATTTTGAACATGTTTTTGGAGATATGTCAGATGATGAAGTGCTCGATAAAATTGACTTTAGTAGAGTTCGTGCATTTGTATCAACGTGTCCAGACATGGAAGACAATCTCCTTTTCTTGCATGAGTTAGTAAAAAGACGAAGAGAAGAAAGTCATAGCTATAAAATTGTTATGCGCGCACGCACTGATCGAGACGCACGTCTTTTGTATGACAACGGTGCAGATTATTGTATTTTGCCACACTTCTCTGCGGGGCGACACTTTGCAAAAGTGATTGCAAGTGATCCGTACCTTCAAACTCTTCCCGAAATGAAGCGAAACGATATGGGTACCATCGGGAATAATTTAGGGTATATTTCTTAATATATGAAGAAGGACGAAAAAACCGAAGCCTTGCGAGCGATTCGTGACGAGGTTATGGAGCTTAAAGATTCTCCTTTGTATACATATAGAACAGAAAGTAATTACTTCCCTGTTTTAGGAGAGGGGAACCATGATGCAGATATTGTTTTTATTGGGGAAGCCCCAGGAGAGAATGAAGCAAAAACAGGGAGGCCGTTTTGCGGTAGAGCTGGGCAAATTCTCTCTGAACTTCTTGAAACTATTGATATTAAAAGAGAAGACGTTTATATCACTAACATTGTAAAAGATCGTCCGCCTAAAAATCGTGACCCTGAACCAGTCGAAATCGCTCTTTATGCTCCTTTTTTGGACCGGCAAATAAACGTCATTCAGCCAAAGGTTATCGCGACACTCGGGAGGTTCTCTATGGAATATATTATGAAAAACTATGGGCTCTCACCTCTGCTTGCTCCTATTAGTGCTCTCCATGGGAAGGCATTTTTGGCAGAGTTACCCTATGGAAAGGTTCATCTTGTGCCTCTTTATCATCCAGCTGCTTCAATATATAATAGAGCCACACGAGAGGACTTGGAAAAAGATTTTATAAAACTAAAAAAACTCATCGACTCACTACAATGACCTTTAAAGAAAAAGTATTCAACATTGTAAAAGGAATCCCAGAGGGGGAAACACTTACCTATAAAGAAGTTGCAAAACGTGCTGGTAGCCCAAACGCGTACCGTGCGGTTGGGAGTATTTTAGGGACTAATTACGATTCAAATATTCCGTGTCACCGAGTATTGCGGAGTGACGGTGGCGTGGGTGGATACAATAGAGGTATAGAGAACAAAAAGAAGATTCTTAAAAAAGAAGGTGCATTAGCTTAGTGCTTCCTCGACTGCTTTTTTAACAAGAGATCCATCTGCGCGTCCTTTTAGTTCTTTCATGACGGCTCCCATAAGTATTCCTATTTGGGACTTGTCTTGTGTGCCAAGCTCTTCTTTTTTTGATTGGACTACTTTTTTAACTTCTTCCCCACTCATTTGTTTTGGTAAGTAAACAGAAAGAATTTCTAACTCCTTTTTTTCGTCATCAGCAAGATCACCTCTTCCTCCTTTTTCAAACTGTTCGATTGAATCTTTCCTTTTTTTTGCTTCACGAGTAATTACCTCAAGTGCTTTTTCATTAGAAAGCTTCTCATCAGGCTTCTTTTTGTCGGCAACGAGTTCATTGGTAAAAGCAGTTAGTAAACCTCTTAACGTGGTAAGTTTAACTTCGTCTTTTGCTTTAAGAGCATCTTTTACCTCCTCTTTTATTTGTTCATGTAACATGTTGAGAGTATATCAAAAGCAAAAGGGCCAGGACAAGTGAATGTCCCGGCCCTTTTAGGCCTGGCTTGACGTCATGGAGAGGTTGAGCTGTTGGGGGACTCGAGGATGTTCTCGAATCTCCTCCTCCTTCTCTTCCTTTCCCATGCGCTTGAGCGCCTGGGTCCTTCTTCCTCCCCTGCTTCCGAGGTGGCGCAAGACACGCCTTCTGAGGTCCGGATCATCGATCATGGTCGATGCGAGGAGGGGAATCCTCTTTCCGGTGGCTCGAGCGCGCTCCACCACATCGTTCGCAAGGGTTTCGATTTCCCGTGCGTGTCGCATTGGGTACCTCCTTCCTTCATAGTAGCATAAAATTATACTTTTGGCAAGTATACTTTTTAAGAAACCACATTTGGGCAGACGCTCGTCTCGCAAGCGACAGACT
>CESG01132045.1_pt1 | contig 13931 bp, 12 predicted proteins | sample 531121 | NCBI WGS metagenome assembly CESG01 (sample SAMEA2621287, study PRJEB7988) | marine metagenome | biome: marine biome (ENVO:00000447); feature: mesopelagic zone (ENVO:00000213); material: "saline water (ENVO:00002010), including plankton (ENVO:xxxxxxxx)" | depth 800 m
GAAGTGCAGCATATCAGCACCTTCGCGCTCAACCTGTTTAAGGTATTGATAACCTACTTGAAGCCAGTACTGCCTGCTTTGGCTACAGCGAGTGAAGAGTTCTTGAACCTGGAACCGTTAGAGTGGAAGGATCACCAAGTTTACTTAGCTGATCACTCTATTAACAAGTTCAAGCCGTTAATGAAACGGATTGAAATGAAAGATATCGAAAAAATGGTTGATGCCAGCAAAGAGAATCTCGCTCCAGCTCCCGAAGCAGAAAAACCCGTCGCACCGGGTGGCGAAGCTATTAAGCCAGAAATTGAGTATGCCGACTTTGATAAAGTCGACCTGCGCATCGCGACTATTACCAACGCCGAACATGTTGAAGGAGCCGATAAGCTACTTAAACTGACGCTCAGTCTGGGAGATATAGAGAAGCAAGTATTTGCAGGTATCAAATCGGCCTATCAACCAGAAGACCTTATAGGAAAGCAGACGGTCATGGTTGCCAACTTGAAACCAAGAAAAATGCGTTTCGGTTTGTCCGAGGGAATGGTGCTTGCGGCAGGGCCAGGCGGAAAAGATCTATGGATACTAAATCCGGATCAAGGTGCTCAGCCAGGCATGCGAGTAAAATAACGCAACCGCCATAGCACAATAGAATATGCTTATGACAAATTAGTGTAATAGATACACGTTTGTTGGGTTGTCTCTATTGGGTGGCTGCTTCATAATATTTGGCCTAAGAAACCATTTTTTTATCACTTTTAGTTATAAGTACTAATGACCGAAACGAACTACATACTGCTCTTCATTGGCACAGTGCTGGTTAACAATTTTGTGTTGTCCCAGTTTCTCGGCCTATGCCCCTTCATGGGTGTATCCAACAAAACAGACACGGCTGTTGGCATGTCCGCTGCCACCACATTCGTTTTGACATTAGCGTCTTTTTGCAGCTACCTGGTGCACAAATTTATTCTGCTACCCTTGGATATTGTCTACCTGAAAAATATCGCGTTCATTTTGGTTATCGCAGTGGTGGTACAGCTGACTGAAATGATCATTCAGAAAACCAGCCCCTTGCTCTATCGCCTGCTGGGGATTTTTCTGCCGCTGATCACTACAAACTGTGCTGTTTTGGGCGTCGCACTGCTTAATATCAATAAAGACCACGGCTTGGTTCAATCGATTATTTATGGCTTTGGTGCCGCCGTTGGCTTCTCTTTGGTACTCATCCTGTTTTCCGGCATTCGCGAACGCCTGACTGTTGCCGACGTCCCCTCTCCATTCAAAGGCCCGTCGATAGCAATGATTACTGCCGGTCTTATGTCCCTGGCCTTTATGGGCTTCTCCGGCCTGGTGAAACTGTAATGGCTAGTGTTGTTATTTACGCCATTGTCGCCTTTGTGATCCTCGGATTAATCTTCGGTGGATTATTGGGGTATGCTGCAATTCGCTTTAAGGTCGAAGGCGATCCTATTGTTGATCAAATCGACGCGCTTTTGCCACAGACCCAATGCGGTCAATGTGGCTACCCTGGCTGTAAGCCCTATGCCAAGGCCATTGCTGATGGTGATGAAATCAATAAGTGCCCTCCAGGAGGAGAAGCCACCATCCAGGAATTGGCTAACCTGCTCGGACGTGAAGCCAAACCATTGGACGACGCTCACGAAGGTGAAAAGCCTAAGCAAGTAGCATTTATTCGTGAAGACGAGTGTATTGGTTGTACCAAGTGCATTCAGGCCTGTCCCGTTGATGCCATTGTCGGTGCGGCTAAAAAAATGCATACGGTTATTGCAGATGAATGTACTGGCTGCGATCTCTGTGTCGATCCTTGCCCAGAAGATTGTATTGATATGATACAGCTGCAACCAACCGTTGATACGTGGACCTGGAAAGCGCCAGAGCGCACTATTCCGGTTAAGGAAGTTTCTTGATGAAAGCAAAGTCAGCTCATCATTTGTGGCAATTCGCAGGTGGTATTCATCCGCCCGAAAATAAGTCCATCTCGACGCAACAGCCGATCCAGGATCTACCAATGCCTGACAAGCTGGTATTGCCGTTGCGTCAACATATTGGTGCGCCAGCTCAACCTGTCGTCACTGTCGGTGACACGGTCCTGAAAGGCCAAAAGATTGCAGAAGGACAAGGCTTTATCAGCTGCCCGGTTCATGCTCCAACTTCTGGCGTTGTGACATCCATTAGCGATCATGCCATTCCTCATGCCTCTGGGATGGAAGACACCTGCGTCGTGATAGAACCGGATGGCCAAGACCGCTGGATAGATAAGCAGGAAAACCCCGACTTTGTCACCCTCAAGAAAACCGAACTGAATGCCATTATTCGTGAAGCAGGCATTAGTGGTATGGGGGGGGCGGGCTTTCCAACAGCGGTCAAAACAGCCCCGCGCGACAATATTGATACCCTGATTATTAATGCCGCCGAGTGTGAGCCTTACATCACAGCTGATGATGTGCTAATGCGCGAGCGAGCTGACGAGATCATTGAAGGTATTGAGATTGTTGCTCGCTTGATATCCCCTCGACGCATATTGGTTGGTATAGAAGATAACAAAGCACAAGCCATCACCGCCATGGAAAAAGCGGCAGCAGGCACCTCTGTCGATATCGTCGTTATTCCGACCAAGTACCCATCTGGCGGGGAAAAGCAGCTTATTTATATCCTCACCGGAAAAGAAGTACCTAGTGGTGCGATTCCGGCCTCGATTGGAGTCGTCGTTCAAAATGTGGGAACCTGCGCGGCAATATATCGCGCCGTGCGCTACGGTGAGCCGTTGATTTCTCGAGTCACAACATTAACAGGATTGGCTCCGAAGCATCCCGGGAATTTCAACGTTCTAATAGGCACACCAGTATCACACCTACTAAAAACTGGGCTACAAGCACCTGTCGCTAAATTGGTTATGGGCGGCCCGATGATGGGTTTTGAGCTGGCCAGTGATGATATTCCTGTCATTAAAACAACAAACTGTATCCTAGCTCCATCTAAAGAAGAGCTAGGGGAAGCCATTCCAGAACAACAATGCATTCGTTGTGGCGAGTGTGCTAAAGCCTGTCCGGCGAATTTGTTGCCTCAACAGCTTTATTGGCATAGTGCCGCTAAAGAACTGGATAAAGCCGAGTCATACAACCTGTTTGACTGTATTGAGTGTGGTGCTTGTGCTTATGTCTGCCCAAGCCACATTCCGTTGGTCCAATATTATCGCTTCGCCAAAACGGAAATTAAGGTTCAAAAAGCCGATAAGGAAAAAGCCGAGCGGGCCAAGATCCGCTACGAACAACGTAATGCTCGTCTTGAGGAGGCCAAGCGCCAGAAAGAAGAGCAACGTCGGCTTCGTGCCGAAAAGGCAGCCAAGGCCAAAGCAGCAAAAGCCGCTGCAGCCAAAGAAGCCGCCGCAAGTGGAGAGGCCCAATCTGCAGACGCGCCGAAAAAGACATCTCAGGATGACGATGCGCGTAAAGCCGTAATAGAACAGGCCTTGGCACGAGCGAAAGCCAAAAAAGCAGCCAAACAGGCAAAATCCAGCAACGATGGCTCGGCCACTCCATCCGCAACCGATAAGGCAGAGTAACTAACTTATGGTGATGAAATTTACACCACACTCGTCACCCCATACGGCGGGTAACAATGATACGGGAAAGCTAATGCGCCTGGTCGTGCTATGCACCATTCCCGGTATTCTGGTGCAAACCTACTTTTTTGGCTGGGGCACTCTAATTCAGTTAGTGCTGGCCATTAGTGTCGCTTTAGGCGTCGAGGCCTCCATATTGAAGCTTCGCCAAAGGCCGATTTCTTTTTATCTGAAAGATAATAGCGCATTACTAACTGCCGTATTGCTCGGCATTGCCCTTCCCCCTCATTTACCTTGGTGGGCTACGGTGATTGGCGTGACCTCAGCAATAATGCTTGGTAAGCAGTTATATGGAGGGCTGGGCTTCAATCCATTTAACCCAGCAATGGTTGGCTATGTTGTTTTGCTGATCGCCTTCCCTGTCGAGATGACAACGTGGGTGCCGGTCCAGTCAATCAGCGAACATCAACTAAGCTTTTTAGGTTCGCTAAACATGATCTTTACTGAGCAGGTAGGCGAGCTGACTACTCAAAGCTTAAAGCAGCTCAGTATTAGCCAGTTTGATGGTATTACCGCTGCAACGCCTCTTGATACAGTCAAAAACGACTTGGGCAACATGCACAGCTTGCAAGAATCCCTGTCTTCCCCGATCTTTCAGGCTCTGGCGGGTGACCTATGGTATGTCGGCAAAGGTTGGTTCTGGGTGAATCTGGCCTACCTCGCAGGTGGTATCTACCTGATTATGCGTAAAGCCATAACCTGGCACATCCCCCTTAGCTTGCTTGCTACGCTATTGATTATCTCCAATATGTTTAGCCTGTTTAGCGAAGACAGCTATGCGACACCGATCTTCCACTTGTTCAGCGGCGCCACTATGTTGGGAGCCTTCTTCATTGCAACAGATCCAGTGTCTGCATGTACCACTAATAAAGGGCGAATTTACTATGGCATAGGTATCGGTATTCTGCTGTATTGTATTCGAAGCTGGGGAGGATATCCTGACGCCATCGCATTTGCCGTGTTGTTAATGAATATGGCCGCACCAACCATTGATCATTACACACGACCTCGTACATATGGTCATCGTATTCCAACGGTCACCAAGGAATAAACCATGATTTTTCGCTCTATCAGCCGCAATGCCATCATATTAGGCGCTTTTGCCCTTGGTACTGTTGCCATCACCGCGATAACAAACTTGCTGACTCATGAAGATATTCAAATAAACAGGCAGCAGGTATTGATTGATACGATAGAAACACTGGTCGAACAAGACGCTTATAATAACGACCTTTTCAATGATTGTGTTCTGATCACGGCTCCTCAGGTTGGAGCTTCAGCTAAGCATCCAGTCAAAGCCTACTTGGCTCGGCATGATGACGCTCCAATTGCGGCTTTTATTCAGTCCATTGCTCCTGATGGCTATTCTGGCGCAATTCGGCTCACCATAGGTATTTATTACGACGGCACACTCGCTGGTGTTCGAGTCAATGAGCACAAAGAAACGCCCGGACTTGGAGATAAAGTTGAGCTTAAAAAATCTGACTGGCTGTTAGCTTTCAACGGTAAATCCCTGTCAAACCCAGCCCCAGAAAAATGGAAAGTTAAGAAAGATGGCGGTGACTTTGATCAGTTAACTGGCGCGACTATAACGCCAAGAGCCGTGGTTAAATCAGTGAGTAATACACTAAATTATTTTACCGGTAATAAAGAACAGCTATTCTCCGCAACAACGGGGTGTCACGATGAGTAGTCCATTAAAAGAAATCAGCTTCAATGGCTTATGGAAAAATAACCCAGCCCTGGTACAGCTGCTTGGGCTTTGCCCGTTGCTCGCCGTCACCAGTACCCTGATCAACGGCTTGGCATTGGGTCTTGCCACAACGCTGGTACTGGTGGGTTCAAATGCGACAGTATCCACTGTGCGCCACTGGGTGCCTGGCGACATTCGTTTACCTGTCTTCGTCATTATTATTGCGGCATACGTAACCGTTATTGAACTGCTAATGCAGGCGTTTGTTTACGAGCTTTTTTTAACTTTGGGAATATTTATTAATTTAATCGTAACCAATTGCGCTATTCTCGGACGAGCCGATGCCTTTGCCTGCAAAAATCCTGTATTGCCCGCCAGCATGGACGGATTGATGCAGGGACTTGGCTTTACCGCTGTATTGGTGGTTTTGGGCGCGATTAGAGAAGTACTGGGCCAGGGTACGCTGTTCAGCCAGGCCAATTTACTATTTGGAGACTGGGCTCAAAACCTGACCATTGACCTATTCCATTTGGATAGCCAGTTTCTGGTAATGGTACTGCCACCGGGAGCCTTTATTGGCATGGGCTTTCTGATTGCGTTGAAAAATATTATCGATAAGCGCATCGAAAACAAGCGTAAAGCTACAGAGCCCAAGCGGGTTATCGAACGCGCCCGTGTCGCAGAGGCTTAACCCACAGCCATGAACAAGGCCAAGCGCACCGAAATATTTGAGCGACTGAAGGCAAACAACCCCAACCCAACGACCGAACTGGAATACCAGTCGCCGTTTGAGCTTTTGATTGCGGTTATTCTTTCAGCCCAGGCTACCGACGTTGGCGTTAATAAAGCAACACAGAAGCTGTTCCCTGTCGCCAATACGCCAGAAGCCATTTATCAGTTAGGGCTGGAAGGTCTAAAAAGCTACATTAAGACCATCGGGTTATACAATTCAAAAGCAGAAAATGTTATCAAAACCTGTAAGATGCTTATGGACTTACATCAGTCACAGGTACCTGCAAATAGAGAGGCTCTCGAAGCTCTTCCCGGTGTTGGTAGAAAAACGGCCAACGTAGTACTTAATACGGCCTTTGGCCACGAAACAATGGCTGTGGATACCCACATTTTTCGTGTATCCAACCGAACCAATATCGCCCCCGGAAAGAATGTTAATCAGGTTGAACAGAAACTACTTAAATTCGTTCCCAAACCCTATCTGAAAGATGCACACCACTGGCTTATATTACACGGGCGCTATACCTGTATAGCCCGCAAGCCACGCTGCGGGTCTTGCATTATTGAAGACTTATGTGAATACAAAGACAAGATCATCGACTAAACTTGCCTTAGTTCGGTTGTTTATACCCGAGCGACGTTAAGACAGGAACTCAAATGAAAAAGATTGATAGACTCTACGAAAGCGAAGCCGATAAGTTTTTAAAATCATTCGACACACAACCTGGCGCCACTAGCCCATCACGACGCCAGGAAGAAAGTAAATATAAAGACGTGAATAAGCGTCGCGATGAGGTTGTTGAAGAGCAAGGCACGCCAATTTGGAAAGGATTTTAGAGCCAGTTTATCCAATATAAGAAACAAAATCGCTGATATTGTGTTCAGGTGCATCTGGGATCTTCATATCTGCGCTTCCAATATAGATAAAACCCACCACGCTCTCATGCTCAGCTAATCCGAGAGCATTGCGTACGGCCTCTGCATAAGCATATTCCCCTGTGCGCCAGACCGCTCCATACCCTAGAGCATGTGCCATTAGCATAAGGTTTTGTGCAGCCGCGCCAGCTGACAACAACTGCTCAACCTCTGGCACCTTAGGATGCTCAACTGGAGAGGCGGCCACTGCGATAACCAAAGGTGCTCTCTTTAGTAGATTTTCGCTTCTACTTTGCTGAGTAGAGGACAGCTCAGGATTAGCTGTGATGGCATGCTCAAGGCAGGCTCTACCAATTTGTTGACGTCCTTCGCCTTCAATAACCACAATCTTCCATGGCCGAAGGGCCGCATGATCAGGAGCGCGCAATGCAGCTTTCAGCAGCAGTTGCAGCTCTTCTTTATTCGGTCCTGGCTCAGTTAGTTTGGGAACAGAAACTCGATGTAACAAGCATTCAATGGCATCCACGTTCATCACCTATTTCTTTGATAATACGTTTTTTACATAAGAGGTTATGGTTTCGGATAAACCGACATCTTGGCCGGCGGCCTCCGACAAAAACCAACGGTGTTCGAGTAATTGGTGGAATATTTCTGGGTCATCCAATGTTTTCCGAAAATCGGAGGGTATTGCCTCCAGCGCGGCCAGGTAAACATCGGTATACCATCGAAAAGCCATCACGCTGTCGGAACCCGCCACCTTGCCCTCACCTTCAAGCCATACACGGTAGCGGTGAATATCATTTAGTAATCGACGAGCCTGATTCTCTTGCACCACCAAACCAGTTAACGACTGCAATAATTTGGTATGATGGCCCGACTCCACCACTTTAGGCTTCATTCTTAGCCGATGACCGCCCTCTACCGTTTCCAATTCAAGCTCTTCAACATCAAAACCTAGCTGGTTTAATCGATTGATTCTGGCCTCAATACGGTAATTTTCAGTACGCGCAAAGACCTCGTCATCGGTTAGTTCACCCCATAGTCGGTGATAGCGCGCAACTAACTCCTGCGCGGTATCTATCGGGTCAACCCCGTCAGGCAAACCAAACCCCGCAGCCAAGTCCATGAGTTCACCAGCAATATTCTGCTCTGCCAATTCCAGATCGTATTCTCGTTGACCTTTAGACAGAGTAGGATGAATTTCACCAGTTTCAGCATCCACCAGATATGCCGCAAAGCGCCCTGCATCAAGGCGAAACAACGTATTGGATAATGAGCAGTCGCCCCAGTAAAATCCGGCCAAATGCAGCCTTACGATCAAATCAACTAACGCATCAAGTAAACGCTCTTGCTGAGCGGCAAAGAAGCCACCTGAGATCAGGGTACGAAAAGGTAGCGCAAACTTTAAAAACCTAGTGACCAAAAGGGCTTTGATCGACTCCCCTTCCCAATGGCGCTCGGTCAGCACGCCAACCGGCTGAACAACGGGAAGCTCAAGCTCATTTAACTCTTTGAGCAAATCATACTCACGCAGCGCCACTTTGTCTGGGATTTCTTTGACAGCATAAACACATCCCTCATCTTCAATGAACCGCACCAAATTGCGTGAGATCCCACGAGGTACATTAACAATCATGCGATCTTCCCACATAGCCAAGGGCTTTTCCCAAGGATACTGCGGATTGCTTGGATAGCGTTGTGGGCTAGATATTTGAAACTTCATAGTCAGACGCCTATGAATAGAGACAGGGTGAGGGAATATGGTGAGGAGAAGAAAGCCCCCTCACCATGAGCTATGCAGCCTAGCGGTTACGCGCTTCAGTAAGAGCTCGTGCCATTTTCTTAGCACCATCAGTGGCAAATATTTGCTCAACATTAGCACTGAGCTTGCGCTGCCAGTTAGGATACTCTCGATCGGTACCTGGTAGATTAACCTGATCGGTCATACCAAGAATATCTTCCAATTGAACTAACATCATTCGTGAAGCTGTTCTAGCGACCCAAACCTGTATCGCGCTGCGCAGGTCTTCTGTCATTTCAGGATGACCAAAGCCACTATCAGGTAGCTCTCCATACTCAATGCCTTGCTCTTGCAGAGTCGTCAACAACAGGTGGCGGTCTTCCGAACGGCCATCAAACTGTTGCTGGCGCATTTCAGGAGTAGGAATCATGCCCAGCTTATCACGTACTTCAATATCTCTGGACTGCCAGTAGCCTTGTAGCGTTGGTAAGTCATGGGTACTAACTGTCGCCAAAGCTTCTTCAGGATAGTCTTCAGGTGCAAGGAAAGTATTGTCTTCATTACGCTCGAAGAAAAAGACACGGTAACAGAACAGGCCAATACGCGACATACCAATACGGATTTCATCAGGAACCGTACCTAAGTCTTCGCCAATTACCATACATTGGTTACGCTGACTTTCTAGCGCAATGATGCCGAAAAGATCGTCAAGAGGATAGTAAACATAGCACCCGTCAGCAGAACTTCCTGGAAGCGGTACCCACCACAAGCGCATCATTCCCAAAACATGGTCGATACGTAGAGCACCAGTTCCTTGCATGTTCGCGCGCATCAACTGAATAAATGACTCATAGCCGCTATTTATCAAAACATCTGGGTTAAGCGCTGGTAGCCCCCAATCCTGGCCCTGGGTACACAAAGCATCTGGTGGCGCACCAACGTTAGCGTCTTTGGTGTAAAGGTCTTGGCAGCTCCATGCCTCGGTACCTGCTCGGTCAATACCAACGGCAAGATCACGATATAAACCAACCGCCATGCCGCTGTCTTTAGCAGTATTGTTGGCTTCTTCTAACTGCTGGTACGCCAACCATTGCAAATATTGGAAAAACTGAACACGTTTTGCGTGCTCTTTGGCGAATTGAGCAGGCGCTTCGCCCTCGGGATCACGGTACTCTTCCGGCCATACCGGCCATCCCCAATAACTCCAGTCCTGGGCATAGAAATGCTCCTGAAGCGCCTCATAAAGCGCATGACGGAAAAGCTGCTCTCCTTCTTTCTCACAATAAGTATGGAAAGCTTGCGCACGCTCAGTATTATTTTCTAAATCTTGAGTGAACTGTTCGAATATCAACTCAAACATGCGTCGTTTGGCCGCAACCACTCCTGGATAATCAACGTTATCAACGCCACGTAATCGCTCTAGCTCAGCTTGAAACTCCTTATCAGCCATTAAAGCCTTGGCTGCTTCGGACTTTTCATACTCTGGGGTAGCCACCGGATCAATGTATATGATATTGATATATAATCGGCTAGAGGGGCTATAAGGGCTATACGCATGAGCATTGTGAGGGAACATGGCGTGCATAGGATTTAACCCCAACACATGGCATCCTTCAGCTCCAGATGATTTTGCCAACACCTTTAGATCAGTGAAGTCACCGACACCCCAGTTGCGCTCAGAACGCAGTGTATATAGCTGTACCGAAGCTCCCCACACCTTCCCACCATCACAGATTGGTTCAGGCTGAAAGCAACGGGTAGGAACAACAATAAGGCTCATCGTGCCTGTCACTGGACTATCGCTTTGTCGCGAGCGCAAATTGAATTTATGATATCCAAGATCTGGAACGACAGGCGGGATAAAGCGGTAACGGTTATAGCGAATACCCTCAAGCTCTTTAGATTCGAGAACCTCGAGTTCCTCCGGAATTAATACACCGCTATGGAAATCACCATCTTCGATTTGCAATTCCCAAGTAAAGTGCTCTGCTGAAGCAACTTCCTTGATACTGAATTCAATTGAAAGAGGCTCGTCTATACGACAAACCTTTACAGGCGCCAATAACTCATTCCATTTGCTATTTTCCTTTTCATAAACCGTTCTTTGAAGCGCTTCCAAGTTATCAACTTCAAAGCCCATAGCCCCTAACAAACGCTTTTTGTTTTCGAATGTCACTTCCTGATGATTGCCCCATGCGTCAATATAGTGTGAACGCATGTTTACAATATCGGCTAAATGATTAATGGCGTCGACTTGTGACATAGTGTCATTTACCTCTCAACTGATTTATATCGACATAATTATACGTCGGCGTAACTCATCGTATTCTTTTTCGGAAATCTTACCTTCCTCACGCAAAGTCTCAAGCTCCTTAAGCCTTTCCAGTGGTGGTCGGTTAGACGGATTAAAATTTTCTTTCTTTGCTTGCTCTTCACTGTAGGGGTTAAGTGCTTTTTCTGACAGCGTTTGCGTATGATTGGAAACCGAAGGTTCCTTTTCCGCGCCACTGCTTTCTTTTCTTTCTGCGGGGCTTATAACAATAGAATTCGTACTCGTTGCATCTAATGAGCTTCTAGTCGCATGAGGACTTCTATCTAAAGCGCTCCATGGATCATATTCAGCGTATCCTTTACCACGAAAAGATGCATCGATATCCGGCATATCAAAGCCAGGATACTTCTCAGGGCTCAACATCGGCAACACAGCAAATTGCTGGGTGTTTTCATCGGCCAATGATAAAAGCTGTTCTTGTGTTTTATCTGTCGGTATCAGCACATCAATAATATGCGGAGTATAAGCATTAGCTCTGAACATACCGCCAAAAGTTGAGCCATTGCCGCCACCAACAACTGGGCGCATAAATACAGGCTGCTCATCTTCTTGCATAAAAGGCAAGCTACCACGCGTTTCTACATCTGCACCAGTAACTACAACTAGATATTCCCAATTTTTCTGAGGCGTTCCACCCAAAAACGCTTTAGGAACACTAAACTTTAATTTACGCCCATATACTCTACTACGAGAAGGAAAATAAAAGTTGGGTAGCACCTTTTTTTGTATATCATCTTCTAAACTGTCTTCATCTGGTACACGTACACCTTCACTAGCTAAGCGCTTTTTAAGTTTACGCACCAGTTGTTGTGTTATCACATCGCCTATCGCCGCTGGGCGAGGTGTAACTACAATGGCTTTATTCCATGTCTTATCGTTAGGCAAACGAGCATTTCGTCCAGGAACCAAGCCTCTAAAATAGGGAGCATCGTCAGAATGTGTATTGATATATATATCAATATTTTGCTTGTAAAAAGCTTCTCTGACGTAAGAAGAAATAGGCTGTCCGGTGTCATCACCATAGACACCCTCGGGAGAGTCTATTTTGTTCTTGAATTTGACGCTGAAAGTGACGCTATCACCATCATCTTCAGCTTCTACACTGAGGATATCGAGGTCGCCAGGCCTGAGTTTACCGCCAACCGGATAATTAACCTCTCCCCAGCCATGGTCATCGCCTTTAACATCTTCAAATATAAAAAGGGATTGCGCGAAGACTTGACTGCAAAATACAAAAGTAAGCGCAGCGAAAATTGTTCTCATAAATATATCCATAAACTAATAAAAAGGGGGGCAACTTACGCCCCCCTTGGTAACACATCAAACGCTTAGATTAAAACTTAACTTTAACCCAGGTTTTCATGCGATATTGACGAGATTTTGCTTCTTCGTCAACAACATCACCTAACCCAGTGGCTACAACAGTATCACCTTCTTCGTTAACGCTGACACGCGCTAAACGATCTTGCTCGTTGTTGAACTGGAATTTAGGATCATAGTATTGATTGATCCATTGTAAGCTTGAACCAACTTCCAAACCAGGTAAGAAGTAGTCGAATTGTAGCAATAAGCTATGACGCTCGTGCTCACCAGTTTCATATGGAGCAGTCCAGCCTTTACCTGGATGACCATCATCACCGTAGCCTACTTTACCGTCATTTACGTCGATATCATAATAACCATAAGTTAACTTTGCATACAGGTCGTTATGAACTTGATAACCGATGGTTGGTTCAAAAAGGAACATCTCGAAATCACGGTCATCATCATCTAATGAATCTAAACCACCGCTAGCGTAAACTTCATTGAAACGAGACTCTGAAGTAACACGGTTATCCGCATCATCGATGAACTTCAAGCGAAGACCAGTATTAAGACCTTTACCAACATCTAGAGTGTAAGCAGCTTTCAATACCGCAATAACAGTTTCTCTATCTTGGTCAGCCTGGAATGCTGAGCGCCATCCACTGCCTATACCAATGCTGGAATCGCCTTCCATTTGTGGATAAAGAGGAACCATTGATTCACCAACCATTTCGTATTGGTCATCGAAGTTCTCCCAGTTTGAATCATAGTCGATATAGGTGAACTCACCAGAAACATCTATATCTGCGATATTGATGCGAGGCGCGACAGTAATACCCTGCCAGCCAATAACAGTTTGAGCAGCTTTTTCATCGAAGTCTGCGAACTCATTATCAACGTTAAGAGTAACTACCTGCTGAGCAGCCCCATTGAAACCACCGATACCTAGTGAACCTTCAGTAAGGTTACGCATCATGAATGAACCTTCGAAACCTTCAGTAAGAAGAACGTCAGATTCACGTCGAGCCGCAACAACAGATGTATAGTCTGCACCGATACGGAATAGTTCGAAGTTCACACCGAAATCATCAATACCAATATCAGTAATATCGATATTTAGTTTACCAGCCCAGTCACTTTCATCACCATTAATGTATGGAGTCCAGCGACCTCCGCCATAATCGCCACCTAGATTAAGGTCGTTTTTGAAATCACTGTAGTAGTAGGTAGCAGAAACACCAACCATATCGCTACCGGTAAAAGAAACAACACCACCAACAACAGTATTTTCTACGCGAGGCGTAGTGCGACGCCCATCACTTGGATCATCATCACCATCATAAAGCTCTTCGTCGATCACATATTCGAATACAGTTCGAGCTTGAACCATATCGCTGCCATCGAAAGTGAATTGCAGGGCATAAGCAGCGTCTTGAGCAAATACACTGGTGTTATAAGAACCGCGTGTAGTCTTGTCAGCTGAGGTAGTCTGCCAACCTGGCCCAGCCCAAAGCTTTGGAAGAGACATACGAGTGAAATCCCAACGAGCAATATCACCGATAGAGCCGCTAGCTACGATACCGGAACCATTGTCGCGGTCGATGTAGCGCATTTTACC
>CESG01004880.1_pt1 | contig 13926 bp, 10 predicted proteins | sample 531121 | NCBI WGS metagenome assembly CESG01 (sample SAMEA2621287, study PRJEB7988) | marine metagenome | biome: marine biome (ENVO:00000447); feature: mesopelagic zone (ENVO:00000213); material: "saline water (ENVO:00002010), including plankton (ENVO:xxxxxxxx)" | depth 800 m
CGAAGATCTCATGGAAGACATGCAGAACGGCAATCTCGACTACGATCGCGTGATCGCTACGCCCGACATGATGGGCGTCGTCGGCCGCCTCGGTAAGGTGCTGGGCCCCAAGGGCCTGATGCCGAACCCGAAGCTGGGTACGGTTACGCCGAACGTGGAGCAGGCCGTTAAGGACGCCAAGGGCGGCCAGGTCGAATTCCGCGTCGAGAAGCAGGGCATCATCCACTCCGGCATCGGCAAGCTGTCGTTCAAGGACGAAGACCTGAAGACGAACTTCAAGGCTCTGACCGATGCGATCGTGAAGGCGAAGCCTTCCGGCGCCAAGGGTAAGTATGTCCGCAAGGTAACGCTGACCTCGTCGATGGGCCCTGGCCTCAAGGTCGACCTCGAGGAAATCGAAGGCGCGTAATTCTCGCGTTGACGGATCGCCGATCAAGGTCGGCGGAGACAGATCAGAAAGGGCCGGCGGGTGCGAACCTTTCGGCCCTTTTCTTATGTGCGTAGAGCGCGGCGCAGGAGGTGCTCGGCCCCGGTTCGCGCTGCCAGTGATCGCGCATTTCCCACCGCCGCGTCGAAGGCCTTGAGGCTCGACAGCAATGCACGGTTCGCCAAGGTGGGGCGCAACAGAAGATAGCTTGCGCAAGTTGCGCTGCGAGTGCCGAACAGGCGCTTGTGTGCCCCATCTCCTTCCGTGAAGTCGAAATAGCGGTAGCGTTGCTCTGCAAACAGCCTCTCGAGTGCTGCCATTTGCAACACAGTTCCGGGCGAAAGGTTGGCGTGGGCCGGATCGTAGCCGAGATAGGCATAGACCAGAGTTTCGCCGATCACCGGTAGATAGAGATAGGCAACTGGCTCGCCATTCAGGAAGAGCAGAAAGGCGCGGACGCGATCTTGCCAGGCGAGTTCGCGCATTTCGGCGCGGGCTATCTCGCTTTCGGGCAATCCTGCGTCGAGCAGGCGTGCCTGATAGGTGATCCGCGATAGCGGAACGGCATGGTGGACGAACTCGTCCATTTCCTCAGGTCGGGAATAGAGGCGCAGGTCGAGCGATCCGCCGCTTTCACTTTCCATCTTGCGTCGTTTGCGCCGCAAGGTCGATCGGGTCTTTCCGGAAAAGCGCGCCAGGTAATCATCGTAACTACCGGTCATGTCGATGTAATAGCGCTCGTAATCTTCCCGCCCGCCCATGAGAAATCCCGGCATAGCATCGCGCAGTCTTGCTTCAGCTGCCGGCGGCGCCGAGAGAATCCGGAACCCATCAGCATGAGTAATGGATGGGATCGTAGGAATCCTGTCGGCAAGCACATCCGTAAGCGAAAAGGCAACTGGGATGACATTGCGTCCGACTGTAATCAGGCGACGCGAACCGATGGTATAGGAAATCCGGTGCGGTGCAGCCTGCGGCTGCGAACCAGTCACGAGGCCCCGTAGATAGCGTTCGATACAAGTTGTTCGGCAACGCGCGCGGCACTGCGAAGTTCGCTTTGCGGCAAACAGGCCGCGCCTGTCGTTTCGCCGATACGTGGCGGCTTGCTGGCGAAGGTGGCCCCTTTGGCGCCGGGCGTTTCGGCGATGGTTCGACAGAACCTCTCGAACCGTGCGCGAATGATGGCGTTGGCGCGCTTGCGTTTGCGGCACATCAGTTCGAAGCTGTGGCACACGATGTTGAAGAGGGGATAGTCCTTGCGCAGGCAGTGGTTGAGTGCGGCAGCCATCTCCCAATGGGAAAGGGCGGTAATCTGCGCATGACGCCTGCCGCGGAAGCTTCGAATGGCTCCGACGGGCACCTCGATAGTGCCTTGATGTTCGACTACGCGCTGGTCGGTTTCCGTTAGCGAGATGCGGCATTCGGACCGGCTGATCCCCGGGACATGACTGCTGTCATAGCGGATGCCCACGCGTGCCAGAGCGCGAAGGGTGGCATCATTGGCGCCGTAATTGCCTGCTCGGAATGCGGTGGGTGCGGGCGCCCCTGCACGCATGAGGTGATCGCGCGCGATCTCGAGCAGTTCGACCTGCTCTTCTTCGGTAAACTGATGCATGTTGCGGCCCGTCCGGCCGGGCAGGGGATTGGCGTCTCCTGCGATTTTCAGCCATTCGGGATGCAGATGGAGTTGGATTTCGTGACCGCGCGTCAGGATCGGCTCGACCACGGCTGCGATGGCTGACGTGCCCCAGACAAGTGCCGGCATTGGATCGACGAAGAAGATTCCCTTCATCCCGTACTCTTCCATCACGTCCATCTGGTAACCGATGCCGACGTCGCCGAAGTCCGTCACGCAGGTAATCGAGCGTTCGAAGACTTCCTGGCGCGCATGCAGGCCCAGGCGCGTGGCAAGTCGCGCGGAGTATTCGGTATCGATCGTCATGTAGACTGCAGTCATTCTCGATACCTACAACAGGGGAGTTAACAGTTACTCCAGATCCGGATGTTCTTAAATTCCGCCTGGGGTAAAATCAAACCCCGCCATCGCGAGGCCATCGCAGAGACTGTCGACGCAGCTTTTCAGTTCTTGTGCGCTGGTCGAACGAACCACGAAATTGGCACCCACACGCCCATCGCGGAAGAAAGGATAGCTGCCGATCTGGCAATGTTCGTGCGCCTTCTCGACCTGCCGGAGAATGTCTGCGACTTCGCTTTCGGGGGTCCAGCAACCCACCGTTTCCGACAGGAGCGGGGCGCCGCCTTCCAGCGTTCCGGTAAGAGCATCGAGCATGCCTGCAGTGATGTGCGGGACGCCGGCCATCAGGTGGACATTGCCGATCTTGATGCCGGGCGCCCCCGACATCCGGTTCGGTATCAGGTCCGCTCCTTCGGGCACGCGCGCCATGCGCAGGCGCGCATCCGTCAAACCGCCGGGCTTGTCGGCATAGTACTTTTCCAGGATCGCGCGTGCCTGCGGATGGACGACCACGTTTACACCGAGTGCCTGGGCCACGGCATCGACGGTAATATCGTCATGGGTGGGGCCGATGCCGCCCGTGGTGAACAGGTAATCGTTGCCTTCGCGCAGCGCGTTCACAGCTTCGACGATCCGTTCCATCACATCCGGCACGACGCGCACTTCGGCGAGCCTGATGCCCTGGACCTGAAGCCAGCTTGCGATCTGGGCGATATTCTTGTCGTGCGTTCGGCCCGACAGGATTTCATCACCGATGATGACAAGTCCTGCGGTAAAGATGCGTTCGGTCATGGGAAGGGCGTAACGCGGTCGGCGGGCGAATGCTACTCTGCAGCTTCCAGTTGCTGATCGGCAAATTTCGCATTCGCCCCGTGACGACGGAATTCGAGCAACCCGTCATCGACCGGGTCCTGCTTCATACGCTTGCGGTCCAGCACATATTCCTGATTGAGGCGCCAAGGATAGGCCACTGCGTTCCGCGGCATGATATGCTTGCTGCGCTGGATGTAGCCCGATGAGAAATCGAAAATATCGTCTTCCTCGATCGCGGCTTCCGCTTGCGGCGTGAGTATCGGTTCGGCCACGTCGACACCCTGTTTGCGCGTTTCGTTCAGAACACGGCAGATGAAATCCGAATTGATGTCAGCGCGCAGCGTCCAGCTGGCGTTGAGATAGCCGAAGACCACTGCAAGGTTCGGCACGTTCGAGAACATGCAGCCCTTGTAGTAGAAGTGCTGGGCGAGATCGATCGGCTGACCTTCTTTCGAAAGCGCGATCTTGCCCGCGACAGCCAGCTTCAACCCTGTCGCCGTAACGACGATGTCGGCGGGTAGGAAGCGATCGTCCTTCAGGCGCACGCCTCCCTTTTCGAAAGCCTTGATGTGACCCGTCACAACTTCGGCTTTCCCGTTCTTCATGGCCTGGAACAGATCGTCGTCCGGAACGAGGCAAAGCCGCTGGTCCCACGGATTGTAGGGCGGGGTGAACGGCGCCAGATCGTAATCCTCGCCCATGGATTTGCGGATGCGCTTGTGCAGCCCTTCCTTAACCTTCTCCGGCTTGTTGCGCGCCATCTTGAAGGCGAAATCCTGCATCGTGATGTTCTTCCACCGGGTCAGCCGGTACGCCAGTTTCTCGGGCAGGATCTTGCGGAGGAAATTCGCGAGGGCATCCTTTGCCGGACGGCTGAACATCCAGGTCGGGGTGCGCTGAAGCATGGTGACCTTCGCCGCCTTGTCCGCCATCGATGGAACGATGGTGACGGCAGTCGCGCCCGAGCCAACGACGACGACATCCTTATTCGAATAATCGAGATCATCCGGCCAGAACTGGGGGTGGAGAACCTGCCCTTCGAACTCGCCCAGATCGAACCCCGGATCGTAAGGTTCGTCGTAATCGTAATAGCCCGAGCCGAGATACAGCCAGTTGGCGGTCAGATGCTTGCGCTCGCCTTCACCGGTTTCCAGCGTGACATGCCAGCGTGCATCGCTTTCGCGCCAATCGGCAGCGAGGACCTTGTGTTCCAACCGGATATGGTCACGGATTTTACGCTCATCCACGATCCGTTCGAGATATTCGAGAATCGAGGGACCGTCCGCGATCGATTTTTCATGGCGCCACGGTTCGAAATCGAAGCCAAGCGTGTGCATGTCGCTGTCGGAGCGGATGCCGGGATACCGAAAGAGGTCCCAGGTCCCGCCGAGACTTTCGCGGCGTTCCACGATGACGAAACTGTGGTCGGGCGCCTTCTCTTTCATATGCGCAGCCATACCGATGCCGGAAATGCCCGCACCGACGATCAAAACATCGAAATCGGTCGCCGTGTTCTTCATGTCACTCTCCCAAGTGTGGAAGAGCCTAACCCAGACTTCGCTTCAGCGCCAGCCTCGGTTGCAGTGAGAAACCTAAATGCTTCGCGGTGCCCACGCGGATGTGCCGGGACGATGCGAGAACATCGGGACGCCAGAGGTCTATTCTTCGCCCTGATCCATTTCGCGGATGATATGTTCGAGCACGCTGGGATGCAGCGGCTGTTCGAATTCCGCGCCGACGACATGGCCCTTGCGCCATTTCACGTCAGCCGGGATCGGCCCGACGTTCCCGACTTTGACGAGAATTCCGGCTTCCGTCTGAAGAACCGAGAACTTGTCGAAAAACCGGCAGCCGTATTCGGAAATGTCCTTGATCCAGACATCACGCGCGCCCCCTTGCCGCGCACGATAGCGCCCTGCAACGGTGACGGTATGCCGCGTTTCTCTACGATACTCCTTGGACATTTCCGATTCTCGTAGTGACCCTTTTTTCCACGATAGCGACGGCAGAAGTATTTAGACAAGAAATGCTTCGCTATCGCTTTCGTGAAGCGGCTGCGTTAGGGCATCGATCATAGGGGAGAGCCGGTTAACAATGAATAATAACGACAAACCCCCTTTACGTAGAGTGACGTCGATCGATGTTGCCGAGCGGGCCGGGGTCAGCCAATCGACCGTCAGCCGTGCCTTGTCGGGCAGTGAGACGATCACCGAAGCGACCCGCCGACGTGTCGAACTGGCAGCCGAGCAATTGGGATATCATGTCAACGCGCGCGCTGCCGGTCTGAGGCGCGGGGAAACCGGAACGATCGCCATCGTGGTGATCGGCCGCGAAGGGCAGGGGCCTGCGGCGATCAATCCGTTCTACTACAGCCTGCTGGGCAGTACCTGTGCAGCGGCAGCGGAAAGAGGATACGAGGCCTTGGTGTCGTTCCAGGCGCGACCGGACGAATTCTTCGGCCATTATGTGGCCCGCAGGCAGGCGGACGGCGTGGTGGTCATCGGGACGGCGACCAACGAGGCGGCATGGGATTATTTCCGCACCTGCGCCGAGCAATCGAAAGGCATGGCCTTTTGGGGATCACCTTTCGACGACAGCGTCTGGGTACGTTCCGACAATCGGGAAGCCGGGCGCCTGGCGGTCGAGCGGCTGGCGCGAAGCGGGGCGGAGCGGATCGTTTTCGTCGGCGATACGGCGTCATCGCAGCGTCAGTTCCGGGAACGGTACGAAGGGTATCGCGACGCCATGGAGCAGGCTGGCCTGTCGCCGGTCGAGCCGGTGATCAGCGACGGCGAGGATCGCGTGTCCCAAGGACGCAACGCGATCAGGCAGATGGCTGACAGCGGCGCAGGGTTCGACGGGCTCTTTTTCGCCTGCGATGCCATGGCGCTCGGTGCGCTGGAGGAACTGGCCTCGCTCGGGATCGCAGTGCCCGATCAGGTCGGCGTGATCGGATTCGACGGACTTGGGTCCGGCGAATTCAGCGCTCCCCCGCTCACCACCGTACAACCCGATTTCGCTCAGGCCGGCATGACGCTGGTCGATACGGCACTCGCATCCGGGGAAGATCGCCCCGAACGACGTGTCAAAGTTCACCTCGTCGAACGCGCCAGTGTGCGTTGATCGTCGCATTCGCTTTCAGGGGAATATCATGAAGACAAGTATTGCTTCCGTTCTTGCCGTCCTATTCGCGGGACAGGCCGCGTATGCCCAGGATTCCGAACCGAGCCCCAATCCCGTCGAGGAGCAGGAGGTCGAGGCGTCTTCGCAGGATGGACCCGCAGAAGGCAGCGGCCAGACAGTCCAGGCGGCCGCGGCGACCGCCAACCCTGCAGCCGAGCGCACGGATGAAGCGAAGTGGGACGTCACTGCGCCACGCGGCGCCAATATCCGCCAGGTGCCGATCCGTACCGACGAGGGTACGTGGATGGATGTCGATGTGTCCCCCGATGGCCGAACACTGGCGTTCGCACTGCTGGGCGACATCTACACCATGCCGATCACGGGCGGAACGCCAACCCGTGTAGCGGAAGGTCTGGCATGGGAAGTGCAGCCGCGGTTTTCACCCGATGGCCGCCGCATCGCCTTCACCTCCGACAGGGGGGGCGGCGACAATATCTGGATCATGAATGTCGATGGTTCGGACAAGCGCCAGCTGACCAAGGAGGATTTCCGCCTCATCAATCAGGCAAGCTGGTCGCCCGACGGCAATTATATCGTCGCCAAGAAGCATTTCACCACCCAGCGTTCGCTCGGCACAGGCGAGATCTGGATCTACCATGTTTCGGGTGGGGGCGGTGTCCAGCTGGTGAAGCGGGCGAGCGACACGTTGCAAAAGGAACTGGGCGAGCCCGTCTATTCGCCCAATGGCGATGCGGTGTATTATTCGCGCAACGTCACATCCGGGCCGATTTTCGAATATGCGCAGGATTCCACGCAGGGAACCTTCGCCATCGAGCGCTACGACCTGGCAACCGGCGAAGTGACGACAGCCGTGAGCGGCTGGCGGCGCGGTTCGCCCGCAGCCTTCGCCCGATGGCAAGAACATCGCCTTTATCCGCCGGGACAAGGACAAGACCGAGCTCTGGGTCAAGGATCTGGCGAGCGGTCAGCAGCGCATGATCTATGGAGACCTCGACATGGACATGCAGGAAACCTGGGCTGTGCATGGCTTCTATCCCTTGATGGACTGGATGCCGGACGGCAATTCCATCGTGCTGTGGGCAGGCGGCAAGTTACAGCGCGTCTCCGCCGATGGCAGCGGCGCCAGCGTCATTCCCTTTACCATCGACGATACGCGCGGCGTTGCCGATGCACCCCACCCCGTAATCCCGGTTTCGCCCGACAGCTTTACGGCCAAGATCCCGCGGTTCACGAGCGTATCGCCCGACGGGCGAACGGTGGTGTTCGAAAGCCTGGGCAAGCTGTATTCGAAGCCGGTGGCGGGCGGAACGGCGCGGCGAGTGACGTCCGCCGATGACGGTGCACTTGAACTGTGGCCGTCATGGTCCCGCGACGGGCGGCGGCTCACGTATGTGCGCTGGACCGATGCGGGCCTCGGGCAAATCATGACCGCCAATGCCAATGGATCCAATGCGCGCGTGGTCACCAGCATGCAGGGCCACTATGCGCAGCCCAGCTTTTCGCCGGACGGCAGCACGATCGTTTTCGAGAAGCGTTCGGGAGGCTATTTAACCTCGCCAGAGTTTTCAGAGAACGCCGGGGTTTATCGCGTCAGCGCGAGCGGCGGCGTACCGGAACTGATCGCGCGGGATACCACCAATCCCCAGTTCGGTGCCCAGAACGACAGAGTGTTCATGCTTGGCAGGCAGGACGGCAAGCTCCAGCTTCTGTCTGCCGATCTCGATGGCGATGCGAGGCAGGTCCATGCCGAAGGCGAACTGGCGACCGAATATCACGTCAGTCCGCGCGGCGATTTCGTAGCTTTCCGGGAGAATTACGAGGCATTCGCCATGCCGCTGCTGCCGGGCGGACAGGCGGTCACGGTCGGCGAGGAAGCAAGCTCTCTACCGGTCGTGCGGGCATCCAAAGGCGGAGCGGATTATATCGGGTGGACCGAAGGCGGCGATATGCTGACCTGGTCGATGGGACCCGTTCTCTATCGCGCCGGCCTGGCATCGATGTTCGCCAGCGCACCGAAAGACAAGGACGCCCCTAAGTTCGTGCCGCCGACCTCTGGCACGTCGCTGGAGCGTACGGTCAGCGCGGACAAGCCGCGCGCAACCGTGGCGATCACGGGTGCGAAGATCCTCACGATGACGGGCGACGGTGCGGGCGAGATTGCCGATGGCACCATCGTCATCGTCGGCGACAGGATTGCCGCGGTAGGTCCAGCCTCGTCCGTCCAGATACCGCAGGGCGCGACGATGATCGACGCTGCGGGCAAGACCATCATGCCGGGGCTGGTGGATGCCCATGCGCATGGTCCGCAAGGTGTGGGCGACCTGGTGCCGCAGCAGAACTGGTCGCTCGTCCAGAACCTGGCGATGGGTACCACCACGATCCACGATCCGTCTTCCAGCGCCAGCATGATCTTCTCCGCCTCGGAGCGGCAGCAGGCCGGCAACATGCTGGCACCGCGTATCTTTTCGACTGCGGAAGTGGTGTACGGGGCCAAGGCCCCCGGCGTTTATGCCCGCATCGACAGTTACGAGGATGCGCTGGCGCACATCCAGCGGATCAAGGCGCAGGGCGGTATTTCGATCAAGAACTACAATCAGCCGCGGCGTGAACAGCGCCAGCAGGTCGTCGCCGCCGCCCGTGCGGAAAACATGCTGGTGGTGGCAGAGGGCGGTTCGCTGTTCGGCATGGACATGAACCTCATCGCCGATGGCAATTCGACCATCGAACATAATGTCCCGGGCGAAGTCTTTTACGAAGACGTGCTGCAGTATTGGGCCGGATCGCAGTCCAATTACACGCCGACACTGGTCGTCACCTATGGCGGGCTGGCGGCCGACCCCTACTGGCGTCAGGCGACCGATGTGTTCGACAATCCCCTGATGGTCCACACCCCGCCGCGGCAGCTGATTGCGGAAACCGCGCGCAGGGTCACGGCCCCCGAATGGGCCTTCGTCGACGACGAGGCGGCGCGCGAAGCCAAAAAGCTGGCGCAGCGCGGGGTGAAGGTGAGCATCGGAGCTCATGGCCAGCAGGCCGGTGTCGGCTCGCACTGGGAGCTGTGGAGCTTCGTGCGCGGCGGCATGACACCCGTCGAATCGCTACGTGCAGGGACGATCGAATCCGCCCGATCGCTGGGCATGGACCGCGATATCGGCAGCCTCGAGGCAGGCAAGCTGGCCGACCTGATCGTGCTCGAGGCCGATCCGAGCGAGAACATCCGCAATTCGGACAAGATCGAGCGCGTGATGATCGGCGGGCGGCTGTACGATGCCCGGACCATGAACGAGGTCGAGACGGGCGACGCGCGGCGCCTGCCGTATTGGTGGGAGTGAGGTATCCGGGGCGGCGCGCAGCTAGCTACGCGCCGCTCTGCTTCACGCTGCGCGGATCTGGCCGAGAAACGAGTCGACGCGGCTCTTGAGAGTGCCAGCCTGCTCTTCCAGCTCGCTTGCGGAGTTGAGGACCTGGCTCGCGGCGGTTCCGGTCGCAAGGCTGGTCTCGCGGACCTGTCCGATGTGAGACGAGACCTCGTCGGTGGACCGTGCGGCAAGATCGATGCTGCGTGCCAGGTCCTGGCCCGCCACCGATTGCTGATCGACGGCACTGGCGATCGAGATGGCGGTCGATTCCAGTTCCTTGATCTGCCCGGCGATCGAACGCAGGGCGCCGACACTCGCTCCGGTGGATTGCTGCATGGCACGGATCTGCTCGGCGACTTCCTCGGTCGCGCGGCTCGTCTGGGCGGCCAGTTCTTTCACTTCGCTGGCAACGACTGCAAAGCCGCGGCCGGCCTCCCCGCCGCGCGCAGCCTCGATCGAGGCATTCAGCGCGAGAAGGTTCGTCCGCTGAGCGATCGACTGGATAAGCTCGACGATCTTTCCGACTTGTTCGGCCGAAGAGGCCAGAGCTGAAATGGTTTCGTCCGCACCGTTGGCAGTATCGGTCGCTCGCCGTGCAAGGTCGGCGGAATGTGAGGCCTGGCGGCTTATTTCGCCAATCGACATGGCAAATTCGTCGGACGCGGCAGCGGCAGCGGTGGCGCCATTATTGGCCTGCTCCATAAGCGAGGTGACCAGTTGGGATTTACTCGAGGCTTGTTCCGCCGATGTGGCCATGCCCGATGCGGTAGCATTGAGCTGGCTGGCGGCGGCGGCGACACCGCCTACAACGTCACCGATGCCATTTTCGAATTCCTTGGCCATGTGCATCAGTTCTTGCTTGCGCGCTTCCGCGTTTGCCTTGCGGCCGGCAAAGAGTTCGTCGAGTTTGTGACCAGACCTGAGAAAGACCGCGAACGTGCGGGCAAGATCGCCAATCTCGTCCGGGCGATGGGTATTGGATACGGTGAAATCGCGATCGCCGTTCGCGAGGCGGGACATGTCCGCGGAGATTTGCAGATAAGGTTCGATGACATGCCTGAGCACGAACCGGACGCTGGCAATTCCACTGACGAATGCCGCACTTAATATAGCGATCATGAGTATCTGTGCGGTTGCCGCAAAGGACGGCACGTAAAATCCAGCCAAGGCGAGGGCGGTGATTACCGTCATGCCGCCGAGCGAGAAGGTCGCTGCAAGCTTCGCCTTATTTGCAAGCGGCTGTTCCATCAGCCAGCGGCTCCATCCACGCATTGCGCGGACGTCCGCGGCGTTCACGATCTCGACATCTGCGATTTCGCGCGCGAGTTCCTCGTCGTAGATCAGCGAACTATGAGCATTCATCCCGGCATCCCCCTCAACGTCACGTAAACTGTACGGGGCGAATGCTTGAAATCGCGTTAAGCCGCTTTCACGTGCAGGAGGAAGTCGGCTGCCTGCGATTTCAAGGTACGCGCCTGAGCCTCGAGTTCCGTGGAGGAATTAAGTACCTGACTCGCAGCAGCGCCGGTCGCCAAACTCGTCTCGCGCACATGGTCGATATTCGACGCAACTTCGTCGGTCGAGCGAGCCGCAAGATCGATGCTGCGTGCCAGATCCTGACCGGCAAACGACTGCTGATCCACAGCGCTGGCGATCGACACGGAAGTTGTTTCGAGTTCCTTGATCTGGCCTGCGATCGAACGCAGCGCGCTGACGCTGGCCCCGGTCGAATCTTGCATCGAGCGGATCTGGCTGGCGACTTCCTCTGTCGCTTTGCTCGTCTGAGCGGCCAGTTCCTTAACTTCGCTGGCAACGACCGCGAAGCCCCGGCCTGCTTCGCCGCCCCTGGCAGCTTCTATCGATGCATTGAGGGCCAAGAGGTTGGTGCGCTTTGCGATCGACTGGATAAGTTCGACGATCTGCCCGACCTGGTCTGCGGATACGGCAAGCGCGGAGATCGTCTCGTCGGCTCCATTTGCTGCGTTTGCCGCATTGCGGGCAAGTTCTGCCGAATGGGCAGCCTGACGACTGATTTCCCCGATCGACATGGCGAACTCGTCGGACGCGGCAGCCGCTGCGGTAACGCCGCCGGATGCCTGCATCATGGAATCCGACACAATCGCTGCCTTCGAAGTCGTCTGTTCGGCGGCGGTTGCCATCGACCCCGCAGTTGTCTGTAACTGAGCGGCTGCAGCGGCGACACCATTGACGACTTCGCCGACGGTGGCTTCGAAGCGCTGTGCAAGGCGTACAAGCTCTTGCCCGTGCTCACGGCGCGATGCTTCTCGCTCCTGAGCAAACTCTTCGATCTGGCGCGACGTATGAAGAAATACCTCGAGCGCCCGCGCGAGCTCGCCGATCTCGTCCTTTCGGTGCGTTGCGGGAATATGCATGTCCTTTTCGCCTTCGGCCAAGCGGCCGGCAACGTCGGTCATCTGGCGAAGGGTGCCAGAAACGTCGCGCGCGAGAACGCGATGACTGATCCAGGCCACCACGGTTCCAACGACTGCGGCCAGGAGGAGGCCGACCAGCAACCAGGTTATCATGGCGCGAGCTTCTGCGTCGGCAATATTGCCGATACGTTCGATCTCTTCGCGAGACATAATGGCCAGATCGACGATCTTCTGGCCATCCGCGTCAATTGCATCAGCGAAGGCATGTCGGCTAGCGTCCGAGAAGCGCAGGCTCTGCGCCCCAGTGATTTGAACCCGCAGTCGCTCAAGCATCGCGCCCTGTTGCCGCAATTTCGGCAGAACCGTGGGAGCGTGACTGATGGCTCGATCTTCGAAGAGTTCGACATCGCGATCAGCGCGGTCGAGCGATCGCAGGGCCGAGGTCAGATCGTCCCGGTTACCGGAAATGGCATAGCGCTGGACGAAGAGCCTTCCTTCATTGGTGTCGGCCACGAGCCGCTCAGCCGAAATGGCCGCCGAAGACAGCGCCATGCGTTCGATGCGGGCACTGATCGCGAAGTACGCGCAGACCAGCACCACAAGCAGGGTAGCCAGAACGATTCCGGCGTTGATGAACGAAATGGCTCGCAGCTTCTCCCCTACCGATTGCCGGTTCAGCCATGCAGCAACGCCAGCTGCCCTGTCATGATCAGATCTTTCTGAGGTGTGCGGGGTCACGCCAATCGTCGCAATTTCAGGCACGTGCTCTTCGGGCCGAACGCTACGTTCGGCCACCAAGCCATTTGCCATATCCTGAAGCGCACTCATGCGACTTTGCTTTCCCTGTCATTCGTCTTGAGCGGAAGGCCGATTGGCTTGCCCAGATGTTGCGTGATTTCCTCCGACGGCATCGCCTTGAAATAGAGCCAACCCTGAATCTGGTCGCACCCGGCGGCACGGACCATATCGGCCTGCTCTTCAGTCTCGACCCCCTCGGCGGTGACCCCCATCTTCATGGCGCGAGCTACCGTTATACTGGACAGCATCATCGCGCGGCTGCCATCGTCCTGACCTGCCTGAACGACCAGGCTGCGATCGAGTTTAAGCTTTTCGAACCGGAACTGGCGCAAGAAGCCGAACGATGCATAGCCGGTTCCGAAATCGTCGAGCGCTATGCGCACCCCAAAGCCCCGTATGACGGCCAGGCTGCGCTCTGCGACAACCGGATCCAGGACCAGGCACGTTTCCGTGATTTCGAGTTCCAGCCTTCCAGCGGGAAAGCCGGTTTCTTCGAGAATGTGGCCAAGTTGAATTGGGAATTCGGGATTGCGTAGCTGTGCTGCCGAAATATTGACCGACAGCGAGATGCCATCCCATTCGAGCGCGTCGCAACATGCCTGCCGCAGCACCCAAAGGCCGATCGAATTGATCAGACCGCTTTCTTCCGCAACGGGAATGAAGACATTCGGCCCGATGCGTTTGCCGTCCGGCCTGTCCCAGCGCATCAGGCATTCGGCGGACACGATCATGCGCGTCGTGCTATCCACCAGCGGTTGATAGTGAAGCCGGAATTCCTTGTTGACGAGCGCGCTACGTAACTCGTCGTCCATTTCCTTGAGCTGTTCACGGCTCTGGTCGAACGCCGGGTTGAACCACGTACAACGCATCTTGCCGCCGCGTTTGGAGGCATACATTGCGATATCCGCGCGGCGTAGCAGTTCCGACGACGTGGCATCATCCTGCGGAGCGCGGCGGGCCAGCCCGATACTGGCGCCGATTGTCAGACGCCTGTCTTCGACGTGGATCGGCTTGGCG
>CESG01136817.1_pt1 | contig 13810 bp, 11 predicted proteins | sample 531121 | NCBI WGS metagenome assembly CESG01 (sample SAMEA2621287, study PRJEB7988) | marine metagenome | biome: marine biome (ENVO:00000447); feature: mesopelagic zone (ENVO:00000213); material: "saline water (ENVO:00002010), including plankton (ENVO:xxxxxxxx)" | depth 800 m
ATCAATCTTGCTCCCTGCTCTAGAGGGTAGGTGCCAGGATGACGAAGAAATCCTTTCATTTCTATTAAATTGGCGGGCTCCCTTGAGGTTGCCTGGCGCTTCAGCTTGAGAGAAACGGTAGATAATTGCTCCGCACGCGGGGAATGTGTATCAAATACAATGACCTGATCTCTCTGCTCCAAACGAATGTTTCCAATCGATGCATAGTTAGTGAAAACATCTGCCAAACGAAAATACACTACTTCCGTGCGTTTAGTGCGGCGGTTTTCCCGCTGCACCATCGCCACATCCAATTCGGCTCCTTGCCTGAGTATATCGGGGGAAGCAATGAGATCGGAGATTCGCATTCCTGATCGCCATTGGCGTCCTCCCGGCTTTAAAACATGGCCGGATAGCAACACCACATCTTCCATTTTTTTCAAAACTGGAAGTATGCGAATAAGATCACCATTTTGAATATTGATTTGCTGCCCCTGTTTAAAGAGGTCTACTTGTAGCAATGTGTACAGTCCCGTATCGGCAATGCGCTCGATTTGCGCCTGCGTCTTGTCTGCGGTAGGTAATAGGCCGCCAGCCAAACGAAGCGCCTCACCAACATTGTTCTCGCTGTTAATCTCATAAATAGCTGGGCGCAACACTTCACCAGCGATCCCTACGGTAGAGCCAATCGGTGGAACAAAGACAAGATCGCCATGTCGCATGTGAATATTGTCACCATCATCGCCTTTAAGCAGCAGATCATAGAGATCCAATGACGCTACTTGGACACCATTGCGTTTGACCTGGATATTGCGTAACGAGCCTGTTCGCTTGATCCCACCACTTGATACCAGTGTGTTGATTAGGGTTGAAAAGCCGCTAACAGTGTAGGTTCCTGGCTGCACCACTTCGCCCACCATCATTATTTGTATGGAACGAAGCTCAGAAAGAGTTACGACCGTTTTAATGCCAATGCGTTGCTGCTCGATAGATTCTGCGATCAGCTTTTTAGCTTCTTCGAAGGTCAACCCATTAACAGACAGAGCCCCCACTTCGGGCACCAGAATTTTGCCCTCTCGTGTTACGGTCAATGTGTACTGCACATCGGTGGCGCTGAAAGCCTGTACTGTAAAAGTGTCGCCTGGCCCTATAATATAATCTTCAGGTACAGGAGCGCCGGTCATTGGCGCAAATGTTGTGGCTACCCCAGAAAACATATCATAACCGAATAGCTCTAATCGACTTTGCACTGTCTGAAGCTGGATCTCTTCTTCGAGACTGACAGGGTCCAGAGCATCGGATAGCTTCTTTTCTATCTCTGACGGCTCGGGGTCTAGCGGTTGGGTAAGCTCTTTTACAACCACCATCGGTTCATCAGGCAGTGATCGGTCCTGTCCATCAGGCGCAGCAGCAATCGCTTGGCGGCGTTGCTTAGCTTCTAGTGATGGCACCCCCATGCGTTCATCCGCAGAGAAAGCCTGTTCAACGCAAGAAATGAACAACAATAAAATGAGTGTGCTACGGATAAGTGTTTGCTTCATACTCAACGCCTACCTCCCGCTTTCAAATCGATAACAGCCATCATAGTTGACGACGCGACCAACGGATGTGTCTGGACACCTGTCTCGATAATCGTAAATGCCATCCCCATCCGAGTCTGCAGGGCCTTTGAATAGAACCCGCCCAACAAAATGTGACATTTCCCTGGGGTGTGAAAGGCTTTTCGATGATAAAGAAAAACCACAGTTACCAAACTCCAGAGGAAAGGACGCTATATTTCTCATGCTCATCAGAATGTTATAGAAGCAAGCATTACGCTGCTGACCAACAACGTATTGAAGCTGAAAAGTAATGTCGCTCTTACGAGCAGGTTGCGCCATATTCTCTGTAACTAATATCACTGCCGTTGGTACATCTGACTCACTCAAAAATTGCTCTACCAGCTGATTGACACCAACCGCCCTATTGTCGATTGGTGATGTTGTAACAACCACTTCATCAAACTCATTTTCATTATAATTTTTATTGCTTTGCGCTAGATTACGCGAGGTTATTAGCACCGTCTTAATTTTCGGCCTTGGCATGGAATGACTAAACCGGCGAACAATATCGTACCCATTATTATCTGATACCTGAGAATCATGCGACTGGCGCGGAAACGCTCCATCAACCAAAAAAATCACCTGCTCCACCTTCGGTACAAGATGAAGTTCCGATGCCATTTTTTGTAAACGATAAGGGGTGAAGCGCTCGATGGGTTGGCGATAAAGGCGCGTGTCGTAGTTATCGAGTTGAGCCATTGTAAGTCTTGCCGGAACATCGGGAATGGGTTCCATTAAGCCGCAGCCGGTTAAAAGAAAAAAGAGAGTGAGCACTATTGAACGATTTAAACGCTTTAGCGCTGGTGTTTCCCGTTTCATGCGTCACTCCACCAAGCGGAACGGTTTAACATCGCTAAAAGAACCTAGCGGAAGAAACTCGTTTAAATGAAAGTTAGGAAATATATCAATGCCGAGCAGGGATTTTATTTTGTACGCAAGGTAAAACAAGAACCCAACAACGACTGCTAACAACAGAAAAGAACTGACCACATATCCCAAACGTCGAATAGGTAATGGAACTTTTGAAAATCGTACCTGTTCTCTCTGATGTGTCGATGCCCTTCGATCGCGGCCAGCGAAAATAACGAGATAGTAACTCCAGAAAAAAAAGGGAAGCCGCATGCGAACATCAACCTGATGTCGAGAATTTTCGTCTTGGGCAATGAGGGCCTGACGTATGGCGTCATATTGCTCATCGCTTAAAGAGTCTCGAATGTGTCGCTCAACCCGACTAAGAGTAAAGTCAGCGAAAATCTCACTACTCTTCCGGCTTTTCTTTGTCATATCTCCCCGCTTTATCAAACTGAAACCTTTTACGTAAAGGGCTTAAACGTCGTTTTAGAAACCTTGTCCTAGAAACCTTACCTTAGAAACCTTGCTATAGAGCAGTTACCCGAAGCCAGGTTACTTTTCATTTTTACACAGGGTTTGACTATCAAATCTAATGCCAACTCATTGAGTATTGTTAGCCAGATTGTATTTTGCAAATTCGATTGAAGATGCTTTGCAAAATGCGAATGGCATAGCTCTATCATAGCTAACGCTCGATAGTTCGGCCGAAAACCCAGTGACTTAGCCGAAAAGCAAGCTCTTCGTTGTTTGGCATAGAAGCTGCTATTCCATTATTAATTTTCCATCCGAACTGAAAAGTAAATAGCTCAACTAAGGAGAAGTGTTATGCCAGACGTGTTTATTCTCGGGTTTACCAAATGCGCAACAACCAGTTTGTACGACCAACTGCTTGCACACGAAGATGTATCAAACACCAAGAGAAAAGAACCGCACTTCCACTTTGCCCAAGTACTAGGGGACCGGTTTGAAGGCCCTGCTGATAACGATGCAGTCAGTCAAATGTTTGTGACGAATGAGGCTGAATACGAAAAACTTTATGAACCTGGCAAGCTCAGCATTGATGGATCTGCGATGTCAATAGAACACCCTCAGATCTTGGAAATTATCAACCAGCAATACCCCAACGCCAAACATATAATTATGCTTCGAAATCCAGTAGAACGCGCCTTTTCTGCCTACAGCCACCTAATACGGGATGCTAGAGAGACCGCCAGCTTCCGCGAAGCGCTAGAACAAGATATTTCAGGTAACAGGTCCAACTTTATGCCCATTTGGCATCTGACTCATTCCAGTCGTTATGTGATTGCGGTTCAAAACGCCAGACGACTTTTTGGTGAGCGGCTAAAGGTCGTAAGTTATCACGACTATGTGCGAAACAATAAAGAGACGATGGATGAGGTCGCTCGCTTTCTTGGCTTAACTCCCATCCAATGGCATCAGGAACATGCCAACCGCTCAGGGCAACCTAAGTCGAAATTGTTTCAAAAAGTATTGATGAGGAAATCATTTCTCAAATCAATTTTCGTTAGTGTGTTTCCACAAAAGATGGTCAAAACATTGAAACGACAATTAATGGAACGCAACACTGGTGAAAAACCACGTTTGGATGAGAAAGATCGAGCCTATTTCCTTTCAGCAATAGCGGATGAAATAGATTTTATCGAAGCAGGTGCTCTTGACAGTGACATGTTACGGTCGTTCTATCAGTAGTTGCGTATTTATTAGCTATGGCCTCCTATCAAAGCCCATCCGTCGTTCCACATATATTGTTCGGTATGTTTGTTCTGGAAATACTGTTTCTTTTCATTAAAAAGATAGACGGTACACTTTATGGGGTTTTTGATACCTTCGAGAAGCTATACCCAATTATTGCGATTGTTCTTCTCACCTCGTTCATGCGGCCAAAACTCAATCGATACTGGTGGGCCGCACTGCTTTTCTATTCTGCATATCTTGTCTATGGCGTGCTGATATCCCTTGCTAACCAAAAAAGCATGCACATTATTCTGGTGCAAACCTATCATGAGATGAAGTTTTTTCCCATGTTGTTTCTTTACTCCACCGTTCGTTGTGACAACCGCTGGTCGAAGACCACTTTAAAGCTAATCAAGCCTCTAATTATCATCACGGTGCTATTGATCATATTTCAACTGGGCGCTCCCGGCCCCTATGACGCTATCTTTAAAAACGGCGGCCACTTTGAAAAAGGCCATATCGGCGGCATGCTGTTACCAAGGGCTGTAGGATGGTTTTGGCACCCAGGTCAGATAGCATTATTTTTTCTTATCACTGCGGTTTTTACGATAGTCGAATATAAGAAGCGCACCATTCGATTCGGTGTCTCTATGTTACTGCTGTGCATTCTATTTGTTGTCTTGCCCATTCAGCGCTTCGAGCTATTCATCTTATTCAATGTGCTGTTACTTCTGTGGATGCGGCGTTACCTCGGCTTTAATTATAAGCCGCTTCTGGCTTGTATTGTGCTATGTTCATTTGGAGGCGGCTTCCTGTATATCATATCTGACGAGGCGCTTTTCTGGGTGCTATTAGAAGACTTCCAATCACCACGCAATGTATTTCTCGTCGAATCCCTATTCACACTCGTCGAAAGTAATTACTGGGGAGCCGGCTGGGGAACCATCGGCAGCCATGCGGCAGCGGATGTCGCCAAAGTATACGAATACAATGCAATGAAAGATATCTGGTGGGTAAAGCTCGGCCAGTATTTCTATGATACCTACTGGCCCCATGTCATTGGAGAAACCGGCATACCTGGTTTTTTTCTGCTGCTGTTGTCGATGGTGTTTATGATAATGGCGCTTGAACAGCCTCAATCCAGCATCTTGCTCTTTGTCTTAATTCTCACCAGTGCGCTGTCATCTAATGCACAGTCACTTTACCACCTGTGTGTTTTTGGCTGGTTTATTTTACTACTCGAAAATGCGCACAATCAGCCCGTTGCCATTTCCAGGCGAAATAGCAGCGCCATACCTTCGACAAACTTAGTAGGAGTAAGGGCATGACGTTATCTAAAAGTATTCCAGGTATTGCGATTATTGGCACCCAAGCAAAAGGCGGCATTCGTGCCGTCATCGAAAACCACAAAAAAGCCGGGGTATACGGTGGGTATGAAACGTTCTTTATCGCCTCTCATGATGACGGAAATGCGTTATTTCGTGTGAAACTAGCTGCTTTCGCGCTCTTTCGTTTGATCAGCCTGATATTTAGACGCAAGATTTCCATATGCCACCTGCATGGATCGATGAAAGGCAGTATTTACAGAAAGGCCGTCTATATATCAGTATGCCGCTGGCTTGGCTGCAAAACGGTTTTTCACCTACACGGCTCTGAATTTGCCAAAAGCTATAATCGGGCAGGATGGCTCTACAGGGCCTTGGTTCGCTATGTATTAAACACGTCACATAAAGTGTTTGTCTTATCGGATTACTGGAAAGAGTATGTTGAGTCGATCTCGATAAATCAATGCGTATGTGTCATTAATAACTTTCCTTCACCTGAGTTCGAGGCGTTAAACGAAGAGCGGGAATTTGGCAAAAAGCCGCAGGTTGATTTGCTTTTCCTTGGAAAAATAGGACAGCGTAAAGGCATATACGATTTGGTAGAAGCCGTTGAGTATCTACACATACAAGGGGTAACAGGCTTTAAAGTACATGTTGGTGGAAATGGTGAGATCAACAAGCTGAAGCAGCTTATTGACGAAAAGCAACTAGAAAAATACTTCAATGTCGTGGGCTGGGTAGGAGGCAACCTCAAACGGGAACTGCTCCAACAGAGCGACGTGCTGCTGTTACCATCACACAACGAAGGCCTACCGATTTCGATCCTAGAAGCATTTTCGGCTGGGCTCGCCGTATTAAGTACGCGGGTCGGAGGCATTCCTGATGCGATAACAGACGAGCGCTATGGCATATTGGTTGAGCCTGGTACTCCCTCCTCCCTAGCTGAAGCCATGTTGAAATACATAAACAACAAAAGACTAATTGAAACCGTCGCCCAAAATGCGCGACAGCGCTATGACAGTCTGTATTCGTCTAGAGCTAACGTTGAAAAAATTCGGCTAGAGCTAGCCAACCTTCTTCCAACATATTAAAGCCTGCTTAACTTCCATCTATCGCTGAGTAGCAGGAGTGAAGTTACTCAGCTCACCCTGGCTGCTTATCAACCTGGTAAGTGCTCTACTCTAATCAGCCACCGGTGTATGTCACTTGCCGCTTACCACTTGCAGTTTGTAATTTGCAAATTGCACTTCTAAACGACGGCATTTTTATTTTGCTTGGCTTTATGCAAAGTCACCTCACTAGGCATATTGCAGCGTTGCTCTTCACATTTCAGCCCGAAAATTACCATTTGAGAAAAAGAACCCGAAACCGCACCTATCATTATGATACATATGGAAAAAACACCGAAGAAGAAACCCTGTGGCACGAGTCAAAAAATCTGGCCCACCTCTAGCAACTGGCACACCTCTAGCAATATAAGCAGAGCAGTTTGCATTTAGCCAATAGCCACCAGAACAAGGTTGATGATTATGAAAAAGAAGAAAGTACTGGCTGTAGCCTCCAAAGGAGGTCATTTCATTCAGTTGATGCGATTAAAACCGGTTTTTGATCGGTGTGATACCAGTTATGTTACCAACCAAAAACGCTGTGACATAAAAGACCTAACCTGTGTTGTCGACGCCAATCGCAATTCAAAGCTGCTATTGATTTTGCTTTTTCTTCAAGTGTTTTGGGTTGTTCTCATCAAAAGGCCTGATGTAGTTATTTCTACCGGCGCAGCCCCCGGATATTTTGCTGTCCTATGCGGGAAATTAGTCGGAGCAAAAACCATTTGGTTAGACAGTATTGCGAACGCAGAAGAACTATCACTTTCTGGCCAGCAGGCCGGCAAGTTTGCCGATCTTTGGTTAACACAATGGCCCACTCTCGCCAAAGAAAATGGGCCTCGTTTTGGGGGGCGTGTATTATGATTTTACTGACTGTTGGAACTCAACTGCCCTTTGACCGTTTGGTTAGGGCAATGGATGAATGGGCGAAAGCCAATCCACATATCGAGGTATTCGCTCAGATTGCAAATGGTGAATACATTCCAAAGCACATGGAATATGTTGGCTTTTTAGGCCAAAAACATTTTGAAAGCTTATTTGCTCAATCCGAACTGGTGATTGCCCATGCAGGCATGGGCTCAGTGATCAGCTCACTAATCTCAGCGAAGCCTGTTGTGATCTTTCCTCGTCGAGCAAGCCTGGGAGAGCATCGTAACGAACATCAACTAGCCACCTGTCAGAAGCTGTCATCACTCAAGGGTTGCTACGTTGCGCATGAACCGGACGATCTCTACTCAATATTAGACGAGCAACACCAATTAGAAGGCGGTGCCATCGGGCCATTTGCTAATCCGCAGCTACTCCAAACCATTGAAAATTTCATTCTACAGTGAAGACCATGATTGCAAGCAACGTTCTAGAGTTGAATCAAAAAATACGCCGCCGAATAAGCGAGCCAAATCTCAGAGAAATGCTGGTTGGTAGCATTGTTGGATTCGTTGTCAAAATTCTATCCGCACTATGCCTTTTCCTAATGAATATTGTTGTCGCTCGAACGCTTGGACCGTCTGAAGCCGGTTTGTTTTTTCTTGGGCTTACCTTAATAACTATCGTAGCAAGCATTGGACGAATAGGATTAGAGCAGGTGACGGTCCGTTTCATAGCAGCCTGCCATGCAATTCATGACAGCGATGGCGTGCAAGCCATCTATAGAAAAGCCGTCGCCTGGGTTGCTGTGATCAGCACCCTCTTGGCTTTTACGGTTTGGGGCAGCGCTGAGTGGATAACGAAGACGCTATTTAATCAGCCCGGATTTGAAGTGGTATTGGGCTCATTCGCACTGGCTATACCACTGGTTGCCCTCTACACGATTCAAGCCCATGCCCTGCAGGGTTTGAAACGCATAGCCAAGTCGATGCTAACACTCAGCGTTTTAGCCCCTGGCGCGATGTTATTTTTTCTAATGGTAAACCCCGTTTATTCTGCACGAGAGGCCTCGCTTTATTTCAATATTTCCTGTGCGGCAACGCTGATTGCTGGTGTCTATTTTTGGATGAAATCATCACCAATTGCCGAACGCAGCGTATCATTTAGTTCTCAAAAGCTAAAACAAGCCTGCATTCCTCTATGGTTTGTGATTATTCTCGCCCAAGTCAGTCAGTGGTCATCTCAGATGATGTTAGGCGCATGGAGCACCGCTGACAATGTTGCATTTTTTGCCACAGCCCAGCGAACAGCGATGTTAACCAGCTTCGTATTATTCGCAGTTAACTCAATAGCAGCCCCAAAATTTTCTGCGTTATATGCCAAAGGTGACATGGCCGGTTTGGAGAAAACGGCTATCTGGTCGGTAAGACTGATGTGGACCATTGCTGTTCCTGTGCTGCTCTTTATTACCCTCACCTCTGAGTGGCTGATGGGCTTTTTTGGCAAGGATTTTAAAGAGGCTTCATTGGCGTTGATCATTTTAGCCGTTGGTCAATTCGTGAATATCGCAACCGGCTCTGTTGGTTATTTGCTTAGCATGACTGGGCACGAACGAGCACTTCGTAATAATTCGATTATTAGTGCGTTGCTTGGGGTCGCTCTTGGAGCCCTACTGATACCAGATTATGGACTCATTGGCGCATCCATTTCTACAGCAGCGGCAATTGCCTGCCAAAATCTGCTTGGCGTTTATCAGGTAAGAAAACATTTAGGGTTTAATGTGTTGATGATTCGAGGTTAAGGGCTGGCGATTTCGTCTTTGCCTACCCGCCATTATTAAGCGCCACCGTTGGCTTCTACTACTTATTCACTTGTAAGGTATATACCGCACCAAACCACAAAAAAAAGGGGCAACCGCTGTTTGCCCCTTTTTCGTAGAGAGTATATTAAGCCTTTTCCATTAGCTAAACGATCATCCTGTCTCGCTCCTTCGTTCTCTTCCTTTTGCGCGTGCGAAATTCCGTTTTCTATCCGTTACTGTTTACTCCATACTCCCGTCTTCCGTGTTTGTCCTTAAAACTCCTATTTAGCTCCTTGCTGACTTCCGTGTTTATCCCTGTTTTCCGTTGCTTGGCATCTTGCCCGCATTTGCTCGCTGGTCCTCAGCGTATCCTTTTCCTTGTATCCAACATCCGGTTGGATTGTTCCGTCCTTGTGTTTATAACTTTACTGCTAGATGCCAAAGAAAAATAGCACCTAAATCTAGGGCAAGGCATAGTCCAGATCAATCAGCATCATATAATATTCATTAATATCAACAAATTACAAACATCTCTCAAGTTATGCATATGTCTGTGCTGATAGAAAATACGCGAACCAGCCTACAGCAATGTAAGATGTCGCTGACAACCCGCTGGATAATCTATACTTAGTGACAAGCCCTAGTGATATCAACGGATTTAGCCTAAAATAACGCCGAACCTTTGCTATTCATTAAAATGATTAAAACCCATGATCGATAATCAAGGACAGCCAGCTACCATGCCAGATTTACACGACCTCTCGCTGCTGATCGACTCACGTGTTGCTATTATCACCATATCCAGCCACGAAGAGCAGCGCACCCTCGACCTTCTTAAACGGGTTGCCTCCCACATTCGTAAACCGGCTTATAGCTGGAGCATTACCAAAGGACTGGTTCGTTATGATGTTGCGCATGCCATTGCCAGCAGTGACTTCACCAAAGATCCGGTTGCCGTTCTTAAATCCATAGAAAAGACGGCCGATCCGTCGCTGTTTGTGCTGTGTGACTACCACCCGTATTTCGAGAACGCACCGGAAACCTGTCGCCAGTTGCGAGAAATAGCGATGGCCCACAGCTTGAATGGCCATACCGTGGTGTTGTTAAGCCATGAAGTGACTGTGCCTAAAGAGTTGTCGAGCTATTGTGCCTCTTATCAACTGTCATTGCCTACGGCTGAAGAAATCGAGCAAATTGTGCGCGATGTCGCAAAAGAGTGGATGCAGACGAAACGCAAACGCGTTGCTACTGAGCCTGAGTGTTTAAAATTGCTGGTTAAAAACCTGGCCGGACTTTCCACCAAGGATGTAGAAAGACTGGCTCGTCAGGCGATCTTTAATGACGGCGCTATCACCCGTGATGATATTACCGAGGTGAACAAGGCCAAGTATGAATTGCTGGATATGGGCAGCGTGGTTAGCTTCGAGCATGAAACCTCCGATTTTGCCAATATCGGCGGCCTTGGTCGATTGAAAAGCTGGATCAGCCAGCGTAAACCGGCCGTGCTCGGCGATATCAATATTCCGGGCTTGTCCGCTCCTAAAGGCGTTTTACTGCTAGGTGTGCAAGGGGCCGGTAAAAGCCTTGCGGCAAAGGCGATTGCAGGAGTTTTAAGTGTGCCATTGTTGCGTTTGGATTTCGCAACCCTTTACAACAAGTATATTGGCGAGAGCGAAAAGAACCTGATTAAAGCGTTGGAAATGTCGCAAACCATGTCGCCTTGTGTTTTGTGGATGGATGAGATTGAAAAAGGTGTTGGGACGACAGGCTCTGACAACGACACCTCCCGCCGTTTACTCGGCACCCTCTTAACTTGGATGTCAGAAAAACATGAGGGCGTATTTATTGTCGCCACGGCCAATGATATTCAAATCCTCCCGCCTGAACTGATTCGAAAAGGCCGATTCGACGAAATTTTCTTTGTCGATTTGCCCAACAAACAAGGTCGCGAAGAGATTCTGCGTATTCATCTCAAAATGCGCGAGCAAAACCCTGATAACTTTGCTATTTCTGAATTGGCTGATGCCTGCGATGGATTTTCGGGGGCGGAAATTGAGCAAGCGGTGGTTGCTTCGCTTTATTCGGCCTATGGCGTGGGCCAACCTCTGGCGACGCGCCATGTGAAAGCCAGCTTCGAAGAAACCAGTCCCCTTTCGGTAGTAATGGCTGAGCAGGTTGCCAGTTTAAGAGCCTGGGCCAGCAGTCGAACCGTGCCAGCCGAGTAGTTTATTCAGCCGAAGCAGGAAAACCAGCTGTAAATCAAAGCAATCAGCCCCTACCAAAGTAGGGCCTGATTGCAGTAAAAACTACAACTGCTGTGGCGGAAGCAAGCGCATTTCAACCCGTCGATTCATCTCGCGACCCGCTGGGCTATTGTTATCGGCGATGGGATATTGCTCGCCCACACCGTAGGCGCGTGTGCGTGCAGGAGCAATACCTTGTGTGTTCAGGTAGTGCTGAACAGCAAAGGCGCGTTTTTCAGAAAGCACCTGATTGCTGGTGTCGCTGCCAACTGAATCAGTATGACCGATCACTTCAATCGAGGTTTTATCAAACTCTTTCAACACCAATACAATGCTGTTAAGCGTTTGATAAAAACTGGCTTTCAATCCTGCGCTGCCGGTATCAAAGGTAATGTTGCCAGGCATATTCAGAATTAGTACGTCACCCTGACGCGTTACACTAACACCCGTTGATTGAAGTTGCTGACGCAGCTTGGCATGTTGACGATCGACATAAGCCCCAACAGCTGCTCCTGCAGCACCGCAAATGGCCGCCGACGCAGCCACTTTTTCAGCCTTGTTTTTGTTTGAACCATCAATCATTGCACCTGCGGCACAGGTGGCTGCACCGATCAGGCCGTATTTGGTGGTCTTATTCATTTGCCGTTCACCGGTGTAAGGATCGGTGGTATGGGTAGCACAACCTGCAATAGCAAAAGTTGCCACTGAAGCGACCAAGAGGGATGTGATTGCTTTCATGTTATTCTCCTTTAAACGTATAGGGCTATTGTAGCCAATAAAAATGAATACTGCCTGAACGGGGCCAAAAACTTTAGGGCAAGCCCATGAATAGCTAATGTCCATTATCGCCAAGTGGCTGGATATTTCTGGAGCAAACATCTGCTGCATGGATGCAGCGGTTGAGCCATCAGGGATGATTTTACGGCGTTTTGCGTAAGAAATATCCAGCCACTTGGCGATTATAGACAATATATAATTAAGCCCCTTTTGCATTACTGCATTGTTTAATCAAGCTTTCCGCACTGCGCTGCTGTCTGCCCGTTGCCAAGCCTAGGTTAAGAGCCTTTTTGGCTAGCTGACGCGCTTCACGACAACGCTGTTGTTTGTGACGCACCGTTGCCAACTTCAAATACAAATCACCACGCTTAGGCTGAATGCGAATGGCCTGCTCCAACGACACCGACGCCTGACGCCAGTCTTGTTGCTTGATCGCACGATCGGCATCGGCCAACATGGCATCGACCACTCGATGACGTGAATTCAAATCCTGCCGAGACTGATTGGCTGGTGCCGCCCGCTCGACTGCTCGTGGCCGGCTGGTTTCAACGCCCTGCTCGACCGAGCCACCTTCAACGGGCGAAGGCATTGGCGCAGTAGCACAACCGGTAAGCATTAGTCCCATCGTCAGCCCAACAACTTTTAAGCCTGTCATTGAAATACCCGTTTCAGCCATCTCATCACCTTGTTCGATTTCTTACATTCGCCACGCTGCTCCGGCACAAACTGGCGCTGCATCGGGATGCTAGCCACTGCAGGGCACCCCTCCTCAACCGGCATGCCCTGATCATTTACGGCTGTCAGTACAACGCCACTTGGCATGTTCGGTTCATACGACCAAAAACTTACGTCAGACATAATATCAATCCATAACTGCAAAGCTCCAGATGCACCGGTGAGCTTGGATGACTGATTATCATCTCGCCCAATCCATACAACGGCCAGGCGATCTCCGGTAAATCCAGCAAACCAGCTATCGCGCAAATCATCGGTTGTTCCAGTTTTACCTGCTGCCGCGAGGTGCGGCATGCGCTGGGAAATCGAACGCGATGTACCAATCATCGATGCCTGATTGAGCATATAGTTCACCTGATACACCGCATTTTCATCGACCTGATTATTTACCTGCAACGGATAACGTTGGATCAATGCTCCTTCCCGATCAGTGACAGCCGTTACTGATTGCAGCGGTACGCTAAACCCGCCACTGGCAAACTGCTGATACATCTGCGTCACTTCCAGTGGCGACATTTCGTAGGCTCCCAGCATAGCAGAAGGATAGGTCATCGGCTGCTCAATGCCCAGTTGTTTTAGCGTTTGATTAATCCGCTCCATGCCAATGTCCATGCCAAGACGCACGGTAGCCAGGTTGTAGGATTGCGTCAGCCCTTCCATTAACCACACATCGCCATGAGCTTGTTTATCGTAGTTCAGCGGCGTCCACTCACTGCCATCGGTTGAGGTCATGGTAAACGGTTCATCAGCTATCATACTGGCGGGATGGTAGTCCTGTGGTTGGAGCAATGCGGTGAGATAAATAACAGGCTTGATCAAAGACCCGACA
>CESG01030751.1_pt1 | contig 13768 bp, 18 predicted proteins | sample 531121 | NCBI WGS metagenome assembly CESG01 (sample SAMEA2621287, study PRJEB7988) | marine metagenome | biome: marine biome (ENVO:00000447); feature: mesopelagic zone (ENVO:00000213); material: "saline water (ENVO:00002010), including plankton (ENVO:xxxxxxxx)" | depth 800 m
TTATCCAATTGCGCAGCTAACCTCTCTAACTCCAGTTTCTGTTCAAATTCCTTTTTTACTCCTTTAACCAAGAAGTACCCAACTATGGCAGTAAGGAAGAGTGTTCCAAAAGCAATCATTTCTCTCTGTGCCTCTTTTACAAAAAATGAGGCAGCTACAAGACCGAACAATGCAACCACCAGAACTTGTGCCCCCGCGATGTGGATAGTAAAAGTTCTAAATTGAACTATGCTGTACGCAACAAGTCCAGCAAAGACAGGCATTCCAAACAGACCATATTGGCTAATGTTCCAATTATCGGTGATGCTACTGATCATGTTAGCCACAGTAAAAGATAGAAGAAAAGTGACCAACCCTACAGCAATAAACTTGGCTGATCTCTTGTGATTAGCTTCTAGACTTCCGATTTGCTTAAATCCAAACCAAACTGTAAGAGCGGTGAAAAGGCCATTAAGGATATAAGTGTAGTACAAAGCCAGCAGACCTTCTTTGCTCTCACACTCAGCTAGAGAAACAGCCTCAAGATTCAAACTCGTAGGTAGCAGTGCCACTAGTGGTAGCAAAGCAGCGAAGATTACAATATTGAGCCATAACGGAGGAATAGCTTTGTAAATAAAGACGTAGAATAAATAGAAAGCAATAGCGAAAAGCGCTGGCTCAGCTAATACTTGCACAGACCAAGCAAACATGACTATGCCGGGATCATTCGTTGCCCACAAAATAACATCCAAGAATGTCCATGTACCAAAGACCACAGCAAAGGCCAAGAAAAGCTTCGATACAAGTAGCTTCGGGTTATGTAAATACACTAAAAGGCTAATTGAAAGTGCTGCAAATCCTGCAATCAAGTGTGAATAGTAAATCAATGGTGAAACCTCCGGGGAGATAAATAGATATTTTGCAGGGTCAAAGGCGCAATAAATAATCGGATCCATAATGCTACTCGTCTAATACTTCTTCCTCATAATCCTCTGTGTCGTCAATGGCTTCAAAATCACGCTCTACAACGTAGCGATAAAAAGTAGCCGCGACACTAATCAAAACTAATATCAAAAGTGATCTAAACAGCAGTCTTGTAATCTTGTTGTTCATACAAAGTTCCTCTTATAAACACATAGTACCGTACGTCCTGATAGTTACTTCTGATATAGTGGGGATAGTATTTATTAACTAGCAAAAGTTATGGATGTAAGTAAGAAAGTGTGGTCATGTAACGAATGGGACCCTTTGGAGGAAGTTATTGTAGGAACCGTAAAGAATGCAGTGGTGCCGGAGTGGAATGTAGCATTGGGTTCAGCCACTCCTTCCCACTCGAAGTGGTTCTTTGATGAGTATGGCGGCAAGCCTTTTCCAAGAGAAATGACAGATGCAGCAGAGGAAGAGCTTAACAATCTTGTCACTGTTCTAGAGAAATTAGATATAACGGTAAAAAGACCTGCTCCTCTAGACTTTTCCGACACCTACAAAACTCCTTGGTGGAGTAGTACTGGTCTGTATGCTGCTATGCCACGCGACGTTCTACTTATTGTTGGTGACATTATTGTGGAGGCGCCGATGGCATGGAGAACCCGCTACTTTGAAATTTTTGCTTTTAGAGATCTTATTGAAGAATACTTCAAGGATGGTGCGAGGTGGCTTCCTGCCCCAAAGTCTACAATGAATGATGCATTCTATAATCAAGATTTTGATCCAGAAAATGCTGAGCCTGATGGTATAAGGCAGTTTGCTATTTCAGAGAAAGAGGTTGCATTTGATGCCGCTGATTTTGTCCGATTTGGCACAGATATTTTTGTTCAGAAAAGTGAGGTGACGAACGAGATGGGAATCGAGTGGGTACGTAGGCATATAGGTAGCGAGTATACTATTCATGAACTTTCCTTCGATGAAGAGCATCCTCTACATATAGACACCTCTATAGTTCCTATTGCACCCGGGAAACTTCTCATAAATCCATCATGGGTTCGAAAGGATCATCTACCTGACATGTTTGACTCATGGGAAATTATCGAAGCTCCCGCACCTACGAAACCTTTTGACTCAGCGCTGTACTTCTCGAGCGACTGGTTGACGATAAATTTCCTAAGCATAGACAGTAAGAGAGCCATTGTAGAAGAGAACGAAACACCACTGATGGAATTGTTGTATAAACACGGCATCGAACCTATCCCTGTACCATTTAGAAACTTCTATCCGTTCGGAGGATCAATTCATTGCGCCACCACAGATGTGCGCCGTCGCGGCAAATTAGAATCGTATTTCTAGACTTAAGTTACGCTATAAAGATAGACACTGGCAACGGTAATAACTAATACACCGAATATTTTGTATATAACAACACTCCCCGAGTTGTCTTCTTTGAAGTACCTTGGTGCGAGAGCAGCCATAAGAAATCCTACAACCAGTACCAGTATAGGTTCATAGGCATTAATAGAATGGACTAGTGCAATAGGTCCAAGCGTAATCGCTAGAAAGAAAAGTAGTTCATGCAGATTGTCAAAAATTTCGTTCAGGGAGTTTAGGGTGAACTTCTCACCAAATCTTTCTCTGGTAAGTAGCTCAAACTGGGACCGATAATGAGAGCTGAACAAGTAAAGTGAGATTCCAAACAAGACAAATCCACACCAGGACCAAAATGCTGCACTAGCATAGTTAGAGGTAAGCGCAACCGCTTTGAAAATGGTGTCGCTAAGAGCAGTGAGCAATGATACTCCAAGCATAATGCAGAGAGTGGTACCATCCAGCCTAAAACAATTCTCCTCTTTAGTGTACAAAAGTACTATCGCACCCAGTATAAGGCCTAGCATAGCTAATACCTGTTCGAGCGTGAGAATCTCTCCCAGTGTTACGAAGGCTATTAACAGACTAAAGGCAGGAATAGTCTGTAGTAAGGGCACCACTCGTGACAACTCGACTCTGTTAATGGCCTCCAAGTACAGAAACACCCATATTGCAAATAAAGCGCCAGCAAACAAGCCTGCCATGCCAGTACCAAGAGCAAACTCTATACGGCTGTGGTAGAAAAGAAAAATCGCTAGCGCCACTATAGATGCAAAGTATGAGGAAAAAATCATCAGTGCACCGGGGCCACCGTCATCTGCTTCATCCTCCGAGTTAAAGTATTTCTCAAGAAGATACTTGTCAAAGAAAGTACCTGCAACTCCTATCGAAACTGCAACTAGTCCGACAACTGACCACTCAGGCAATAGCATACTTAAACAATTTCCTTAATAAAGTTTGGGAGAGCAAAAGAGGCCTGGTGAATGTCAGAATTGTAGTATTTCGAACAAATGCCCGCATCTATAATTTTCTTGCCCAGGTCTTCTTTTGGCTGACTAACAAGATTTACATTATCTGTAGCAAAGCCAAAAGCCATCACTCCGCCTACGTAAGTTGGCACCGAGGCACAATAGCATGTGCCGCACTTGAATAACTCTTTGAAGTAAGACACTGACTCCTCTAGCTCTTCAGGTTGAGTAAACGGTACTCCGTTTTGAGTCACAAGAATCCCGTTTTCCCCAAGACAGCGTTTACAATCCGCATAAAACTCCCGAGTGAATAGCACTTCACCAGGTCCTATTGGGTCCGTTGAGTCAACAATAATTACATCAAACTTTTCTGCAGTCTCTTTGACAAATTTTGCTCCGTCTCCTATATGCAACGACAATCTTGGGTTGCTAAAGGAGTCATGATTTACAAATGCCAGATGCTCTTTCGAAAACTCAGTGACTTGTTCGTCAATCTCAACCATTGTCACCTCTATGCCTCTGTGCATCAATACATGATGAATAGTGCCTCCATCACCGCCGCCGATAACGAGAACATTTTTTGCACTTCCGTGTGCAATCAAGGGTACGTGAGTGAGCATTTCATGGTAAACAAAATTATCCCTCTCTGTTAACTGTACAACTCCATCTAGTATTAAAACTTTTCCAAAGGACTCGGTATCAATGAGAAGTAAGTCCTGTTCACCAGTTTTGGACTCGACTAGCACTTCATAGTCTCTAAAAAACTGACCCCAATCCTTGTAGAGAGTTTCGTACGTATGAAGCTTAGTTGAATTATTCATGCTATGTAATGAAAAAATTTGACTTAGTAAAAACAGAAACATTCTCATTGGGATATGTATGAACTGACTCAACAATGATGACACCTTTTGTATTCAAATACACTTCTGTCACTGGATGCGACAAGTCTTTGTCCTTTGCTGGAAAGTCGTGCTTGAGGTACTTAACATCTGGATCATTGCGCTTTTCTCTTAGTCTAGATAGCTTAGAAGATTCTAGTTCATTCACTACTTCCATCTCAAACTGATATGATATGTCCCCGAATTGTTTTTCAAAGGAGCTTCCAATCAAGTCACTAAATTCAATCCCATCGTCATATTTTTTCTTGCCACACGCAAAAACCTCAGCGAAGCGAGAGCTCTTGTTGGCAACCAGCACATAGTGGCTCTCTCCTAAAATTCCAAACTCAATCTGTAACCCTTGGAAATTCAGACTGGCTTTAGAGAGCATCTTATACTCCCAAAGTGAATCAATGTCTGCAGTTACTCTCAAGTAAAGATCCTTGTGCGACTGTTCAACAAATTCCATAACTATTTTCTGAGCAGCACACAAACTGTTGAATCCCTTGCCTCAAAAAACTTCTTGGCGAACTCATGAGCTGCATCTGGGTCGTAATACTTGCAAGAAAAGACATCCAAGTAAACATTGTTTGTTTTATTTGCAAAATGTCCAGAAACCAGTGAAGTTTCAATAAGTTGCACCATAGAGAAGCCAGCGACGTCTTCGTCGTGATCGGCGAAGTGAACGATCTGACACTCGCCAAATCTTGTTACGTCAATTAAGTCGCAAAATTGACGCGTGAAGTCCTTAATTTTCTCTGCATCTCGAATAAAGTCAGGATTACATGAGTGCAAGTCAATACTCGCTAGAATCCCCCAACTTCCATTCTGGTCGTAGTCATCTCTTGTCATAACTACAAAAAGAACAATATTAAAATAGGTACAAAGAGCCAAAAGAAGAAACTGTTTTGGCTTGCAAACAAAGCCTGAATCGGCCCCGGGTCAACCAACTCTGTTACCGGCAAGGCGTGAAAACTATAAGTCATTACTAGTACTGTTGCCGCCAGAGAGTAAATAATCTTTCTATGAATACCGATTACTCCCCGATCATAATCACCTTGATGCAAAAATCGTCCGAGTAAAGTTGTGGATGCAATTGTAAATGCGGCAAATACTAGAATCATAAGGATCGCTCGGCTCTGGTCTGTATTGGCGGCCCCAAGTATGGTCTCGTAGTATGGAAACTCAAGCGATATAAGTAGGGCAAAATAAAGACCTATGATTAAGTTGATCAAGTAATGCCTACCTCTAAGCATTGAGTAAACAAGAAAGCCAAAAAAAACTATTATTACAAACAGTGACTCCTGGATAAGAGATATAATGGCAGATGTTTCCATCTGCTTAATTATAACCTACCAAGGGTATATGCCTCAGGAAATGTATACAGTTTAAACCCCTTCCTTTCGAAGTTCTTCTACAAGTTTCTTAGCTTTTCTCGACAGCTTATTAGGAGTCTCAATCTTTACTCTTACCAGGTAGTCACCTCTGCTCGAGCCAGACTTTGGAACTCCTTTTCCTTTTATGCGGAGCATTTCATGATGCTTTATACCGGCCGGCACATGTATTGTTACACTTCCATCCAAAGTATCCACCTTATACTCGGCTCCTAAAAGTGCGTCAGAAAGCTTGACCGGTAGATCAGATATTAAGTTACTTCCTTCCCTCTTCACATTTGTGCCGGGCTCAACGTGAATTTTGATATAAAGATCGCCCGACTGACCGCCTTGTACGGCTTCGCCTTGTCCCGACAAGCGTATCACCTCGCCGTTTTCGATGCCGGCCGGTATATTGATGATCACTTCATCCTGCTTCCTCTCTATCCCGGCTCCCTTACAGACAGCACAAAACTCCTTCGGTGTTTCACCCGTGCCATGACAGACATCACAAACCTTTACAGTTTGGAAGCTGCCCATTATGCTCTGACGAACTTCCCTCACTCGACCTGCTCCATCACAAGTAGAACACTTTGTGTATTCAGTACCGGGTTTTGCTCCTTTACCATCACAAGTAGAACAGTTCGAATTCTTTGTCAGTAAGACCTTTCTCTCAACTCCAAAAACCGACTCTTTAAAAGTAAGGTTAAGATCGATAGAAATGTCATGTCCGCGCTTATTCCTGTGTCCTGCTCCCTGGAATATGTCACCAAAGTTTTCAAAAATATCGTTGAGATCGAAGTTGAAACCTCGACTTCCTCCTTGAAAGTCAGCCCAGTTAAATCCTTGTCCGGCACTACCACCGGCGAAAGAGTGGCCGTAGGCGTCATATTCAGCGCGTTTTTTGTCATCTCCCAAAACCGCATAGGCTTCGCTAATTTCCTTGAACTTAGCTTCATCACCTGTCTTTTTATCAGGATGGTACTTTCCGGCCAGCTTACGAAACGCCTTTTTAATCTGATCCTTTGAGGCATTTTTGTTAATGCCCAGTATTTCGTAAAAGTCGCGCTTAGCCATTGTCTTCGTCTTTTTTCTCCTCTTGCGTCACTTCCGCATCACGAACTGTCTCATCGGTTTCAGTTTTTTCCCGGGACTCGCCGCCACTTGCCATATTCGCTCCTATTTTTTGGACAGATGTACTTAGTGCTTCAGAAGCACTCTTGATCTTGACAAGATCATCTCCACCAACGGCGTCTTTTAGTTCCTTTATGTTCTCTTCCACATCGGACTTTACTTCTTCCGGTATCTTATCGCCGTAATCTTTCAGTGATTTCTCTGCCATATAGACTATTTGCTCGGCAACATTCTTGGCTTCAATCAGCTCCTTTTTCTTATTATCTTCTTCAGCGTGAGCATCTGCATCTTTCTGCATTTTTTCTATATCGTCTTCGGACAAACCGGAATTGGCCTCTATGCGAATAGACTGTTCCTTGCCGGTAGATTTATCTTTGGCCGTGACATTTAGAATACCGTTGCTGTCCACGTCAAAAGTCACTTCAATTTGCGGGACACCTCTTGGTGCCGGCGGAATACCATCAAGCACAAAGCGTCCGAGGGACTTATTATCACTCGCCATTGGTCTTTCTCCCTGAGTGATGTGAATTTCCGTAGATGTTTGATTGTCTGCAGCTGTAGAAAATATCTGCTCTTTACGGGTCGGAATGTGTGTATTTCTCTCTATTAATTTTGTAGACACTCCACCCATTGTTTCAATTCCCAGTGACAATGGGATTACGTCAACGAGAGTAATGTCTTGTACATCACCTTGAAATATACCAGCTTGTATAGCAGCACCTAAGGCCACTACTTCATCTGGATTGATGCTCTTATTTGGCTCCTTACCAAACAAATCCTTCACAGCTTCTTGCACTCTTGGCATTCTCGTTTGACCTCCAACCAGGATGACTTCATCAATTTCTTCACTGCTAAACGGTGAAGCTTCGAGAGCCCTCTTGGTGATTTCAATTGAGCGGTCTATATATTCTTTAGCCAGCTCCTCCAATTTTGCACGAGTAAGCGTTATAAGTAGATTTTTTGGAGTACCATCGACATTGGCAATAAAAGGAATGTTAATCTCTGTTTCTCCCGAGCTAGACAACTCCTTTTTAGCTTTTTCAGCTTCATCATCTAGACGTTGAAGTGCCAGCGGGTCTTTAGCAAGATCAATCCCCTCCTCTTTTTTAAATTCCGAAATGAGATAACGTACTATTTCTTGGTCGATATCACGTCCACCCATGTGCGCATCACCATCGGTGGATTGTACTTCTACCACATCATCGCCAACCTCAAGAACTGTAACGTCAAAAGTGCCTCCTCCAAAGTCATAAACTACAATTTTTTCATCCTTCTTTTTGTTGAAACCGTAGGACAAAGCGGCTGCTGTAGGCTCGTTAATAATGCGTTTTACGTCAAGACCGGCTATCTTTCCAGCGTCCTGAGTAGCTTTTCTTTGAGCATCGTTGAAGTATGCAGGCACCGTTATCACAGCCTCAGTTATTTTCTCGCCAATTTTTGCTTCAGCATCGGCCTTAAGCTTAGAAAGGATCATAGCGGACACTTCTTCCGGACGGTAGTATTTATCACCCATTTTTACCATCACTCCCTTATCTTCACCTTCCTTAACTTCATACGGAACTATCTCTTTATCCTTCTGGATCGCTTCTTCTGCAAAGTTGTGACCCATGAAGCGCTTAATCCCATATATAGTATTTTGCGGGTTTGTTACCGCCTGCCGGCGAGCTATTTGACCTACCAGCCGTTCGCCTTTCTTTGAAATGGCAACCACTGATGGAGTGGTACGATTACCTTCCGCATTTTCAATAACAACCGGCTCACCGGCTTCAATAATAGCCATTGCTGAGTTGGTTGTTCCTAAATCAATTCCAAGTATTTTAGACATATTAACTACGTTATTCACTAATGATAACTTTGGCCGGGCGTAGCACCTTATCTCCCTTCATATAACCGGTTTGGACCACTTCAAGCACTACCTCTGGTTCGTGGTCGCTCGATTTTGTACCAACGGCCTCGTGTATGTTCGGGTCAAAATGTTCGTTCAATGCCTCGACTTCGGTAATGTTCATTGCTGTCAAGATAGAGCGTAGTTGGTTCTCAATAGCCAGGAAGCCGTCTCTCCAGCTTTTATCGACTGAACCCCATATTTTTTCGTCTGCTTTAGCCTGAGCAAAACTGTCTAATAGCGGGAAGAGTTGCACCGCAAGTCGAACCTCTTCACTTGATCGAATCGTGCTCTTCTCCTCTTCTAACCTGCGCTTGGCATTTAGAAAGTCGGCCTTACTTCTCTGCAAATTTTCCAGCTCTTGGAGACGTTTTGTCTCTGACTCCTTTAACTTGGCACGAAGTTGCTTGATTTTTTCAGTTTGGCTCACTTCCGCTACTATCTCCTCTTCTTCGGTCAGTTCGTCATTGCACTCATCATCATTTCTACGATCATTTTTTACCATAACGGCAGCATTATACGTCACGTAGAGGCAAGTGTAAAGGTTTTGTAATATTGAAGGTGGCGAATAAAACCGGTGAGTTGCCTCACCGGTTTTATCTACCAATATCTATCGCTTTGTCCACTGCGGGCGTCGGCGCGCCTTACGCAAACCGAACTTCTTTCGCTCTACTGAGCGTGGATCTCTTTTTAGAAAACCAAGCGGTTTCAACACAGTGCGTCTTTCCGCATTCTCTTTCACCAGAGCGCGAGCAATTCCCAACCGAACTGCCTCAGCCTGTGCAGTGGTTCCGCCGCCAACGACTTTTGCAGAAATAGAATAATGCTCAATTCCCGCGTCTTTAGTCTCCAAAACTGAGAGCACTGATTTTAGGAGTCCGTCATGAGGAAAATAGTCCTCCAGAGTTTTGTTGTTCACGACGATATTAGTACTGCCGGCAGGTGTTAGACGCACTCTCGCAGTAGCTGTTTTTCTTCGTCCAATTGCTTCTATGTATTTTTCTGTCGCCATAATAATTATTCTGAAACTTCTAGATTCTTCATCATCCTTGCTTGCAGTTTGTTCTTGGGTAGCATGCCTTTCACTGTACGGCGCACAACTTCGCTATAACCAAGACGTTCGCCAAGATGTTCAAGTGTCTCAGTGCGACGGCCCCCCGGATATCCTGAATAAGATTGGTAAATTTCTCCTTTCTTTTTTTCCGGAATATCTAGCTTGGCGGCATTCTCGATCTTAACGTGTACGTCAGCTACCGTGTGTTTGGCAAAATTCGTATCGTTTTTACCCATCAAGAGTACTGCAGCCTCAGTCGCTACCTTACCTAATCTCTTGCCTTCAGCGTTGATTGTATATTCTGTTGTGGTGTTTGTGTCTGTCATGGTATTAAACAAGTTCAATCACAGCCTCATCACGACCGTTGGTACGACCAACTTTTATGATTCGAGTATAACCGCCGTTTCTCTCGCTGTACTCTTTGGCGGTTTCCTCAAATAGTTTCCGAATAACACTGGGTCGAGGTTCACCCAAACGAGTAGCCACAATCCTTCTGGCAGCTACGGTGTCTTTTTTTGCGATGGTGATAAGTTTCTCAGCAAATGGCCGCAATTCTCGAGCTTTAGCCAGCGTGGTTGTGATTCTCTTCTTGTTTAACAAATCCACAGCCAAACCGCGCAAGAGTGCCGTTCTCTGATTTCCCTTTCTACCCAGTGTTCTTTTTTGTTTGCTATGTCGCATATTATTCTGCCAGACTTACCTTAAGCTCATTGAGCTTCTCTATGATTTCTTCAAGGCCTTTCGGGCCAATTCCTTCGAGTGCCAGAATATCATCTTTTTTCTTTCGGACAAGTCCTCCAATAGTTCTAATATTGGCCTCCTCTAGGGCACTTTGTGTTCGCGGTGTCAGGTCAAGAGCCTCAATGCGCGTTTTCAATGTATCTGGGTCGACTTCTTTTTCACTGTCACCTTCACTGTCTGCCAAATTGACTTCCTCCTCTATTGGAGCTTGGTCTTGGAAACCGATAACAGCCTTCAGTTGATGGATCATAATCTCAATAGACTTTTCAAGAGCCTGTCGCGGGGTCAGAGTACCGTCTGTTTCAATCATTATTCTGAGGCGATTATAGTCAGTACGATCTCCGACTCGCATATTTTCTACTTCGTAGTTTGCGCGTCGAATCGGTGTAAATACGGCATCAAGTGCAATCGTGCCGATCTCCACTTTATCTTTTTGATGAACTTCACGAGCAACATAACCCATTCCATTTTCTACGGTAATTTCCATTTCAAGTTTACCTGTTTTGCTTGTGATTTCAGCGATTGGTTGATCTGCGTTGAGTATTTCCACCTGTGAAGGTGCATCTAGGTCTTTGGCTGTAATCACACCAACACCAGACTTCTTGAGAGTGATTGTTTGAGGTTCTTCACTATGAAGTGACAAGCGCAAGCGCTTCAAGTTGAGTAAGATAGTAACAACATCTTCTTTGACTCCGGTAATGGTGTCGAACTCGTGTTTTACACCCTCAATCTTAACTAGTGTAACTGCGGCACCAGGTAGTGACGATAGTACAATACGACGCAACGAATTTCCCAAGGTGTGTCCATATCCAGGGAACAGTCCATCGATTTCATAAACACCAAAGAATTCTTCTTCTTTGACTACTCGAGGCTTGCTTGGTAGAGCTACGTTGTTTTCTAACATATCTTGTTTTATTAACTAAGTTAAGTAATGACTAATAAGTACTATCGACTGTAGTATTCCAGAATCTGTTCAGGATCAAACAAAGTTTCAGAAGGTTCGTAAGTTGGAAGAGCTGTTATTTCACCCGCTATAGCTTTAGAATCAAATTTAATCCATGCCGGCACACCTGCTGCTTGGTGATTTTCCGTAAAATTTTCAAAAAGTGAAGTATTTCGACTACCATCACGAACAGTGAATTTGTCTCCCACCTTCATTTGTTGAGATGGAATAGTGGATTTCCTACCGTTGACTGTCACGTGACCGTGCGAAACCATCTGTCTAGCCATTTGTCTCGTCTTGGCCATTCCGGCTCTATATACCACATTATCTAAACGACTCTCGAGTCTGGCAACCAAGTAACTGATTGGTTGAGCACTTTTTCTAACAGCTTCATTAACATATTTCCTCAACTGCTTTTCTGATACTCCATATGTGAAGCGCATTTTTTGCTTTTCAATGAGCTGACGCTTGTAGTCACTCATTGCCCCGGGACGACGCTTCAAGGTCTTGCCTCGACGGGCTTCAGATAGGGCAAACTTCTGAGTCTGTGTTTTCTCAAAAATTGGTGCGCCTAGTCTTTTGGCAATTTTAAACTTTGGTCCGATTTTCATAAGCTTTATACTCTCCTAGCCTTCTTAGCTCTTGGTCCATTATGCGGAACAGGAGTTTTGTCAGTAATTCTCTTTATCCCTATACCTTGTCCGGCAAAAGAGCGCAATGCAGACTCACGGCCCGCTCCCACTCCCTTAATGACAACTGAAACTTCTCTCATTCCCATTTGACTCGCTTTCTCACCAAGGATCTCGCCGACCTTTGCAGCTGCAAATGGAGTACTTTTTCTGGAACCTTTAAACCCCATCGCACCGGACGATGCGGCAATGATACTGTTACCCTTAGCATCCGCCAAAGTAACAATGGTGTTGTTAAAAGTAGCCAAAATATTCAAAGTCCCCTCTGCTACTTTTTTCTTTGGAATTCTACTTAGTGCTCTTGATGTACCCAAGACATCAGAACCACCTCCTTTTTTTATTACTCGTTTCTTACCCATAGGAAAATCTGATTTATAAAGTTATTTTAAGTTTTCTCCAACTTACGACGACCACTACCCATAGTCTTTTTCACACCCTTAAGAGTACGAGCATTTGTCTTGGTGCGCTGTCCACGCGCCGGCAGCCTCTTGGCATGCCTTGAGCCACGGTATGAATCAATATCTTTCAATCTCTTTATATCAGCTGCCACTTTTCGCTTAAGGTCACCTTCTATTTGCAATGTTTCAACTTTGTCCCTAATCTTATTCTCTTCTTCGGTAGATAGGTCTGACGGTTTCTTGGCGGCATCTATGCCAAGTTCAGTCAAAATAGCGGCACTCTGACTGCGTCCGATGCCATATATGGCTGTCAGACCGAATGCTAACTGCTTCTCGTCTGGAATTGTAATTCCGGAAATTCTCATACTAACCTTGTCTTTGTTTATTTCGTGGCTTCTTCTTGTTAATTACGTAAACACGTCCACGTCGACGGACGATAATATCATCAGCACTTCTTTTCTTAATTGATGATTTTACTTTCATAAAAATTGATGCCTGGTTTTATAAACGTTTTGTTATCCTGCCTTTTCCACCGTAAGGATCAAGCTCTACAGCTACCTTATCGCCTACCAAAACACGGATACGAAACTTTCTCATTTTGCCGGCAAGATAGGCCAGCATCTCTTCGCCGGTGTCATCCAAGACGACACGAAACAGCGTATTAGGCAACGCCTCCTCGACTGTTCCATATACGAGGTCATTTGTTTTACTTTCTGACATTAGGCGCACCGAGTCTAACAAAGTGTTTGATAAACGTCAAGTTTTCTACAACCTTTCAGTTATGTTTATCTTACTCAAACTCGGTGGAAATGATGATTTCCAAAAAGGTCTAAGCTCCGCTTTGGCACTTTTGATGCCCGGATAAGCCTTAATAACTTGTCCCAGGGCTGAGCTTGGTACTCCCAGCAAGTCTGTAGCAAAAGCCACTTCATCAAACTCCCAAACCAACAGTGCTTTACCGGAAAGGTTAAATTCAAACTCGTTAATGTTACCTAAGTTACTTGCAATATCGGGATTTGTGTAAGAAAAGGTTACATCGTCAATTGAATCCAGTCGGACCGGCAGTCCTTCATATCCCGGTATTGAATTGGTAGCCAAAAACTTCGCCAGTGCCTCACTCTTAAACAGAGGTATCTGTAGCGTGACTTTTACATTAATCAGAGCTTCAGTGTCACCATTGCTTTTAACCTCTACTTCCTCTACAAAAGAAGCGGAATCCGGGAAGAATTGGAAACCGGACGGTGTTTCTTCGCTGGCTCGTACGAGCAGTTTCTCCTTAAGAGCTTTTGATACGTCAGACTTAACCTTTTGCAAATCATCATCTGCTACTTTGAGTCTCTTTCCCACAAAACCATTGGCGATTTCCGCCGGATTAGTAGCTCTAATAGCGGCATATAACTTCGGATCACTCTTGAGACCCGGTACAGT
>CESG01139298.1_pt1 | contig 13664 bp, 11 predicted proteins | sample 531121 | NCBI WGS metagenome assembly CESG01 (sample SAMEA2621287, study PRJEB7988) | marine metagenome | biome: marine biome (ENVO:00000447); feature: mesopelagic zone (ENVO:00000213); material: "saline water (ENVO:00002010), including plankton (ENVO:xxxxxxxx)" | depth 800 m
CAACAATCAACACAACCCGCTCAACCCCCAGCCGCGCCACCGACATCTAGTCGACCAGAGCCTGTTTCCTTGAAAGGCGAAATGCCTGAAGCTGAAAACGATGATGATGACAGCGTGTTTTCGGCGCTGGACAAGTTAGAATCTGAACTCAATGGCGACTTAAGCGATTTGGATAGTGATGATGACATGGAAAGCGTCGACTCCAATATACAAGAAATGGAGCGAGAGCTTGATGAATTACTTAACAATACCATTGAAGAGTCCAATCAGACAGAACAAGAAGCCGAAGCAGAGCGCTCTGTTGAAGAAGTTGAACGTATGTATGCAAACGAGTTCAATTTCGATATTGAAGGCGATACTCTAGATGGCAACACAATCGATGCCCAAGCGATGGCTCCAGATGATGTCGTGGACGCAAAGCCTGTCGTGGATGCAAAACCAATAGAAGAATCTCCGGCCAACACGTCTGATGAGACCGTTATTCATTTACCTCAGGACGAGCCAATATCTCAAGAAGAGCCAATATCTCAAGAAGAACCAAGTGCTCACGCAAAAGAAACAACGGAAAGCAGCTCAAGTACGACGCTCGAATCGGCGTTTTTAGATGAAACGGCCACAACAGTTCCACCTTTCCCGGAGCCAGACGAGTCCTTTGATACACCAGCATCAGAAGAAAATCCGGCCCTGGCACCTGATGAAGCTGATGCACTAGCAGCTCTGCGCGCTGAATTTTCTCCTCAATCAGAGACAGAAACTTCAGCCACTTCAACTGACGAAAGTACTGACGAACAGATTGAAGAGAATCCGATCGAGCAAGCGCAAGGCAATGACCAGGAACATACCAGCGCCCTCAATGAGCTTGAGAGCTACTTCACCGAGCTTGAAGACAAAATATCGACAGAAATCAACACTCTAAAAGATAAGAAGCAAGAAGAGAAACAAAAGTCCTCCGCTAAGATAGCCCCAGACATCTCTAGCGAACCAGACCAGGAATCCGAGTATCCATCTATTGCACTGCGCGCCGAAGAGCAGCTGGAAAATGTGCAAATGGAACCGCCTGTTAATACTAAGAAACGTCTTGCCTGGGTCGCCGGTATCACGCTCATGTTTATCGCAGCCATTGGCCAGACACTCTGGTTCACCCGCGATACTCTGGCTCAAAATCCCAACCTGCGCATTTATGCCGAAGTTATCTGCTCGATCACCGGGTGTAAGCTGGAACCGCTACGCGATCTGGATAAGGTAATATTGAAAGAACGCCGAGTTGCTGTTTCTAAAGACAATCCAGAAGTGATAGACATCAATCTTGTCATTATCAATCGGGCGACCTTCAATCAGCCCTATCCTATTATCGAACTGGTGTTTCTGGATAATCAGCAACAAGAAATGGCTGGACATCGATTTAAACCTGAGGAATATCTGGCGCGTGGGCGCACCCATGAAAAAATGCCGTCAGGTAAAAACTTGCACATAAAATTCGCTATCCACAGTCCGGAAGGCGATATCCAAAACTTCCGCTTTGATTTTTGCGAACCCAGCGGGAAGTGCCTGGAGCAATAGGTCAAGACGTAACCCAATGTCAAGTTAAAAATTGTACGTTTTTTGTGCACAGTCTCTTTAATCACGTTAGGGAAAGCGGTATTATGTGCCGCCTAACGCAGAGTAACGAGATATGCAAATTGGCCACTATCAAATAGACTCGCCATTGTTCCTTGCTCCAATGGCCGGTGTCACTGACGGACCCTTTCGTCAACTGTGTATCGCCAAAGGTGCGGGTATCGCCGTTTCAGAAATGATAAGCAGCGATCCAAGCCTACGTAAAAGTCGTAAGAGCCAGCAACGCATCACTCACCACGCAGAAACGGGGATTCGTTCGGTACAAATAGCTGGTTACGACCCACACATGATGGCCGATGCCGCTCGTTACAATGCACAGAAGGGTGCGCAAATTATAGACATCAATATGGGATGTCCGGCCAAAAAGGTCTGCAATAAAGCAGCAGGATCAGCACTGCTAAAAGATCCGGATCTGGTTGAGCAGATTTTGACACACGTTGTGCAGGCGGTCGATATCCCCGTTACCCTGAAAATACGAACAGGTTGGTCCCCGGATCAACGCAATGGTGTCGCTATCGCCCGTATTGCTGAACAAGCAGGCATTAGAGCGTTGGCCGTACATGGGCGAACGCGCGAATGCCGCTTTAAAGGTAATGCTGAATACGACACCATTGCAACTATAAAACAAAGTGTGACGATCCCCGTTATCGCAAATGGGGACATCACAAGCGCAGAAAAAGCAAAGTTTGTACTGGAATATACTGGAGCAGATGGCTTAATGATTGGTCGAGGGGCCCAAGGAAACCCTTGGATATTTGACCAAATACAACACTATCTCACCCACAGCCAGCACTTGGCCAAACCATCTCTAAATGAGGTATGGCAAACCGTTAGGAAACATGTTCAAAACATGCATGCCTTCTATGGCGATGTCATGGGCGTACGCATCAGTCGTAAACATGTGTCCTGGTATCTGACGAACCACAGCCCCGATGAGGCGTGGCGTCAGCAGTTTAATCGAATAGATACACCGGTTGAGCAGCTTGATTCGCTCGATCAATACTTTAAATCAAAAGATGAGAACGTAGTAATATGACGATGGAAACTTTTGTTGTAGAACCCTCAATCCAAGACGGCAATTCAGCAACTTACACAGGCGAGCAGCCTTTATTGCGTGATAGTGTTGAAATGGCATTAACTAACTATTTCAAAAATATGGATGGCCAGCCAGTTTCTGAATTATATTCAATGGTTTTACAGGAAGTTGAGCAGCCATTGCTTGAAGCAGTAATGCGTTATACCAAAGGTAATCAAACCAAAGCTGCCAAGGTATTAGGCTTGAATCGAGGCACGCTGCGCAAAAAGTTAAAGACTTACGGTATCGATTAATACGTTAATCACTCCGCATAAAACATAATTTAGGCAGGTTAGTGTGTTCTACGCACTAACCTGTTTTTACGTTATGCTCTCCCCAATTCCTATCTGACTGTATTGATAAAGCAGCGCCCGTATTTAGGCGTTAGATACACTAACCACGGAGCAGCCATGTTTGATTCCAAAACGTGTTTGATAGCAAAACATGCTTGATATCAATACTATGGCTGAATAAAAACTATGACAGATATTAAAGCGATCAAACGTGCCCTTATTAGCGTATCGGATAAAACCGGTATCGTCGAATTTGCCACCGCATTAGCCAATCAAGGCGTCGAGATTTTATCTACCGGTGGTACTGCCAAACTCCTGGCCAACGAAGGGCTCAAAGTAACAGAAGTCTCTGATTACACTGGCTTTCCCGAGATGATGGATGGCCGCGTTAAAACACTTCATCCAAAAGTGCATGGCGGTATCTTGGGTCGTCGCGGTACTGACGACGCCGTTATGACTGAACACGGTATACAGGCTATCGATATGGTAGTAGTCAACCTCTACCCTTTCGAACAAACAGTGGCCCGCGCTGATTGCGACCTGCCTATGGCCATCGAAAACATCGATATTGGCGGGCCAACCATGGTTCGAGCTGCGGCTAAAAACCACAAAGATGTAGCCATCGTCGTCAATGCAACTGACTACCAAAACATCCTCGACGAGCTGGCATCCAATGATGGACTTTCTATGGCTACCCGCTTTGATCTTGCAGTAAAAGCATTCGAACATACAGCCCACTATGATGGCGCCATTGCCAACTATCTTGGCCTGAAAGTCGATAACAACGAAACCGCATTCCCGCGTACTTTCAATCAGCAATTTGTTAAAAAGCAGACCATGCGCTACGGGGAAAACCCTCACCAAGGTGCAGCGTTCTATGTTGAAGCGAACCCAACCGAGCCATCGGTTGCCACTGCAGAGCAAATTCAAGGCAAAGAACTCTCGTTTAACAATGTCGCTGACACTGACGCCGCCCTAGAATGCGTCAAACAATTTGACCAACCAGCATGTGTGATTGTTAAACACGCCAACCCGTGTGGCGTAGCGGTTGCGGATAGCCTGCTTCAAGCATACGAACTGGCTTTTCAAACCGACCCAACGTCCGCTTTCGGTGGTATTATTGCCTTCAACCAGCCATTAGATGCCGACACGGCCAAAGCGATTATTGACCGTCAGTTCGTCGAAGTCATCATCGCTCCAAGTGTTTCAGACGAAGCAAAAAGCATTGTTTCCGCCAAGGCAAATGTCCGCTTACTTTCCTGCGGGCAATGGGAAGCTCCCGCTCCTTCTCTTGATATCAAACGCGTTAATGGCGGTGTCCTAGTACAGGATCGTGATTTAGGCATGGTCGAAGCCGATGACCTTAAAGTGGTTTCAGAGCGCCAGCCAACCGAACAAGAGCTATCCGATCTGCTATTCGCCTGGAAAGTAGCGAAATTTGTTAAGTCTAATGCCATCGTCTACACCAAAAAAGGCCAAACCATTGGTGTTGGAGCCGGTCAGATGAGCCGCGTATACAGCGCCAAAATCGCTGGCATAAAAGCGTCTGACGAAAACCTGGAAGTTAAAGGTTCAGTGATGGCATCTGATGCATTCTTCCCATTCCGCGATGGCATTGATGCAGCGGCAGAAGCTGGTATCACAGCGGTCATCCAGCCTGGCGGCTCGATACGCGACGATGAAGTTATTCAGGCCGCTAACGAAGCTGGCATGGCCATGGTCTTTACCGGCATGCGCCATTTCCGTCACTAATCATTAAGGAGATTTGATATGAATATACTAGTGATTGGCGGCGGCGGTCGCGAACATGCACTAGCCTGGAAAGCAGCTCAGAACCCATCTGTAAACACGGTTTTTGTTGCGCCTGGTAATGCAGGAACTGCTCAGGAAGCGAAGCTTGAAAACGTTGCCATTGATGTGACTGAAACGACCAAGCTCGTCGAGTTTGCTAAAGATAACGACATCAAATTAACCATCGTTGGCCCAGAAGCACCTTTGGTCATCGGAGTTGTTGATGCATTTCGTGAGGCTGACCTGCCCATTTTTGGCCCAACCCAAGGTGCGGCTCAACTGGAAGGCTCTAAAGCCTTTACCAAAGACTTTCTCGCTCGCCACAATATCCCAACAGCAGCCTATCAAAACTTTACCGAAATCGCTGCCGCCAAAGACTATGTCCGCCAACAAGGCACGCCCATCGTCATCAAAGCTGATGGCTTGGCAGCTGGTAAAGGCGTTATTCTAGCCCAAAGTGAACAAGAAGCCTTTGCCGCGATCGATGACATGCTAGATGGCAATAAGTTTGGTGATGCCGGACACCGTGTTGTGATTGAAGAGTTTTTATATGGCGAAGAGGCCAGCTTCATCGTGATGGTTGACGGCAAAAATGTACTGCCGCTTGCCTCTTCACAAGACCACAAGGCTCGTGATAATGGTGACAAAGGGCCAAATACCGGTGGTATGGGCGCCTATTCTCCCGCCCCCGTGGTAACCCAAGACATCCACCAAAAAGCGATGGAGCAAGTGATACTGCCAACGGTAAAAGGTATGGCAGAGGAAGGTAACGAGTATACCGGCTTTTTATACGCCGGCTTGATGGTATCCCCGGATGGAGAAATCAAAGTGCTCGAATACAACTGTCGCTTTGGCGATCCAGAAACACAACCGATCATGATGCGCTTAAAATCTGATTTGGTCGAGCTGTGTCAAGCGGCAATAGATGGCAAGCTGGATACTACTGAGGCCGAATGGGATGAGCGCGCCGCTCTAGGTGTGGTTTTAGCCGCTGGCGGTTACCCAGAAGGCTACCATAAAGGCGATGTTATCACCAATGTGCCACAAGCAACGGAAAATATGAAAGTTTTTCATGCAGGTACTTCATTGAAAGATGGTGAGGTTGTCACTAATGGTGGTCGTGTTTTGTGTGCAACGGCGCTAGGACATAGTGTGCAAGAAGCCCAGGAAGCGGCCTATGCAGCGACTAAACAGATCCAGTGGAATAATGTTTACTACCGGACTGATATAGGCTATCGCGCTATTGCTCGTGAGCTGTAAGACTGAAACCTCGGTTGCAATTTAGGTCAGTGTATGGAAGGCGCTGCAGCGCCTTCCTTGTCTAGCAAAAAATATAACAATTACTACCCATAAACAATGCCTTTTGGCGATGGCGCCGTTTTAACTATCAGCTTTTTCACTCCTCTTCCAGCCCTGCGCAATGCGATATTCACTGCGGCTTTGTAATCGGACTGGGTGTGAGTGAGCACTACTTTTTCTTGGTTATCAAAAGTTACGACGACCTGACATTGCTTGTTAAACAAGCCGTGCAGACTATCATCCTGCTTTAAAATAATCGCTACAGAACCAATGCGGTTTTTCACTTTAGCAAATGCAACATGTACTTTACGGCAAATATAGTCTTTAAACCCTGCATCCAGTTTAGCTTGGCCTGTTCGTAGATAGAGTTTCATTCGTATGCCTCCAAAAGCAATCGAGCAACGGTTCCAATTAACCGTCTTTTATTGTTATACCGAAAACCCAATCGAATAAATATTCGATTATAATTACTTATATATTCGGTTTTTTGGATGTTTGACTCATGCATAGGCTCAACTACAATCACCTACTCTATTTCTATACGGTTGCAAAAGAAGGAAGCATTGCTAAGGCATCCGAGCAGCTCTGCTTAGCACCGCAAACGATTAGTGGACAAATCAGCGCATTTGAAAAGCAAATTGGCTTCAAGCTTTTTGAAAGAGATGGGAAACGACTACGCCCATCTGAGCTTGGCCAACATATAATGCAATACGCAGAAGACATTTTCTCGTTAGGGGAAGAGCTAAAGCGCATAATCGATAAACAACAACCCATTCAGCAACACAGTTTCCATGTTGGGGTAACCGATGTCATTCCAAAAGCTCTAGCTTTCCAATTAATAGCGCCTGTGCTCGACCTAAATCAATCCATTCGTATTATCTGTTCTGAAGGAGATCAGCAAACCCTGCTCGCAGAACTGGCTATTAACCGTCTTGATATGATCATTACTGATCAAGCCCTGATACCAGGTGGACAGGTTCGAGCAACCTGTCATAAACTGGCCCAAAGCGATTATTGCTTTTATGCCGCTCCTAGCATAGTTAGAAGCCAGAAGCCTTTTCCCCAAAATCTAGGAGAATATCCCTGGCTTCTGCCAGGCAAGAAATCATCTGTTCGTCAATCACTACTCAACTGGTTTGACCATCACCAGATCATTCCCAAAATAGTTGGTGAGTTTGATGACAGTGCTCTATTAAAGTCTTTCGCTCAAGCTGGATATGGGGCATTTGCTGGCCCAAACCTGATAGAACGTCATATATGCCAGCAGTATGGTGTCAGCGTGATTGGGCGAACAACGGATATTCAGGAAGTTTATTATGCCATTCTGCCATCGAGACGGATCAATCATCCAGCCACCAGCAAAATAATAGAGGCACCAAAAGCCCTCTCGACATAGAAAAAAGAACGCAGTATGAGATCCACTCTAGCGCAAGGTACGTAATAACGGGGACAATTAGCTGGAGAACATGAAAATGAACATAAATGTTATTCAATTTGCATCTGATGATATAGAAAACAAACTGGCATCACTTTCTGATAATGAAATAGATAAACTGGCCTTTGGTGCGATAGAGCTGGATACCTCAGGCCACATTCTCAAGTACAACCAGACAGAAGGTGCGATCACTGGACGATCACCGAGCGAAGTGCTGGGGAAAAACTTCTTCACAGCCGTCGCCCCATGTACTAACACGCCAACATTCAAAGGAGCCTTTGACAAGGTAGTGAAAACGGGTAACAGCACTATGTTTGAATACACCTTCGACTATAAAATGAGCCCAACCAAGGTAAAGGTGCACCTCAAAAAAGCCTTGGTCAACGACAACATCTGGGTCTTTGTTAAGAGACTTTAATGAGCAACTGGTGGTCAAACAGAGACCTGATAGACGCTTACCTAGACGCCTTTGTTCTGGAATTTATCCAACGGACTGGCCGGCTGGCTAGCCTGAAACCAAACGATGCGTTGCAGGCGTTAAAGAATGGAACGCTTGGCTTCGACTCAATAGAACGTATCGAGCTAAGTTCGAAATTAAGCTTAGCCCTGGGACTAGACAAAACAGGGCTATCTGACTTACTCCTGGCCTATCAAGCTCCCGAGAAATGGGTGGATATTTGCCAACAGAGTTTGTCTATCGAAGATAGATCGATGCACTTTTTTTCTTCAGGAACAACAGGGAATAGCAAACCCATATTCAGAAACAACGATCACATGCTGGCTGAAGCACTTTTTTTCCAGCAACTACTCGGCCCGTCATCAGGCGTGGTAAGCACGGTACCTGTTCATCATATCTACGGTTTTATGTGGGGCATCCTGCATAGCTGGCGTCAAGCGACTACCCTGACTATCCGCTCTCCCCTGTTTTTCACGCCGATGTCTATTTTGGAACAACTTAAGGAAGGTGAAACACTGATTGCCACCCCAGATTTTTTGAATTTAGTTATGCGACTGGGCTTGAATTTGCCGAAGGATATCACCCTTATTCTATCGACCTCCCCCTGCCACGAAGGCCTTCGTCAATGGCTCGTCAAGCAGGGAGTCAAAGCTTTCGACATCTTTGGTTCGACGGAAACCGGAGCCATCGCTTATCGTCATATCGGTGATTCACACTATCAAATGCTCGACTACTGGGAATTGGACGGAAACAAGCTGCTGTGTTTTCCAGAGCTGAGCCTTGAAATAGCGCTTCAGGACAAACTATCGTTCAGTTCAAAAGGTGGAGTCACCTTTTCAGGCAGAGAGGATCGCGTGGTTCAGGTGCATGGCCACAACATGGATTTACAACAGCTGGAGTCTATCCTTCACTCTCACCCTGATGTCAAAGATGCCCAAGTTAGAACGTATTCAGAACATGGTATCCTAAAAGTTAAAGCCCTAATTGAAAGTGAAGCAGCACTCCTTGAAAGTACTACTTGGCAACAGTCATTCTGCCAGTGGCTGACTCAACATATCGAACGAATGGAATTGATATCGTCTATTGCGGCAACGGATAAAATGCCCAAAGGCTCACTAGGAAAGCCCTGTGACTGGCATGGCGACCGAGTAATACAGCTTTATCCCTCGGTCACAGGCTGAAAATCCATTAGGAACCAGAGCCATTGTCAGCTTCAGGCGCTTTAACTCGCGCCATGGTTCCTTGAGTTACGGGTATGAAGGTGAGCTTTCCTTCTTTTACTAAATACTTGCCAACAAAATCATTTTTGATTGCTTCGGCATCGCCTTCGGTAGTCGAAAAATCACCAGTCACCGCATTAACACGGTATTGGGTGGAAGAGGTATCCTGAACAACCACGTCCTGGCCACTTTTGAATACATTGATGAAGTTATTATCATCTTTGACGATGGCAAGATCAGCCTCATATTTCTTGCCGTCTTGCGTTGCAAAGTGCATGTGCTTCTTGAAGTTGGCAATGATAGGGTGATATGCCGTGTAGCTGGCCGTCAGTTTAACACCATCAATGGTGACGGTTTTTTGCTGCACCTCACCCGGCTTTAAAAAAATAAATCCAGCAATGAGCAAGCCCAAAGCGACGCCCATCACTATCGCGATGTTAACAACCTTGTTTTGTTTCTTTTGCATGATTTAGACCTTACTGAATTGCTATGAAGAGGCCGGATCATACACAGTAAACAAGCGAATGCCAACGCCTGAAAGGCAAGGCATCTGAGCCTATAGCTGAACGGTAAACCCTTCCTCTTCGAGGTATTGTTTAATCGCTTTCATATGGGCTTTACTCGGCGGTTCCAACCCCTCAAGTTCATATTTTTCGCCCATTTCCTGCCACTTGTGCGTTCCTAGATTGTGGTAAGGCAAAAGCTCAATCTTTTCAACATTATCGCGCCCTTTTAGAAAATCGGCTAACTTAGCGATCGACTCCATATCATCACTATAACCAGGGACAACAACATGACGAACCCAGGTGGGAATGGATTTTTGAGTCAAATAGTCAGCAAAGCGCAACGTACGGGCATTACTGACCTTGGTCAGGCGTTTGTGGGCATCTTCGTCAATATGTTTGATGTCGAGCATGACTAACTTGGTATGAGCCAGCATGCGATCCATATCGTCATTATATTTACTGGCATAACCATTGGTATCTAAACAGGTATGAATGCCCTCAGCATCCAATCTTTCAAACAGCTCAGCGATAAACGGAATCTGTAAAATAGGCTCTCCACCAGTAATGGTAACACCACCATCGGCGGACTCGAAGAACGAGCGATACTTCAATATATCGGCTAACACCTCATCCACAGGCTTGAGTTCGCCGGTGTTCAAATCCCAGGTGTCGCGATTATGGCAATACAGGCAACGAAACAAGCAACCTTGAAGAAAGATAACATAACGCACTCCGGGGCCATCGACGGTACCAAAGGTATCAACCGAATGGATTCGCCCACACACCTGAGCATCGGATTGGGTTTTGATTAAACGTGTCGCAGGCACAACCATACAAGCCTCAGAAAAAGAATTAATTGCAGTAAAACACTGGCGCTCACAAGAAGCAATAGCAGTAAAAGAAAAGCCGCCAACTCGGCGGCCTTTCCCAACTAAAGCCTAAGCCAGCTTTCTGGCTCAGAGCTTTATTCCATCTGGCGACTACATCGTTGCATGGAAGGTACGGCTAATCACGTCTTGTTGCTGTTCACGAGTCAACTTAACAAAGTTAACCGCATAACCCGAAACACGAATGGTTAGCTGAGGATAGTTTTCAGGATTATTCATCGCATCCATCAACATATCTCTATCTAAGACATTGACGTTGATATGATGACCGGTTTCCTTGAAGTAGCCATCCAGCAAGCCGCTAAGATTCTTAGCACGCTGCTCTTCCTGCTTACCTAACGTATTAGGAACAACCGACATGGTATAAGAAATACCGTCTTCCGCATCTTTGTAATCCAAGCGAGAAACAGACATTAATGATGCCAACGCGCCTTTCACATCACGGCCATGCATCGGGTTCGCTCCTGGCGCAAAAGGTTCGCCCGCTTTACGACCATCAGGCGTTGTTCCTGTTTTCTTACCATAAACAACATTTGAGGTGATAGTAAGTACTGACTGCGTTGGAATCGAATCGCGATAGGTTGGATGCTTGCGCACATGCTCCATAAAGCGCGATACGATATCTGCCGCAATAGAGTCAACACGCTCATCGTTGTTACCAAACTGAGGATAGTCACCCTCGATTTCGTAATCCACCACATAGCCATCATCGTTGCGCACTGGCTTGACCTTAGCGTACTTAATCGCAGACAACGAGTCAGCAACAATAGACAATCCAGCGATACCACAAGCCATGGTACGAACTACATCACGATCATGCAATGCCATTAATGACGCTTCATAAGCATACTTGTCGTGCATATAGTGAATTGCATTCAGCGCCTTGATATAAACGCCTGACACCCAGTCCATGTAGTAATCCAGTCGACGGAAGACTTCATCATAATCAAGGGTTTCGCCATCAATCGGAGCCATCTTCGGACCAACCTGCTTACCTTTAACCTCATCCATACCACCGTTGATGGCATACAATAAGGTTTTACCCAGGTTACAGCGTGCGCCGAAGAACTGCATTTGTTTACCAATACGCATGGCAGATACACAGCAGGCGATACCATAGTCATCACCAAACTTCTCACGCATCAGGTCGTCATTTTCATACTGGATGGAGCTGGTATCGACAGATACCTTGGCACAGTATTCTTTAAAGTTTTTAGGCAGCGATGGAGACCAAAGCACGGTAAGGTTTGGCTCTGGAGCTGGGCCTAAGTTATACAGGGTATGTAGCACGCGGTAGGAACTTTTAGTCACCAGCGGACGACCATCTTCGCCCATACCTGCGATAGACTCGGTTACCCAGGTTGGGTCGCCGGAAAACAGCTCATCATATTCAGGGGTACGTAAGAAGCGCACCATACGCAGCTTGATCACCAGATCATCGATCATTTCCTGAGCTTGATCTTCAGTCAGTACACCGGCATCGATATCGCGCTGAATATAGATATCAAGGAAGGTAGATACACGACCAACACTCATTGCCGCACCATTTTGCGACTTAACCGCTGCAAGGTAGGCGAAATACGTCCACTGAACCGCTTCTTTAGCATTTTCAGCAGGACGGCTAATGTCAAAACCATAGCTTTTCGCCATTTTGACCATATCCTGTAAAGCACGATATTGGTCAGATAACTCTTCCATCAAACGGATGGTTTTTTCGGTCAACTCATTAGAGTCTAGCGAGTTTTTTTGTTGAAGCTTGTCAGCCAACAGGCGATCAACCCCATACAGAGCAACACGGCGGTAATCACCAATAATTCGGCCACGACCATATGCGTCTGGCAGGCCAGTAATGATACCGGCACTGCGACAAGCACGAACATCAGCAGTGTAAGCGTCGAAGACACCTTGATTATGGGTTTTACGATAGTCAGAAAAGATTTTCTTAACCATAGGGTCAAGCTCACGGCCATAGGCGGCACAAGAAGCTTCAACCATACGCACACCGCCGTTTGGCATAATAGCGCGCTTTAAAGGCTTATCGGTTTGTAGGCCAACAATCACTTCCTGATCCTGGTTGATATAGCCAGGAGCATGAGAAGTAATAGTCGCAGGAAGGTCAGTATCGAAATCAAGCGGCCCACCAATTTTATTTTCTTCTTTCATCAGTTCCAGCACTTGTGCCCATACCGCTTTAGTACGGTCGGTCGGGCCAGCCAGAAATTCATCCGTGCCTTCATAGGGAGTGTAGTTCTGTTGGATGAAATCACGCACATCCACTTTATCTTGCCATACACCACCAGCAAACCCTTTCCAAGGATCTTGCTTAGCATTCATCTCTTTGTTTTCAATGTCTTGATACATCATTCTTCCCCTTGTCTGAAATAAGGAAACTCAACCCAAATATCGCGGAACAACACCAGCATAAAGCAACCTAATAGCTCTATATTGATATAAATCAATTTCCAGGGTTCTAGGCTAAAAAATTTGATTTTTGTCACGAAAGGGTCACCAAAGCTGCCATTTTGAACCTCAAACTATTTACGCCCCGGTTTCCCCCTTGGTGCTTTTTGGAAAAAAGTTAGACTGGTTTCAACGGCCTGTCGAACTTTGTTCAATATTTCGAACATGGCGCCTTAATTATTCCAGCGGGATCAGTGGCCAGGTGACTACCACTCGGATTGTTCTTGTATTTATTTTAGAACCATGCAGAATAGATCGGATACCAAAAAGAGTTATCAAGGCTGTGTAAGCCTTAGCTAGAGCTTTGCTCCAATCACAACAAAAAGCCGCTGCTGCGAATAAATGAAACGCCACGTCGATGAACAACTAACGTTGATCTCGAAAACACGTATCAAGAGGCTTTTACTTATAAAAACGGAGAAAAAATATGTCCAAGACCTTAATGGCCTCACACTTGCTATCGGCAACGCTATTGTCACTAGCTCTCACAGCCTGCGGTGGAGGTGGCGGCGGATCGGGAGATGACACCGCGATTACTGATCCAAACCCAGAGACACCTACTGAGCCAGAACCTGAACCAGCGCCCGAGCCAGAACCTGAACCTGAACCTGAGCCTGAGCCTGA
>CESG01236493.1_pt1 | contig 13657 bp, 10 predicted proteins | sample 531121 | NCBI WGS metagenome assembly CESG01 (sample SAMEA2621287, study PRJEB7988) | marine metagenome | biome: marine biome (ENVO:00000447); feature: mesopelagic zone (ENVO:00000213); material: "saline water (ENVO:00002010), including plankton (ENVO:xxxxxxxx)" | depth 800 m
GGTGACAATATTAATGACACCGCCAAATGCATCGGCACCATAGATGGCAGAGCCTGGCCCGCGCAGTACTTCAATACGTTGAATATTATTCACTGGTAGCCTGAAAAATTCGGGCCGCGCTCCAGAAAAAAGGCGCTTCATATCGACCCCATTCACCAGCATCAATACTTGAGAGTTTCTACCGGTTTGCATGCCGCGAATGGAGTAAGAGGGATTCATTGCAACTAGATCGGAAGGATATACATGAAGTCCCGGCACACGCTCTAGCACTTGAGTGATATCTGTCGCACCAGAACGCTCAATATCTTCGGCTGTAATTACCGTTGCTACAGCAGGTGCTTTGTGAATCGGCTTTTTTGTTCCCGTTGCGATACTGACGATGTCTTCGTCTGAATAGATGCCAAGGATATCTTCATCCATGTATTCATCGTAATCTTCTTGTGCATTTGCGTAGTGAATAGTTCCGGTCGCTAAAAGGAACAATATCGTGTGCTTGTATTTCATCGCCTTCTCTCTCGTATCTGCCAATCAGAAGTTGCGTTGCTCGTTAGGAGTCACCCCTTAACAATAGTCTAAATATGACAATTTGAGTAACACTTGAATTGCAGAACGCAATAATTCATCTAGGCTGATACATGTACTTCCTTTTTGGGTTGGCTGAATGGCAGGTTAAAAAATTCAGGTCTAGCGCCAGAAAATGGACGTTTAATTTCCATGCCGTTGACCAACATTAGAACCTGTGAATTCTTGCCGGTATGTATCCCTCGAATCGAATACTCAGGGCTCATCGCACTTAGGTTGGAAGGGTAAACATGCAGCCCCGGCACGCGCTCTAAGATCTGATTAATATCTGTTGCACCTGAGCGCACTATTTCATCAGCGGTAATTACCGTCGCTACCGCCGGAGCTTTATGGATCGGCTTTTTCGTTCCGGTTGCAATACTAACAATATCTTCATCGGCATAGAGGGTGTATATATCTTCTTCGCCGCCGTATTCGTCAGCGTAGTCATCTGCCTGCATTATTCCTGATTGGCAAGCCAACATGATTGCGTATACCAAGCGCTTCTTAAGCATCACTATTTTCCCCTACCAACATTTCAACATGCCAGCTCTTATTGTCTCTTCTAACACTAGACCCTAGTTCGCATTTTGCAAAATTCTGTGATGGGCCCGTCAGCATTTGTATCTGTTGGTGTCTATTCGAGGAAGTGTACCTAGACATAACTTGGATAGAGGGGCGGTTTTGCAGAGATATGTCCATGAGCGATGAACTGCTTTGGATAATTTTTCTTGCGAATGCAATATTGCTCGAATGAGTATTTGCAGCCAAAAGCGAAATGATTCGATGCATTGCATAATGAAATATATGGCCTAAGCTCAATTAATATAACTATCTGATGGGCTTCTGTGGGGTGGCACCAAATGCGTCGTCAAAATAGAATTTCAATGGCTATAGCCTTGGCATTGTCTGGTATTGCGAATCAAGTAGCTGCTCAGGATGAGTGGGAGGAAGATATTATCGGTATCTATGGCGAAGAAGAAATAGTTAGTATCGCGACGGGGTTTGCTACGCCGATACATAAAGCCCCTTCCGTCGCGACCGTGATTACCGCGGAAGATATCAAGAAAATGGGGGCACTGGATATTGATGATGTATTAGAAACGGTTCCAGGGCTGCATGTGTCGCGAAGTAACAATGGATACCAACCCTTATATTTAATTCGTGGTATGTATAGTTCATTTAATCCGCAAGTTTTGCTTTTGATTAATGGCGTACCTATATCTTCGTCCTTTACTGGCAACCGATCACAGCTTTGGGGAGGTATGCCGGTAGAGGCGCTTGCCCGTGTTGAGGTCATACGGGGGCCTGGTTCTGCCATCTATGGTGCTGATGCGTTTGCTGGAGTTGTCAATCTAGTGACCAAAAGTGCTGATGATATACAAGGCTCATTTGTTGGCTCGCGAATTGGAACGTTTGATACCACCGATTTTTGGTTTGGCCACGGTAAAACGTATGGTGATTTAAAGGCGTCGCTTATTTTCGAATACCATAAGACCGATGGTGGAGATCAGGTTATAGAGGAAGACGCCCAAACCATTTTGGATGGAGTTTTTGGAACAAACGCTTCCGAAGCGCCTGGTGAGGTTTCTAATTTCAGAGATAACTTTGACTTGCGTACCGAGTTGGAATGGAAAAATTGGTTAGTTCATGCTGGTTGGCAGAGCAGGGAGATGGGGACTGGTGCGGGGATTGCTGAGGCTTTGGATTCAGGGGGAATTCAGGTTAGTGATCGGTACAATATCGATGTAACATTTAGCAAAGATATTACCAATGACTTTGATATCGAAGTTTTTGGTGGTTATTTTAAAATGACCCAAGAGTTTGATGAGGGCCTCTATATATTTCCTGCTGGGGCTGATATTGGTTTTGGAGCCCCTTTCTCTGATGGTGTTATTGGGGCACCAGAGCTTTTTGAGGAGCATTCCCGCTTTCATGTAACTGCTAACTACCGTGGTATGGAGTCACACACTTGGCGTGTGGGCATGGGGTACAATAAAGACGACATTTACAAAACACAAGAACATAAAAATTTTGGTGTCGATGGGAATGGAGAACTCATACTTCCAGGTAGTCCTATAGTCGATGTTACTGATACACCCGCAGAATTCCTTCCCGAGTCGGATCGGAATAATAAGTTCATCTATGTGCAAGACGTTTGGAATTTTGCTAACGACTGGGAATTCACTGCTGGGGTACGCTTTGATGATTATTCCGATTTTGGAGATACCACTAATCCTCGTCTGGCGTTGGTATGGTCAACCACGCATGCACTAACAACCAAATTGCTTTACGGGAAAGCCTTTAGAGCGCCTGCATTTGCAGAAATGCGCGTAACAAACAATCCAGTTGCACTAGGAAACCCAGATCTAAAACCCGAAGAAGTAGAAACCGTCGAGTTGGCCTTTGATTACCGTCCGATGGAAAAGCTGCATATTAGTGCAAGTATTTTTCACTACGAATGGACAGATGGGATACTTTTTGTGCCGGATGAAGGCGAGACAACCATCAGTGCACAGAACGCTCGCGAGCAGTCGGGTGATGGTATTGAGCTGGAGTTTGAATGGCAAGCACTGGATGCGCTCACCCTCCGTGGTAATTATGCTTATCAGGATTCCGAAAACGACATCACTGGAGAGACGGTTCCTTTTGTGCCTAAACAACAGCTTTTTCTCCAAGCTGACTGGGGAGTCACAGATGACATCAGTTTGCATTACAAGCTTAATAGCGTGATGGACCGCGAGCGTGATCAAGGTGATTTGCGAGAAGATGTTGATGATTATGTAATCAATGATGCTGTTTTGCGCTGGGAGCCACAAAACAGCAATGTTTCTATCGCGCTGATCGGCAGAAATATCTTTGATGAGGATGCACGCGAGCCTACCGTGAACAGTGGCCCAGCAGTGAACATTCCTAATGACTTACCATTGGATGGTCGTCAGTGGTTAGGTGAGCTTCGGTATCGATTCTAACAAATGAACAAAAAAGATTTTTCGTATCAGCGCAAAATGCAAACTGCAATTTGGTACGAAAAGCCTAATATTGACAATCCCTACCTTGCTGATTCGTGTTATATGCATGGGTATGACGTCGCTGAATTGCTTGCGAAGCGTTCGTATTTTGAAGTGCTTGGTCTTCTGTTTTGTGGCGAATTACTGGAGCACGATAAGGCGGTAGTATTTGAAAAATTAGCCATTGCTTTAATGAATCTTGGGCCGCGCCACCCTGCAGTTAGGGCTGCCATGATAGCGGGTGTAAGCAAAACTAAGCATACCCATATATTACCTACTGGGCTGCTCGCTGGTAGTGGTGGTAAAGGCGGAGCTTCTGAAGTTGAGCTGGCGATGGTGTTTATCGAGCGTTCTCGTCAAAAGTATCCTGTTTTATCCGATGTTACCGTTGAATATATTCTTGAGGATACCGAGACTCTGCATGGGTTTGGTGACTTATATGGTGATAGGGATGTAATGGCTAACCAGTTCATTCATAAAATCTTTGAAAGCATAGAGCTCCCTGATCAATTTCCCTATTTATCCTGGTTGTACCAATTCAATCAATACAGTGAGGCGAAAGGCGTTGGTGTGTTAATACCTGGGCTGGCTGCTGCCGTATTTGCTGATATTGGAGTAAAGCCAAGAGAGAGTGTTGCACTATTCCAAATATTGATAAGCCCTGGTATTGCAGCTCAAGGTATGGAGCAATCGCACCTTCCTATCACAGCAATGCCATTTATCGATGATGAAAGCTATGTCTTCGAAAAATAGTGCTTCAGTTGGCAAGTGGAATTTGTGGGAGAAACACCGCAGCAAAATTGTTAGCGGAATTGGGGTGTGGCGTGGCGGTATCGATGTATATTGTCGAGGTTATTCTCTTTTCAGCGAGTTAATGGGGAAAGTGAGTTATATGCAGCTACATATCCTTAACTGTACTGGAAAATTGCTGACGAGAGCTGAAGCAGACTGGTTAGAGTGCAATTGGATGGGGTTAAGCTATCCTGACTCAAGAATTTGGTGTAACCAGGTCGCTGCATTGTGTGGCGACATGGGAACTACGCCGGTTGATGCCGTTGCCGCTGCAATACTTACTGCTGACTCTCGTGCTTTTGGCGGAAGTCAAACGTCAAAAATTGGAATGGAATTCTTGCAAAAAGCAATGATGGTCTATAAAGCCGAAAAGTCTATGGATGACGTTATCCTTTTGGCTCCACAGCGACTAAACAAACCGATGATTAATGGTTTTGCTCGTCCTGTTGATAGGCAAGATGAGCGCCTGGGGCCATACAAGAGGGAAATGGCACGGCTTGGACTGGAACAAGGGGAGTATTTGCTATTTGCTCTAGCGCTTAGTGACTATTTATATGAGAAGTATCAACTTGGGATTAACAGCGGAGGGTTTGCAAATGCCTTCTTGCTTGACTGCGGGATAACACCTGAAGAGGCCTATTTGATCAAGTCGTATGCTGTTGCCAGTGGGGCTGTTGCTTGCTATGCCGACAACCTGCATCACAGCCAGCCTAGAATGTTTTTACCCCTTCGATGCCAGGATATTCAATATACGGGTATTGCGCCAAGACCTGTGCCAGATTAGGAGCTAAGGTATGTGTGGAGTGCTTTCAATTTATTCGCCCCAAAAATCAGTTTCAACGGAACTATTGAATAAAGGGATCTGTACCCTTCATCATCGGGGGCCAGATAACCAAAGTATCTGGCTGTCTGATGATCTGCACGTTGGATTAGCTCATGCCCGGCTGGGCATTATCGATTTGGAGTCTGGAAATCAGCCTCTTTCAAGTCATGATGGAACTATCCACCTGGTGGTAAACGGCGAGTTCTATGATTTTGAGAAAATACGCCGAGATCTTGAAGCAGATGGAGCCGTGTTTAAAACTGGATCTGATAGCGAAATAGCCCTGCATTTGTATGAAAGAAAAGGTGTTGCTTGCCTGTCGGAGTTGCGTGGAGAATTTAGTCTTATTTTATGGGACCAAAATACTCAAACCTTGTTTGCGGCGCGGGATCGCTTTGGGATTAATCCTCTTTTTTACGCGGAGCATAACGGAAGCCTGTATTTGGGCTCTGAAATAAAAGCGTTACTAGCTGCTGGCTTGGAGGCTAAATGGGATATCGATTCCTATCTTCATCGTTCCTTTTTCTACCAAGATTTCACGCTGTTTGCAGGTATTCATCAAGTTCCACCTGGACATTTTTTAATTGCAACGCCAAGTGGTACACGAATACATCAATATTGGGACTTTGATTATCCAACTATCGCAGCAACCGAGCATGTTGATGAACAGGAAGCTATTTCTCGTGTTCGCGAAGTGCTGCTTGATGCGACCAAAACCCGCTTGCGCGCTGATGTGCCGGTGGGAGTTTATCTTAGCGGGGGCGTCGATTCTTGCGCCATACTAGGTATGGCATCGAGTTTGATCGACCAAAAGATATCGACATTTACCTTGGCATTCGAAGACAGCGATTATGATGAGTCTGCGACGGCTCGCAAAATGGCTAGGCATGTGGGGGCTAACCACCACGAAATACCCATCACACAGACCGAAATTGCGGACAATTTTATTGACTCCATTTGGAACAGTGAAACTTTATGTATGAACTCCCATGGCGCGGCGAAATATATATTAAGCCGAGAGGTCCAACGCCAGGGCTTTAGAGTGGTTTTGACCGGTGAAGGAGCTGATGAAGTTTTCGCTGGTTATCCATCGTTTAGAAGTGATGTCATGCGGCTATTAGGCAATCAGGCTAGTAGTGAGCAACGACTTCGTGACACCAATAAAGTCACGCAAGGGCTCCATTTCTTGAATTCGATGAATATGAACAAAACACTATTTGAACGATTCTTTGGTTTTACGCCATCTTGGATTCCTCCACTGATGAATATTCAAGACCGTATTTCTGACTTATTGAGTTTGAAATATGAAGGACAGAATTATTCGCAACAGGCCGTATTCAGATTTTTCAATGGCTTAAACTGGTCAAAATTGAAAGGCATTTCCCCACTCCACATGGCGATGTATGGTGTATCGAAAACAGCATTGCCCAACTATATACTGACAGTTTTGGGCGATAGAATGGAAATGGCTCATTCTCTAGAAGGAAGATTACCTTATTTGGATCATCATGTTGTTGAGTGCGTGGCAAAGCTTCCAGAGCAACTGAAGATCAATAGCTCATTTGTTGAAAAATATGTAATGAAAGAAGCGGTTAAGCCTTTTGTCATTGACGAGGTGTACAACAGAAGTAAACATCCCTTTCTTGCACCTCCCTCAATAATGGATCAAAAGCAGAGGTTCTATCAGTTGATGCAAGACTCTTTGCGAAGCGCTACCGTCAGAGATATTCCGTTTCTAGAGCACAATAAAGTTTTAAAGTTTGTTGATGGAGTTGGGGATACTCCACAAGATGAGTGGCCGGTAGCCGAGGCTATTTTATTAGAGCTTATGAGTCTCTATTCGCTCCAGTATCATTTCAAACTAAGCGAATAAAAGCGCCACCTAATAATGGCGCGCTTTTATTCAGCATTACCTCCAAGGAGATTTTACTCCCCCGTCAACGTCTTAACCCGCGATCCCATCGGTGGTTTCTGCTCACCATCAATACGAACATCCAGTAACACTGGGCCATTTTGGGTCAGCTCGTTGAGGTTTAGGTTATCAAAGTCTTTCATTGAGTGAATTTGTTGGCTTTGAATACCCATGGATTGGGCCATCAAGGCGAAGTCGATGGTGGGCAGTTCAAAACCGATTTGCTCTGCGCCACCCATGCGCTGGCCGTGTTTCACCATACCAAGGGCGCTGTCGTTGAGAATAATAAACACCACAGGTAGCTGGTGTTGCAAAGCAACGGTCATTTCCTGGCCGCTCATTAAAAAGCTGCCATCGCCCGTGATGCATATCGCTGGCTTTTCTGGATCGGCCATCGCGGCTCCAACGGCAGCGCCAATTGCCCAAGCCATCGCGCCAAAACCCATGCCGATGCGGTAGCGGTTGGCTTTGGGTAGCTGCAAATAGTGCGTTGCCCAGGCCCAGGCATTGCCAGCGTCGACGTAGTAACGAGTGTCGTCCGAAACAAACAGTGGCAGCTTGGCAAACAGGGCTTTGGGATCGACCGGCGTTGCCTGGCGATCATAGCCGAGCATGTCGGGAAATGATGGGTGGTAGGCTTGCTTGCCGCTGTCCCAGCTGCGCCCCCATTGCAGGGCTTTATCAACGTCGCGGTTCAGGTGTTCAAATATGCTTTTAATACGTCCGCACACATGCATTCTTGCCATAGGCGAGCGGTTAAAGTGTTCTTCGATCTGATCGATATGGATCAGTTTTGAATTGAGTAATACTTCGGTGTTCCAGTTGCTGGTGCCGAGTTCATCCATATCGGTGCCTACAGCCAGAATAATGTCGTTGCCTTCCATTAGCGCCTGGGTGGCTGATTCGTGCCCGGCAAATCCAAATACCCCGCGATATTTGGGATGGTGCGAGGCCAGCAGGCCTTTACCACTTGGCGTTGTGACAATGTCGGCGTTTACCTTGTTTGCAAAATTTAGTATGGACTCAATTGCTTCCTGACAACCGCGACCAAGGAATAAGGCAATTTTTTGCGCTTGACCAAGGTGGGTGGATAGTTCATCAACGGCACCGGCATCGTATTGGTTATACGCACGCTTTAGGGCGTATGCTGAAATAGGTAGCGGCCTGCCCGGCAAGGGGCTATTAAGGATATCCAGCGGAATACTGACATGGGCTGGGCCGGGGCGTTGTCCCTGGGCGGCATTGATTGCTGCAATAAGCTTTTGTTCGAGCTGTTCAGGGTGGGAAACCAGGGTGTTATAAACGGTACAATGCTTAAACATACCTACGGTATTAACGGCAGTACAGGAGGAGTCCTGCAACGCCCGTTTGCCAAAGTTGGGCAGTGCTGTTTGAGCAGTTATCACCAGCATCGGGATATTGTCGGCATAGGCTGAGGACACACCCGTCACCAGGTTGGTTGCGCCAGGGCCTGTGGTGGAAATACACACACCAGGAATGCCACGTTCACGAGCGTAGCCATCGGCCATAAAGGCGGCTCCAGCTTCGTGACGTGCTACCACTGAGCGCATGGTGCCATCACGTTCGGCGCGAGCCAGGGCGTTATACATTGGCTCAATGGCCCCACCCGGCACACCAAAAACGGTATCAATGCCTAGCAATGAAAAGTAATGCAGAATGAGATCTGCTGTGGTTTCGAAGTGTAAAAGGTTGTCATTTTCGACAACGCGCATTTCTGCTGGTAACCCGGCCATTTATCCACCCTTATTAATTGGTACAACATTAATTGGTACAACGTTGGAATAAAGCCAGAATCCTTCCTGATAGCACTATGCAATCGAATCTGAATCAAATGCCTATAAGAAAGGCCGTCTATGGCAGGGGGGCGGGGTCCGTTATTTGAGAAGGAGTTGCATGTTGCATTGCAAAATTCAATGGATGCATTTTAACCACTTAGTTCGGAAAAGCAACAGATGGTGTCTAATAAATACACATTTTTTGATATAGGCTAAAAAATTATTTTATTGTACGGGCTATTTGTTGTGCTGGTTATAAATTCATGTCGTTGGCGAGTTGACGAACTTTTTGAGTAAAGGGGGACGTCGGCCATTCGGTTTTGAGCATAGAGAAATATTTACGCGCCTTGTTGAAGCTGCGCGATGGGTTGAACGGATCGGTCATCGCTAGAAATATCTGATACAACTGTGCTGGTGCGGCCAGTTCGCGGTTGGGTAGTGCTAAGGCGCGCTGATATTGTTTCAGGTAGAAGTATTCGAGTTTCTGACTGTTGCCACTGAGGATAAGAAATTTGGAATAGTCGGCCAGGTCTGGATGCGTTTCGGGATACTGCGCAGCGACTTGGCGCATCTCTTCAATTTGCTCTTCCTGGGTCTGGGGTTTGTTTTGCCCAGCGCAACCCGCCAATGTCAGCAGTCCTATTAGTAATCCTAGTCGAAAAAATGGTGTTCTCACTTGTTGTCTCCTTCGTTTTTTTTACTTTGGTTTTTTGCCAGTATTCGATCCAATTCATTGGCAAAGCTTTGGCGATCGCGTGGTGATAGTGGTGGTGGGCCTCCGGTATTGACGCCACTGGCGCGCATGGTGTCCATAAAGTCGCGCATATTAAGGCGCTGGCGTATTGTTTCTTTGGTGTAAAGCTCTCCCCTGGGGTGCAATGCCAAAGCTTGTAGCTCTATGACTTCGGCGGCGAGAGGGATATCCTGGGTGATAACCAGATCACCAGCCTGAACGCGTTTAACGATTTCATTGTCAGCAACATCATAGCCTTGCTCAACCTGTATGCAGCGAATATGTTTCGCTGCAGGGGTGCGGATTGATTGGTTGGCGACCAGGGTGGTGGATACGCTAGTGCGGATGGAAGCCCGAAATATGATGTCGCGAATGACGACCGGGCAGGCGTCGGCATCTACCCAAATGTGCATGAGATGCTCCTTAGTCGTGTTAGCTGGTTGAAATTCGCCACCCATTACCCCCTATTTGTGCATGGAAAAAGTTGATAATTTTTGTTAGAGTCTGACAAATTCAAAAAATTGCTGAAAAATCAGTGGGTAGGCGCTGTTTTGTCTGCCACTGAAACGTTCAGTCTGTCTGTAGACGATAGATGCTATGTTAGCTTTTACTTAATTGCTAGCTGAAATCGGTTCAATACTTGACGATTTAGACATCACGGCAAATAGTTTAATATAGGTTGATATCAATGGGGAGCTTGGATGTGATAGCAAGGGCGTTATGGTCGGCACTGTTATTGTGTGTAATATCCTTCTCTTCGCCCTTACGTGCTCAACCAGAGCCTATTGAGTTATGGCATGGTCGTGTCAAAGCCGATCAGCCTTTTCTGGACAAGCTTTTCAAGCAATTCACTGCCGAAACAGGCATCCCTGTTCACTTACGCTATATAATTTTTAAAAACCTTAAGGTTGAGCTTATTGGTGCGGCATTCAGTAATGCAATGCCTGATGCCATTATCGCTCCCGCCGATTTTCTAGGCCATTATAAAGAATTAAAGCTTCCCGCTATTCCTGATTCTGAAATGCCTGATACGATCCGTCCACGTTTTTTAAAGACAGTTGAGTTAGACGGCAAGCGTTATGGCTATCCGTTTTTCTATGGCAATAACTTGATGATGTTTTATAACAAGTCGTTGGTGGAGACCCCAGCTACCAGTTGGAAAGAGTTGCGAGTCATGAAACCATACTACGACAAGCGTAATATTGAACTTATCACCTTCAGCTACCAGGAGATGTATTGGTTGGTGCCAGTTATTGGTGCCTATGGCGGTTGGCCGCTTGAAGGGAAAAAACCCATGCTCAATACGCCGGCAGTGATCAGTGCTTTTAAATTTTATAAGGGCTTGGTGGATGAAAAGTTGGTGCAGTCTGATTGCAATTTGCAATGTTCGCTACTGAAGTTTGAGCAGGGTAAAGCGGCTTTTTTGATTGATGGTACATGGTCGTATAAACGTCTGGAAGAATCGATAGGTGATGATTTGGGGGTTGCTGTGTTGCCTTACATCGATGGTAAGCCGATGCGTCCGATGTATTCCAGCCATGTGCTAGCCTTCCCTGACTATGAGTCCCAAGGCGAAAAGCAGACTAAGCTTGATAAATTACGCGACTTTATATTCCGCAAAGATGTTCAACGACAGTTTTATGATGAGATCGGTCAGATCCCAACCCATAAAGAGTTGGCTTCTTTGGTTGAACATACCACCGATCCCAATCGTAAAGCCCACTTTCACCAGCTGGAGCATGCTCGTATGATGCCGATTGAGCCTGAGATGTCGCATGTTTGGCAATCGCTCATCCGCGGCTGGGAGCGCTACTCGATGCATGGCTTTAGCGCTGAGGAAAGCGCGGTATATATGCAAAAGACCGTCGAGCGCGAGATCGAGCGCGACACGCAATAATTGCAATTCCTGGCCAAGTTACTAAACTAAATGATCGCTTAATCCGTATTATTCTAATTGTGCCCGTTTCAATCAGGCCTACCGTAGATTAATTTGGGCGTTGCAGCTTCCTTTTTGGCATTGTGGCCAAACATCGGCTGTGGTGCTTTCTTGTTTTGCTAGCAAAAGAGAATAAACATGTTGCGCATTGTTGTATTGTTCTTAAGCGCCCTGCTCGTCTGGGGTTGCCAGTCATCGTCGGTCGATCGTCAGTCGGAAAATCAACGTTATACTCATGACGTTACCTCGCTGATCACTCATGGTTATAACTATATAGAACTGGATGACTCACGGGTTAAATTCCTATTTCATGCACCTAGTGGCGCAACCGCCACTATTTTTGCAGGCAGCTCTGCCGATAATCTCCAAGCGATGCACACCGAAAAACTCAGTTACACTTTTCAAGGCATCGAAGCCGGAGGTTTTGAACCTGGGCGGGACTACGTTTATAAAATCAGCGTAGTGTCGCGTGGCAAAATTCATGAAAGTCCGCTGTATCCGTTGCGTAAGCAGGCATTTTCCAAGGTTAAAAATTCTCGCTGGGCAAAGCAAGCCGTCTTCTATCATATTTTCGTGCGCAGCTTTCGTGACAGCGATGGCGATGGTATTGGTGATTTTAATGGCATCACCGAGAAGCTGGATTATTTGCAACAACTGGGGGTGAATGCACTGTGGCTGTTGCCCATGTTTGACTCTCCTTCGTATCACGGATTTGATGTTCAGGATTATTACGCCGTTGAACCCGACTACGGCACCATGCAAGATTTCGAGAACCTGCTGGTTCAGGCTGAAAAGCGTGGTATCAAAATCATTGTCGATCTGGTGGTCAATCATTCGTCATCCGAAGTTGCCTGGTTTAAAGATGCCTTGCGCGGCGAAGACAGCCCCTATCGCCATTATTACACCTGGCTCGATCAGTATGGCAACATCGATGAGTCTGGGCCATGGGGCCAGATGTTGTGGTCGCCGGTTAAGGATGATAAAGATCGCATTACCGAAGCTTATTTAAGCACCTTTGTTGGTGAGATGCCGGATCTCAATTTACGCAGTCCGGAAGTTCGTCAGGAAATAAAAAAGGTCGCTAAATTCTGGCTGGATAAAGGCGTTGATGGCTTCAGGCTCGATGCATCACGCCATATCGATGATATGGATATGACGGTTACTCATCGTTGGTGGAAAGAGTTTAATCAGTTTGTGAAAAGTGTCGATTCAGACGCTTTTTTGGTCGGGGAAGCCTGGTATGGCAACAACGAAGAAATCGCTCCCTTTTTTGCAGATATGGATTCATCGTTTAACTTCCCGATGAATAAAGCGCTGATCAAAGCGGCACAAGGCGACAGTATCGAGTTGCAGCAGATGATGCAAAAACTTCCCAGCCTCTATGGCGATGTTAACCGTGATTACATCGACAGCATTTTTATTACCAACCATGACCTGGATCGGGTGTCTTACCATCTGAAGCCCAACCGAGAACGCACGCGTCTAGCCGCCAGTTTATTGTTGACCATGCCTGGAACGCCTTTTATTTATTATGGCGACGAGCTGGGCCAGCGCGGTCACTATGATCATGTGCGTTTGCCATTTGAGTGGTATGCCGCTAATGCTGGCACTGGCATGACCACATGGCGCAAGTCGTCATTTAATCGCGCCGACGATGGTATTTCTGTTGAAGAGCAGCAAGACGATCCGAATAGTCTACTCAACCATTACCGTAAGTTGATTGAGGTGCGCAAAGCCCATCCGGCGCTTTTCCGTGGTAAGTATAAGATCCGTTCATGCTCGCTCGACCTTCTTTGCTATAGCGTGAAGAAAAAAGGCACCAATTTGTTTGTGATACATAACCTTACTGACAAGCCTCAACAGTACCAATTTAGCAAAGAGGGTCTAACAACCAAAGACCTGCTGACCGAACAGCAATTCGAAAGCACCATCCTACTGGCACCGTTGCAGTCGAGAATTTTAGTACCAGAATAAAAAGGCTCAGTCGACGGAGATGTTGGTTCGCTGAGCCTGTCGAAGCGCTCTAAGCTTTATGCATGGCCTTCGACAAGCTTAGGCTACGGAGATTGTGGTTCGCTGAGCTTGTCGAAGCG
>CESG01058562.1_pt1 | contig 13641 bp, 9 predicted proteins | sample 531121 | NCBI WGS metagenome assembly CESG01 (sample SAMEA2621287, study PRJEB7988) | marine metagenome | biome: marine biome (ENVO:00000447); feature: mesopelagic zone (ENVO:00000213); material: "saline water (ENVO:00002010), including plankton (ENVO:xxxxxxxx)" | depth 800 m
CACATTCACTGTCTTAACAGCCTTAATGTCACTGCACTATATCTTCGGCCTGGTAGAGCAAATGCGTAGTGTTGGCAAAGGAGACTATCAACTCCCTGATGCTGCCTGGTTTATGTTGCTGGATTTGCCGCAAGCACTGGTTGAGATATTTCCGATGGCGATGTTGCTGGGTGCACTGTTGAGTATTGGTAATCTGGCTACCCAGTCTGAGCTGGTTGTATTGCGCGCAGCGGGGATGTCTGTTTCACGCATTGTTGTTGGAGTGGTGAAAACCGGATTGGTTTTGGCGGTTGCTATATTTATCCTGGGAGAGAGTATTGCGCCAAAATTAAAGAATCAGGCTGAGATCTATCGAGCGGAGAAGATGAGTAGCGGTAAGGTTTCGAAGTCCAAAGAGTCACTATGGGCTAGAGACGGGAATCACATTGTTTACATCAGGTCCGTTTTGTCACAAGACTATCTGGAAGGTGTGGTTATATATGATGTGGCTGCTAATCAACTTAGTTTGAATCGCATTATTGAAGCCAAGCGCGCTCGTTTTAATGATAAAGGCGTATGGAGCCTTAAAGATGCGACAATTATTACTTTTAACGATGAGCAAATAGTACGTGAAGAAAAGAGTGAACTTAGCTGGTCGTCTTTGCTTAGTGCTTCACAACTAAGTCTGCTAACCATCGAGCCAGAAGAGCTTGATCTGGCAGAACTGACCGACTATAGAAAGTATCTGGAAAACAGCGGTATAGATTCATCGAAGCAAGACCTGGTTTTTTGGAATAAAGTCTTGCAGCCCGTGTCCTCGATTACCATGCTGTTGCTATCCATGGGCTTTATCTTTGGCCCGTTGCGTAGTGGGAATTTTGGATTGCGCTTAGTGGTTGGGGTGATAGCTGGGTTTTTATTCTATCTGAGTAACAAAATGTTTGGGCCGGTAACCTTGGTTTACAACGTTCCAGCGTTTATTGGCGCCGCTGCACCAATTGGGTTGGCGTTGTTGTTAAGCGCTATGCTATACAGGAAAGCAGGCTGAAGATAAATAGTCTCTAATTGAAGATAAATAGGGCCTAACTCCCAAACACCTTCTCAAAATCAATAACGTATTCTGTTGGAGCCCACTTAGCGCGATATATCCTAACTTGGGGGTAGCGTTCCTCGACAATATCGATGAGTTCATCGAGCAGTTTGCGGGGGCAGTTCAGTCCGAGGTAGATGGCTTTAATTTCATCATCATGGAAAGGCTTATCCATAAACCAAGTGGTTGAGTCATCGACATTTATTTCGCTTGGATCTTGTTGGTCTAGTGCGCGCCATTCTTTAATAAACGATGTGTTTTTCGGCTTAACCAAACAATGGTTTTCGAACCGATCTTGCAACCGTTCTTGTTGGAAGCTTTGGCCTAATATTATTCTTGCTTGGTGACGGACCGTTGTCAGGGCGGGTCGAATGGGGTCATAGTTTACTTTTATTAATTGTTTGAATGACCCGTCTTTGCCTCCATCAGGGGAGAAACGCAAAGCGATGCCGGTGTGGTTGTTGGCGTATAGCTGCCATGGGACAGGGTGTTCAAGTTGCTCACTGAAGCAGCAAATGCGTTGCCGAGTGACAAAGTCGCGCCAATCAACCAATACATCTTCTAGCTCTTCCCAGTGTTTATAAACCATGGTAGTCAATAGCTCTTTTAACGCAATGTGTACTTCCTCTTCGGTACCAAAGCGTTGTTCACTGCGCCATCGACGAACGGCTTTAGGGATTGGTCCATTTCCGGTTGGATCATTTGGACCGAAAATCATGCCGCTAATGCCTTTAAGGCATTCTTCGATAAGTTGTTCTTGCGTGAATCCTATCGAACTGGTGAAACCAAGGTTATATGGTTCTGGATCCATGGCTGGAGAATGCCATCTTAACGATTGTTCTCGTAATATTTTCAATCCGGTCTCAACCGAAACAAATTTAGTTATTGCCGATGGTTTTTCTTTTGCCACGTGCGGCGCCCCCAACTCCAATTGTTTTTTGACGCAATGCTGTCTATGCCGTTATTTGGGTATACAGTCTGTCATTGCATTAATCTGAATTTAGACCATTTTCCAAGTCTTTGACAATGAAACACATAAAATCACGGAATTTCTTATGTTTTGGGGTAGCGATAGAGGCGAGTACCGGAAGCTAAGTCGTGTAAAGCCACTTTTTGGGGCGAAAATAAACCTGTGATGATAGTCACTCCTGATAGACCCAGTAGAAAGCGGATGCCTGCTTGTTTCCAGCTGAGTGGCGCGCCGTCCAACGACTCTACATGAATACGCCATGCTTTCAAGCCAATGGTCTGGCCACTTTTGGTTACAAAGTAGCCGTAAAAGCCAAACCAGATTAGGGCCAAGTAGAGCGTAAACAACGAACTTTGGTGTAACTGCTCATTCGCTGGTAGCACAGCGTCGCCAAATATTTGGTGCAATAAGCCATTGATCATGAAAGCGACAGCGACAGCCAGCATCAAAACCGCGAATAAAACCAGCGCATCATAAATCAGGGCAATCAAACGAAGGAGGATGGAAGCTGGTTGCTTTTTTAGGGACGCTGTTTGTTTTTCTTTGGTCAATGGAAAGACTCCAAATGCAAATGGAAGTATAGAATGCGCTGAATTATACAGGAGCATAGATCCGCAATTCCATACTGGAATGCGAGTATCCCTGTGCTATCTTTAATTATACCGAATTTGCATGCATTTCATTGGTTATAGAGTGGGCCGGGATACACTACCCGTGGGTCACGAGGATTCGTTTTAGTGAAAACAGGCAAGGGTTGGCAGGTTCTTAAAACCTTACGGGATGATTTTCGTCTAGCGATGGTCATGCTGTTGTCCTGCTGTGCTATTGTCGCGATTGCCCCTTTTGCTATATCGCGGGCGTTATCTGGAGAGTGGCTTTTAGCGGCGCTGGATAGCTCGATTGTTATTGGCATGGGCTTGCTATTGGGTGTGCTATGGAAAAGTCGTCGCGTTGATATTATCAGCCTGGTAATGACAGGGTTTTACACGATAGGTGCAGTCGTCGTGGTGTACTTTCGTACTGAGTCTACGATTTATTGGTTATACCCGGTATTCATTGCAAATTATTTCGTACTTAGAGTCTGGCATGCCGCCATATTTAACGGGTTAGCATTACTAGCTATCAGCCCATTAGTCCTTCAATACGATAGTATTCTTGAATTTTCCGGCATAGTGACCACGCTGCTGTTGGTCAATGCTTTGGCTGGCATTTTTTCGTGGAAAACCGAAGATCAACACCAAATGCTGTTGCGTCAAGCGACCATTGATCCACTAACCGACGTGAGCAACCGGCGCAGTATGCATCAGGCTTTGGATCGCGTCTGTTCCCGGTTTTCTGATAGTGCTCCTGTTTCGGTTATCTTGCTTGATCTCGACCATTTTAAGACCATTAATGATGATTTCGGTCATGATGTTGGCGATGAAGTATTGCGTCGAGCCGCTGAATTAATAAAGGGACGGTTGCGGGATGGTAGTGATTCTGTCTACCGCTACGGCGGCGAAGAGTTTCTAATCCTGTTACGAAAAACCGGGCTGTCGCAAACTGCCAAGGTGGCCGAAAGCTTGCGCAATCAATTTGAAGTAGAGCTTAGCAGTCCAAAAGGAGCGGTAACGGCCTCTTTTGGGTGCGCAGAATTACAGGCCGGGGAGCATTGGGAGCTCTGTGTAGCACGCGCTGATCGAGCACTTTATGCTGCTAAGCATAAGGGGCGAAATGCAGTTGTGACAGAGGAGTTGGTGGGTGGCAAAGGCGCGGGTTGAGCAAGACGCACTAGGTGAGGTTAATGTGCCAGATGATGTTCTGTATCAGGCACAGACGCAGCGTGCGGTAGACAACTTTTCAATCTCTGGAGAGCGTGTTCATCAGGAGATTATCCTGGCTATGATGAGTATCAAGGCGGCTGCGGCTGGTGGTAATAGTCAACTGGGGGAGCTTAACCCCGAGGTCGCTGGCGCAATCATTAAAGCAACAGAGCTGGCAATATCATTGGATTTCAATAAGCATTTTCCCGTCGATGTATACCAAACCGGCTCTGGGACCAGCACCAACATGAACGTCAACGAAGTACTGGCCACCTTGGCAAGCAAGGAGCTTGGCAGATCGGTGCATCCGAACGATGATGTCAACCATGGCCAAAGTAGTAACGATGTTTTTCCTTCAGCGCTTCAAGTCGCTTTCGTCCGTAAGTTAAAAAGTGTTTTGTTCCCAGTGCTAGACGCTTTAATCAATCAGTTAGAAATACTCGCAGACCAATACCAAGACGTCAGCAAAGTGGGGCGAACCCACCTGATGGACGCCATGCCCGTGACATTAGGAAGCGAATTCCATTGCTGGGCAGAGCAGACGAGACAGGCGTATCAAGAGGTATGGGCGGCGCTGGAGCAGCTATTGTTCTTGCCTGTGGGAGGGACAGCTGTGGGTAGCGGGATTAATGCTCACCCTGATCTGGCTGAATTGATATGTCAGGCACTTAGTGATGAAGAAGCTACTATTAGTGCTGAAGAAGGTATTACCAGTAAAGAACATGGCACTAAGTGGAGTCGGCATGTCTGCCCCTCAACCAATATGAGTGGTCAGCTGCCTGCAATGCGTTTATCGCATGGCTTGAAGTCTTTTGCCATTGTTTTGCTTAAAATCGCCAATGATTTGCGTTGGATGAATTCTGGGCCACTAGCTGGACTAAATGAAATCCAGCTGCCGACGCTTCAACCAGGGTCATCAATAATGCCAGGAAAAGTTAACCCGGTTATTCTCGAATCCATTGCCATGGTTGCCACTCGCGTTGTGGCCAATGATGTTTGTATAACACAAGCCGCAGGGTCGGGTAATTTTCAATTAAATGTGATGTTGCCGCTGATCGGGCAAACACTCATGCAGACTATCGAGTTGTTGACGTCGGCGGGTAAATCTCTGACGTTGAAAGTTCTTAACGGGATCAGCGTCAATGAGGAACACTTGCGTCAGAACTTAGAAAGTCATCCGGTTCTGGTGACTGTCCTAAATCCGTATATCGGCTATGCACTGGCTAGTAAAATTGCCAAGGAAGTCATTGCAACCGGCGAGCCTGTTATTGAGGTGGCTCTAAAACAAACCGGTATGGAGCGAGAAGAGCTTGAAGCGATACTGGATACCGGAAAAATGACTGGAAGACTTAAGCCAAACCGAGTCAAGCCAAGTCAAGCCAAGTCAAGCCAAATAAAGGATAGCTATATAACGCAACGATTTCCCGATACCGACCAATAATATAAAAATCCATATATTCACTCGCATAACTCCCCCAATGAAGGTCAGTGCATCACCTCCAATAGGTAGCCAGGCGAATAGCAAGCTCCATTGGCCATAGCGATTAAACCAGCGCTGCATTTTTTCGACTTGCTTTGGTTTAAAGTAAAACCAGCGTCGATTTTGAAAGTGGAGCAGGTAGCGCCCTAATACCCAGTTCACCACCGCGCCAAGTGTGTTGCCAAATGAAGCCGTTGCAACTAATAGCCACCCTGGGTATCCCTGTTTTACCAAAGCGTATAACACGACCTCAGAGTAAAAAGGTAATATAGTGGCAGCAAGAAACGATGATAAGAACAGGGAAAGGTAAGCCGTCATTCGTTTAAGAACCACTCGGTCATTGCTTGGGTGATAGCGCTTAGTTCTTCTGGCTTAATAATATATGCAGGCATCGTATAAAGGTAATTTTCAAATGGGCGCAACCATACCCCTCGATTTGCAGCAAAATCTTGAATACCTTTTAGGGAAGAGGCATCGTGAACCTCGATAACCGCTATTGCCCCTAAAACGCGAACTTCCCTAATGGATGGGTGAGTGAAAGATAGAAGCTCTCGTTTTAATTGTTTCTCTATGTCGTTAATCTTTTGCAGATAGTTTTCTTGTTCAAATAGCTCTATACCTGCTAATGCCACAGCACAGGCCAAGGGGTTGCCCATATATGTTGGGCCGTGCATAAAAGCCTTGCTGGCATCGTCATCATAAAATCCATTGAATACTTGTGTGGTCGCCAACGTTGCGGCATGCGACAAGTAACCGGCGGTTAAGCCCTTGCTAAGCACCATGATGTCCGGAGTGACTTGCGCTTTTTCTGCCGCAAACATTTCTCCTGTGCGCCCAAAACCGGTAGCTACTTCGTCAAAGATGAGGAGTACCTGATATTGCTTACACAGCGCCTTAGCTGCCTTAAGATATCTTTCGCTATAAATATTAAAACCACCGGCTCCCTGAACCAGAGGCTCGACAATAAAAGCCGCCAATTCTTCATGGTGCTGTTCGAATAGTTGAGATAGTGCTTCAGTTTCTTGGTTTAATTTCGCTTCGTCTGCGGGGCTGCCATGGCATGGTTGTGGGGCAAATATCTGCGGCATTAGCACGCCGTTAAACATATGGTGCATACCTTCGTCACAGTCGCTGACCGACATACAACCTGTTGTATCACCGTGATAAGCCTTTTTTAGCGTTAGAATGCGTTGTTTCTGAGTTTTTCCTTGGTTTTGCCAATACTGGATGGCCATTTTTAAGGCGACTTCAACGCCTACACTGCCACTGTCGCTAAAAAATACATGATTTAACCCTTCAGGAGTGATATCGACCAGCTTCTGCGCTAGCTCGTCAGCAGGCCGATTTTTTAGGCCACCCAGCATAACATGAGCAACGTTGTGCAACTGTTCCGTTACAGCACTATTGAGTTTTGGATGATTATAACCATGTATAACACACCACCACGATGCTACCGCATCAATAAGTGACTGGCCATTGGCCAGCTGCAACGTCACGCCTTTGGCTGATACCACCTCGTGATTGATTTCAAGATTTTTCATTTGAGCGTAGGGGTACCAAAGTGCCTGTGGGTGCATAATTGCTCCTGTCGTGATTGACTGCTTTTCGTCGGGCATTATAGCGGCACTCATCATAGATTGGAAAAGATAGCCGAGATAGGCATCTAGAAAGGGCGCAGTTGCGTAGATAGCTTAGCAATACGAAAAACTCGACGAAACGGTTCATAAATAAGCTTTATTCCGATGAAATTTCTGTGTAAGAATACCCCCTTAACCAAGCATTTATTTGGAGTGTCCTGTGGTAAAACCAATTACCGATACAGTAAAAGACTTTTTTAAAACGGATGCAGCCAGTGGCATGTTGTTGATGGCGGCGACATTATTGGCAATATTGTTCGCCAACACCCCATTGGTTTCGCTTTACGATCAACTGCTGTCAACGCATATGGAATTTAGCATTGGCACATTTGAAATTGATAAGCCCTTGCTGTTATGGATAAACGATGGCCTGATGGCCATATTTTTCTTTTTGGTGGGGCTCGAACTGAAGAGGGAAATGCTTGAAGGGGAGTTCAAAGATAAGCGTAAAATCATTCTACCCGGTATTGGAGCAATTGGCGGAATGGTGGTTCCTGCATTAATCTATGTCGCTTTCAATTATCAGGATGCCGTGGCTATCAATGGCTGGGCAATTCCGGCGGCTACTGACATTGCCTTCGCTCTTGGCGTACTCATGCTACTTGGCGACAAAGTACCAACGGCGGTGAAAGTGTTTCTGACATCATTGGCTGTATTTGATGATATTGGTGCAATTGTCATAATTGCTGTGTTCTACACAGATAACATTTCCATGACAGCGCTAGTGTCTGTAGCTATTTGTTTGCTGGGGCTGATTGTCATGAACCGTAAAGGTGTTGAATCCAAAAGTAGCTACATTCTGGTCGGTATCATTATGTGGGTTGCTACTCTCAAGTCTGGTGTTCATGCGACGCTTGCCGGAGTTCTTTTGGCCATGTTTATTCCTATGCGTGCAAAAGAAGAGGGAGCACCATCGCCTTTGCGAACATTAGAGCATGATCTACATCCGGCGGTGGCTTATTTCATACTGCCAGTGTTTGCATTTGCCAATGCGGGGCTTGACCTGGCTGGTATTAGTATGGATAAACTGGCGCTGGGTGTTCCAATGGGTATTGCTCTGGGCTTATTTGTGGGCAAGCAAATCGGCATCTTCGGATTTTGCTGGATGGCCATCAAGCTAGGCTGGACAGCACTACCGAAAGGCATGTCTCTTGTTGGGTTGTACGCGACGGCCGCGCTTTGCGGCATCGGTTTCACAATGAGTTTGTTTATCGGCTCACTGGCCTTCGAAGACAATGGCGATCATTTGTTACTTGATGTCCGATTAGGAATCATTCTTGGTTCGCTACTTTCTGGGGTTCTAGGATTCTTTCTGATGCGCTACCACCTTAATAGAAAGGTGCTTGCTGAATAGCTTGCTTGAACCGTCAGGCCCATCACTGATGGGCCTTTGCCTAGTAGAAAACTGCGTACCAATATTTGGATGAATATCTAACCAATGTTTGGATCAATATCTAACCAATGTTTGGATCAATATCTAACCAATGAGGGAAAGCTATTCCACCACCTGCACCAACGCCCGTTTGCCTTCAAAGGCAATGGCAATCGGGTAGACGGTTTCAATGCCAAGGGCATGTAGCTCGGCGACGTATTGTTTTTTCTCGATCTGCTTGAGTGCGCTTTCACACGCCTGTTCAAGCGTCTGATTATCTAGTTCATCCACAGATTTAAACTCAAATACAAATCCCGGTTGTTTTTTATCATGGGGGATCAAGCAAACATCGTAGCGGCCATATCCGCTTTCGCGGTTGCTTTTGATGGTATGGGTCGGTTGCAGTTGCACCAACATGCCCAGTACAAAGGCATGGTAAAAGCGTTCAGGTTGCTTGCCTTGCACGTCAAAGTAGCTAAAGGTCGCGGCACAGAAGTGTGTAAAGGCTTTAGCAAAGCTTTCGAAATCGACGCTCAATAGCAGTTTTAATAGCGCAGGCAATGGCAACGATTGGGAGCCAGCCTGAGGTGCAAACCACGTGAGGATCGCGTCTTCATAAAAGGAGGCGACTTCCACGTTGGGAATGCGTAAATCAATATGTATGTGCTTGCCTTCTAGCGCCTTATTTTTATATGCCAAATAGCCAGAAAACAGCAAGAAATTCCAGATAGCCTCTTCATCTTGCTCTAAATCACGAAAGACCACATTTTCATTTAAGCGCTTGCGCACAACGGCCTTGTTGTCGAGCAACAGGTTTTCTAGCTCTTGTTTGACCAATAAAGATGAGCGTGCGATCAAGTCTCGCACCAAGGCGTTATCCGATGTGTTGAGCCAATAGGGCTTTAAGTCACCGCGTTTTTTGGCTAAGTGCAAAATCGACCACGGATTATAAATAGTGACTTCGCCAAAGTTGTAGCCGTTATACCATTCACGCACAGCGGGCAATAGCTCGGTTAGCTGATAATCGGCGAGAAGCTTTTCTGTTTCTGGCTCGGTGAAACCAAAATGCTGGTTAAAGTCGGTTTCTGCCAGCGAACACACTTCGATGTTATTCAACCCTGAAAAAATACTTTCCCGAGCAATGCGCAAAATGCCCGTCATCACGCCCTTGAACAACGAAGGATTATCTTTAAACGCTGCGCTCAGTAGATTACGTAAAAATCCCACCAACTCATCGTAATAACCGTAGGTATAGGCACTGTTAATTGGCATGTCGTATTCGTCGATGATAATGACCACCGGCTTTTTATGGTGGTGATGTAAGTACTGAGATAGCTTTTTTATCGAGGCGGCGAGCGCTGTCTTATCGGCGCCGCCATGACTCATAAGATTAAAATAATCGAGTTCTTCGGCTGCGAACTGGGTGTCTTGAAGCAAATAATTGTGTTGTATGTATAAGTCTTTGATAAGTGCACTGATGTTTTTGAATACATCTTCGGCCTTGCGCTCTTTGACATCTTTAAACGACAAAAAAATTACGGCATATTGGCCACAATGTTTCATGGCTTCGGCATTATCTGCGATAGCCAAACCATCGAATAAATAACGGTAGTCTTGCTGATTGCTGAAAAAGTAATTCAGCATCGACATGTTTAACGTCTTACCAAAACGGCGTGGTCGGGGTAGCAAGGTGATTTCTGAGCCATGAATAATGTCATTAATTAGCGGGCTTTTATCAATGTAATAAAGCTTGCCGTCTATCAGTTTTTGAAAATCACTGGTGCCAAGGGGGAGCTGTTGATACGCCATAGTGAGTCGAGTCCGTTGTGCTTCATCTGATCATAGGGAAGTTTTAGCGGGCTGGCAATAGCAGCCGCGATGCTTGGAGCGACTGCGAGCAGACATACCAGAAATTCGGGTATGTCTGCTTTGTAACGGCATTAAGTTTACTGAGAAACTTCAACCGTAGGGGCTAATGGATCAGTAACGTCCAATGTGAAGACATAATCGCCTTCGTTGGAAACAGTTACGTTAATGTCTTGAGTTTCTTCGCCAGTAGTGATGCCTGCAGCTTGCCCGACGTTGATCTCCATTGATGTTGCATCAGGCGCGAAACCAAAGTTAGTGGCAGGTGTCCAGTTTTCATCTGCAAATTTGAAAGCATAGGACTGAGCTGACAACGCAGCGGTTGCGCTATAGTGGTTGTCGCCATCGTAGTTCAAAGGAACACTGGTATCCCAACCGTTCATTGAACCACGCAAATACATGGCAACGCCTAATGGCCCGATATCTCCCGCATCTTGCTGAACAATATGCTGGAATACGTAGCTGCGAGTCTCTGTTGGTATGTTGAACAGATAGAAGTCGTAGGTTGCAACTTGAGGCGAGTTGAATAGCAAGTTGCCTGGATTTGGCCCTAAGGTTAATCCAGACTCAGTTGCTGGACGGCCCAAGTTGATTTCAGACCAAGTAGCATCCGCAAACTTGAACTCCGATTCACCGTCGATATTCAGCGTGGCTTTATAGGTGTAGTTACCAATATATTCCATACCGTCAACCGCATCCCAGCCATTCATACCGCCGCGAACAAATAGTTCAGTTTCCCCGTATGGCGCTGGCGCATCCATAGCGGTTGGTAGGGTGGTTGGAGTGCCTGAGCCAACAAAGTTATTGGTGTTTGCGACCTGATGGTTGTTGTTGATAAACAGCTCGGCATTAAGCGTGTTGCCATTGGCTGTAGCAGCGGCAAAGAAGGTGTCTGAGGTTACCCAGACTGGCGTATCAAAGCTGAATACATCGGCATTGCTAACGTCGCGTGATTCGTATATGACCATGAACGGCTGTGCAGGCTTGTTCACTACAAAGGTTGCAGCATTATTCACTAGTGGAACTGGGCCTAGTACGCCACCGTCTTCAAATAACACAGCGATATCGTCTCGATTGTTGCCATTTTCATAGTTAAGGGTGATTGAGCCAATTTCTCGGTTGTCAACGATAGCGATCATCTCTTCTGACGTGGCTCCCGAGCCTTCGAGGTTTTGCATGGTTGCACGCACGCTGATATTGCCAGTGCTAGACGCTAGGCTGGTGCTGTCCCAATAGACTCGGTAAGGAGATACCCAGTCTTCACCGATGACTTGGTAATCGCCACCATCAACGCTGATTTCAAAAACGGCTTTCGTCAGCTCTTCAGCTCCACTCGCGCTGGCTTCAAGCTCGATACGACCTCGAACTACTGGTGTTACTACCTCGCCATCTTCGTTTTCTTCAGCTTCTATCCCGGCTAATGTTACTTCGCTAACCGCCGCCGGTGCTGGCATAGCAGAGCTTGCCTTGTAGATAGCGAAGTCTAGTCCGCCAAGTGTAACCTCAACATTTCCAGATTCGTCTGCAGTTAGTGGCACGGCATCTTGTGGCCATACTGGGGCGAATTCGCTGCCAGCGGTTCCTGTTTTGATTGATTGGGTTTTCTCAATGGTATCGCTGTTTAATACTACTAAGTACTCCATGCGCTCTTGAGGAATAACACGAGAAAACGCCAAAATGCCACTTTGACCACTGCTATAGCGCTGTATGTGAACACCACTGCGCAGTGCTGGGTGGGCTTTATACAGGTCGCTGATCACTTTCAGCTCTTGATATATTGGGTGAGTGGTATTGAAATTGTCTTCAGATGGGTCTTGCTCTGATGCGATGATATCGTTGCCTTTGTATGGGCTGTTTGGATTGGCAAACATGTCTTGACGGGCCTGGGTGTCTGACTCGCCATTGCCGGTAAAGCCTTGTTCAAAACCATAATAAAAGACAGGTGCACCACGCGAGAATGTAATAGCTGCCGCGGAGACAACCGAGCGAGCGACCAGATCGTCATCCGTTCGGCTGGCATCGTCGTCTTTGAGGAAGGTTCCCCAGCGGCCCTGATCATGGTTATCCAAAAAGTTGGTTATGCTGCGCGCATCGGTATGAGCGGCGTTATACAAATCATCCGCCTCAAAAACGCCGGCAAGCTGGCTGGTGCCAACGCCGCGGCTAAAGACATCGCGTGTCGCGCCGCGAATGCTGAAATCAAGTGCAGAGGGCAACTGACCGGTCGATGTGTAATAGCTGGTTTCTTCAGGCGCTGCTTCGGCCACTTCACCAAACATAGAAAAGTTTGGAATGCCTTGCTGCTTGGCAAAGTCTAGAATTTGTGGCGAGAATTGTTGCCACAATTCGATGTCTACGTGTTTAACGGTATCGATTCGGAAGCCGTCTACTTTATACGTTTCGATCCAGTGCTTGTAGATGTCTATCCAGCCATCGATAACATCCTGCTGGCTGGTATCCAAATCGTCGTTGCCGTTGAAGTCGCCTAATAAGGCACTTTCGCCCGAAAATGTTGAGTTTCCGCGATTGTTATAGTTGGATGTGTCGTTTAACCATTCGGGGCTCTTAACCGTTGCCCACTCTGGATGAGCCTCTGGAAAACCTGGCTCATAGGGGGCCTGGCTGGTATCACGGTAGGCGGTGCTTGGCAGCTTAATAATATCGCCAGTATGGTTAAGAACGATATCGAGGTAGACCTTCATATTGCGAGCATGGGCCTGGTCGACCAGCGCTTTAAAATCGTCGTTCGAACCGAGGTGTGGGTCAACGTTCATAAAATCGACGCCCCAATAGCCGTGATAGCCATAGATATCGCCACGATTAAGCAGGTTAGTCACAACAGGCGTGACCCACAGTGCCGTAGCTCCCATGCCCTGAATGTAATCAAGTTTGTCGATAAGGCCCTGGATATCGCCACCGTGATAACGATTAGCATTAGCCGGATCATAACCACCTGCCGCGATGCCATCTTCTGCACCATTGTCGTTGCTGGTGTCGCCATTGTTAAAGCGATCAAGCATGACAAAATAGAATATTTCGTCGCTGTGTTTTCGGCTCAGGTAGTCTGGATAGTTCGATGTATCAATTCCTGGTGATGGCTCGGGCTCTGGCGCAGGTTCCGGAGAGGGTTCGGGAACTTGAGGGGCTGGGGTCGAAACGTCACTATCTTTGTCGTAGTCAACATCGCTACAGCCAGCAATCAGGGTTGTCATGCCGAGTGCGATCAAAGCCGCCTTTAGGGGCTTAAGAGGAAATGCGCTGTTCATAAATTCTCCATCAACAGAAAAAGGTTCATAGCCAGGCTTTATTACCCAGGCCAGAATAGGTGGCTTATTGGCCACTCTGATTAAGAGCTAAGTAGCTCGTGTATCATTCGGGTATAACCACGGTTTGGATCACCAGAGGCATAGTAGACTATTGGTTCTTTAAATCAAAGGGGGATAGT
>CESG01139758.1_pt1 | contig 13590 bp, 12 predicted proteins | sample 531121 | NCBI WGS metagenome assembly CESG01 (sample SAMEA2621287, study PRJEB7988) | marine metagenome | biome: marine biome (ENVO:00000447); feature: mesopelagic zone (ENVO:00000213); material: "saline water (ENVO:00002010), including plankton (ENVO:xxxxxxxx)" | depth 800 m
AAGCGGCCTTCACGTATCTGATCGACTGCTCGCGACATTTTGATTACTGGGGTCGTTACGTCCCTTACCATGCGCACCGCAATGTAACCGCTCCCAAACAATCCCGTCAAGACGATGAAAAAGGTTGCGGTGAAGGTCTGATATTGCCTTATCGTTGCTTCTTTATGGCTCATTTGAATCGATATGTAACCGAGAGTTCGCCCGGCAATAGCAAACTGATTAAGCTCATTTGGAACGTCACTGATCTCTATCGGCTGACCAATGATCGGAGTTTGTACAATGATATATTCGTCGCCTATCGCGACGTCAGTAGTACTGGGTAATGAATTGGATTCGCGGTGTTTGTTTAGCGCACTTTGCGGGCCATTGTAGGCAAACAGGTGTCCGCCCTCATCAAGAATAGCGATAGAAATAATATCGGAGTCGCCATCTCTAGCAGTATTGATAAGGTGCTGCAAAACCTGAGCATTACCAGATGCTACACCGTACTCACTGGCATAGGCTAGGTTTTCAGTAATTGCGATGCCGCGTTCCTCCAGGGCCCTTTGTAAATCACTAATTCGGGCACTGACAAAATATATGCCTAGTAATAGGGCGATGGTGAAGGTCGGCACCAAGCTAAGGAATAGTATTCTTGTTTTAATATTCCATTTAAACATCAGAAATTTTCGCCTTTTACGTGCTCAGCAATACGCTGTTTTAACTTATTCAGTTCCACATTCTTGAAACCGAGAGAGCGTGCCACCTGATAGTTCACTGATATATCGAAAGAATCAGGAAATGCTGGCTGAGGGAGCTTTTGATAATTCTGTTGATGAATTGCTAAAATTTTCTGGCTAGTTTGATACCCCAGCTCTTGCGGCAGGGTGTAGATTCCTGTTAGCGCTCCAGCCCTTATATAGGCTCTGGAAAAGCCGATTAAGGGTATGCCCTTGCGATAACTGCTCAATAATATACCCGGTACGGTGTTACTGTTATATACCGACGTATCGGGTAGGGCCAGAAGCACATCTGAGCGATCGATTATGGTTCCAAGCGCTTTAAGAGGAGAAAGTCCCTTCTTGACATAGCCGTGTCTGACCTGTAACTGGTATAAGTGTTGGGATTCATCTAATGGAGCTTCATAAACAGAAGCCCCTTCACCCAGCATGACGCCTACAGTTTTTGCCTGGGGCGCCAAAGCATTAATCAGAGCCAAGTAGCGCCCTACTGGTTGGTCAAGATAAACGGCACTAATGTTTGTTCCCGTTTTATACTTATCAGAGGCTTGGTATACCAGTTGGTTATAAGTTATTTTGGGTAACAAAACGGCGAGTATTTTATTGTCTAATCCGAGCTTAAGAATTTCGCTAGTTGCCTTTGAGCCAATCGCAACAACAAGTTGGAATTTATCCCATGAAATTGGCTGGGTATTTTTGAGGTTTATACTGGTGATATCCGGTTTATGCTTTTCAGCTTGTAATCCCGAGCGAATGCCAATTAAACAGGCATCGTAACTTGAATGCGTTCCATGAGTAACTAATGCCACCAGTGCTGGTTTGGGGGAAGCTGGTTGGGTCGCCGGGGTATTAGGCACGGCTTGCTGGTCATTCGAGCTGGCAGCGATCTGCGGCAACAGCAAGCAACTTACCAACACCAATAGAGGTAAGAATATCGTCTTGCGGACATAACAGCTTAAAGCGAGTCGCAAAGTATATTGCCTTCCGTGTAACCAGTCGAAATTATAGGAAAAATTAACAGGGCTGCCAGTCTATCATAGCCGCATCTTAAGTCCAATTTTGCCCCCTTTATAAGGCATGGTAGCAACCTTCAAGATCGCAAGACCAAAATACCTGTTATTTCGTAAGCGTAACTTGTAAACTAGCCGCGCTTTCTAATCGTAAGCTTCGGGACGATTGACGTATTCCCACGGCACAGAAAAATGCGAAGTTCTAAAAAGATAATAGCTCAAAAATGTGCTGTTATCATCAATATGAGGTCAATTTTGTTACGATGCAACAATCTGATTATCCTACCATTGAAACCTTGATCGGCAATACTCCACTGGTACGTCTGCAACGAATCAAACGATCGGAAAAAAACACCATCCTTCTTAAGATAGAAGGGCAAAATCCAGCTGGCTCGGTCAAAGACAGGCCTGCGTTATCTATGATTGCTCACGCTGAGGCGGCTGGAAAAATAAAGCCCGGCGATACACTTATTGAGGCAACTAGTGGAAATACGGGGATTGCGCTTGCCATGGCTGCAGCTATTCGCGGCTACAAAATGAAGCTAATCATGCCTGAGACCATGAGCATTGAGCGAAGAGCGGCAATGGAAGCCTATGGTGCGGATTTAATACTGGTATCAGCCGAAGAAGGCATGGAAGGGGCGCGGGATTTAGCACAATCAATGGAATCCAAAGGCGAAGGGGTTGTACTCGATCAGTTTGCCAACACCGATAATCCACTTGCCCACTACGAGACAACCGGTCCGGAAATCTGGAAAGATACCAAAGGTTCTGTTACCCACTTTGTAAGTTCAATGGGCACAACAGGGACGATTATGGGGGTCTCCAAGTATCTAAAAGAGCAAAATGCTGAAGTGAAAATTGTTGGTATCCAACCTGAAGAAGGACAGCAAATTCCAGGCATACGTAAGTGGCCAGAAGCCTATTTACCGAAAATTTTCGATAAAAATCGTGTTGATCAAATTATTGAAGTCAGTGCACAAGAAGCGGAAAGCATGGCGCGAAGTCTTGCTGCTGATGAAGGGATATTTTGCGGCATTTCTTCGGGTGGAGCCTTAGCTGCAGCGCTAAAGCTCGATCAACAAGTAGAGGGAGCCACTATCGTTATTATTATTTGTGATCGTGGTGATAGATACTTATCTACAGGAGTATTTAACCGAGATTACCATCCAAAATGAATAGTTTAGTCTTCGATATTGAAACCATTCCAGACGTAGAGGCCTGTCGAAAAATTCACGACTTACACGATTTGGACGATATTGATGTGGTCAATGCCGTTTACGCTATGCGCCGCCAGGATGTCGGACATGAGTTTCTGCCACTATATTTGCATCGTGTAGTCGCCATTTCCGTGGTGCTGAGATACCAGAACAAAATAAATGTTTGGTCGTTGGGCGAGCAAGATGCCCAAGAAAGAGAAATTATCGAGCGTTTCTTCGAAGGTATTGCCCGCTATGAGCCAAGACTGGTTTCCTGGAATGGCTCCGGCTTCGATCTGCCCGTGCTGCATTATCGAGCGATGTTACACAAGATAACGGCCAGTAAATACTGGGAGCAAGGCGAGACAGTTTCGACCTTTAAATGGAATAACTACATTAACCGCTACCACGAACGGCATACAGATGTTATGGATGTGGTGGCGCTCTTCAATAGCCGCAACTACGCGCCACTCGACCATATCGCCACTATGTTTGGTTACCCCGGAAAAATGGGAATGGATGGCTCCAAAGTTTATCAGGCTTATTCAGAAGGTAATATTAAATCCATAAGAGACTACTGCGAAACAGATGTGCTTAATACCCATCTTGTATATCTGCGGTTTTTGTTGATGAAAGGTGAGTTATCACAAGGTGCATTCGAACAAGAAGAGGCGCTGCTAGCAAATCATTTGGAAAATGCTCAGGAAACTCATTTGCTTGAGTTCCTTGAGCAGTGGAAAAAAAGCGGATTTCGCAAAGATATTTGAGTAAATGTATGTCAAGACGAAGAAATAGAAGAAAAAAGCTGCCGGAGCAGCCGGTAGAGCTTTCAATCACCGGGCTTAGTCACGAAGGTGAGGGGATCGCTCAACTGGATGGAAAGGTTCACTTTGTAAGTGGAGGGCTCCCAGGAGAGAGCGTTGTAGCCCATTATACTGAGGTTAAAAATAGTTACGCTAAATGCGTAGTTTCTGAGGTTCTATCCTCCTCTCCAGAACGTGTTGTTCCTCCTTGTGAGTATGCGGAAATTTGCGGTGGCTGCAGTCTGCAGCATTGGGGCACTGAATACCAGATCCAACATAAACAGCAGGTATTAGCCGAACAGTTTGAGCACTTTGGCGGCATTGCTCCTGAGCGCTGGCTATCTCCCTTAACCGCTATGAGTGAGGGGTATAGACGCAAAGCGCGCTTGGGTGTTCGATATGTAGATAATAAAGGTGGGGCGCTTGTTGGTTTTCGCGAGAAACGCTCAAACTTTATTTGCGTTATCGATAAATGCAAAGTTTTGCATCCTGTTTTTGGCGAAAGAATCGAAGCGCTAAAACAACTGGTGAACGACCTTAGCTGTTCAAACAAGATTGCTCAGTTTGAAGTAGCTATGGGCGATGATATCGCAGCTATCATTGTTCGCCATTTGGTTCCTCTAACTGAGTCTGACATTCAGCGTATAAAAGAGTTTGCGCAGGAAACTGGCATCCATATGTATTCTCAGGCAAAAGGACCTGATACCATCTTTCGCTTATGGCCTGAGGCCGCAAACAAAGCAGATGAAAGGCTGGAATATAGCCTTCCTGAACAGGGCGTCAGGTACCAGTTCCACCCTACGGACTTCACCCAGGTTAACACCAATATAAATCGGCAAATGATGGAACAGGCCATGAGTTTGCTTGATCCCCAGTCGAATGAACGCATTTTGGATTTGTTCTGTGGCTTGGGTAACTTCACACTCCCCATTGCAAAAAAAGCCAAAACTGTCGTTGGTGTGGAAGGCAGTGATGCCATGGTTAAACGCGGCTATGAAAATGCCAAGCTAAATGGCATCGATAACGTAACCTTTTACGCGGCTGACCTGACCGGTGATTATTCGGATCAGGACTGGGTTCATCAAGGTTTTGATAAGATCTTAATTGACCCGCCACGATCCGGCGCTATTGACGTTATTGAGCATTTCCCTAAACTAGGTGCATCGCGTGTTGTTTATGTATCCTGTAATCCAGCCACTCTAGCGCGTGATAGCGGGTCGCTTATTGCTCAAGGCTATCGCTTGGTAGCAGCCGGTGTAATGGATATGTTCCCTCATACAGCACATGTCGAATCAATGGCTCTATTTGAGAAATAGCCAGGTTGATAAATAACTAGGTTGAGATATAACTATGGTTAAAGTCCGAAAGCCAAGACCGAAAGATGATGAAGGATGGGTAGACATTCTCAACTGGCGTGAGCATATATTGTCCACAGACAATGGCAGCGATTATGCGTTGCTTTCAAATGTTGTTGATGACTTCATTAAGCTTGGTGAGGGCTTAGAGGACTACAGGGTATTTCAAGAAGAAACCACCATTATTGCCAGTGTGCTTGAACACCTGGCGCTATCTGAAGAAGTCTTGTGTGCAGGGATATTATACCCGGCATGTCGTAGAGGCCTAATTTCTACAGAAGAAATAGGCCAGCGATATGGCGACATTACCAAAGCATTGGTGGTTGGGGCTAAAAAAATGGAAGCGATCAGTGCTTACCATGATCATTCTTTTGATAGTGGCAGCACGGATAATCTACGCCGTATGTTGCTAGCGATGATTGACGACGTGCGAGTCGTTTATATTAAGCTGGCCGAACAGGTCGCTATGCTACGGTTAGCGAAGTTGTTGTTCGAACCTGAAGAGAGGTATCGCATTGCTGGTCAGGCAATGGATATTTACGCACCTTTAGCTAACCGGCTTGGTATTGGCCAGCTGAAATGGGAGCTTGAAGACCTCTCGTTCTTCTACCTTCACACTGATACCTATAAAAAAATCGCTAAGTTGCTTGATGAAAAGCGACTATCACGCGAGGACTATATCAACCAGGTGGTTGATCGCTTGCGCTCCGAAATGGAGCAGGCTGGCATAGAAGCAGATATATCCGGTCGCCCTAAACACATCTACAGTATTTGGAAAAAGATGTCGCGAAAGGGGGCTAAATTCGAAGAAATATATGATGTACGTGCCGTTCGCATCATGACTGATCATGTAAAAGATTGTTATGCTGCATTGGGTATTGTGCATGGTTTGTGGCGTCACATCCCTAAAGAGTTTGATGATTACATAACCAACCCTAAAGAAAATGGCTACCAATCACTACACACTGCGGTTTACGGCCCTGAAGGTAAAGTGGTCGAAATTCAGATCCGTACAAATCAAATGCACTCAGATGCTGAAAATGGAGTGGCGGCCCACTGGAACTACAAAGAAGGTGTTAAACGTAACGTAGATTCACTGCATCAGAAAATTAATTGGTTACGACAATTACTGGAATGGCAAGATGAGTTTCAGGGCGATACCGGCGAGTTTTTTGAGGCGCTTAGCAACCAGGTCTTTGAAGATCGTGTTTATGTATTTACACCGCGTGGAGAGGTTAAAGATCTGCCACTTGGCGCTACTCCCATAGACTTTGCCTATGCAATTCACTCAGATATTGGCGATCATTGCCGCGGTGCTAAGGTGAATGGGCGAATCGTTCCCCTGAATTATCAATTGCAGCAGGGTGATCAGGTATCAATATTAACAGGCCCTAACGCAAAGCCGAGTCGCGACTGGCTCAATGTTACTTCAGGCTTTGTGAAATCTCAGCGTACTCGTGGAAAAATCCAACAATGGTTTAAAAAGGAAGACCGCGACCAAAATCTAGAAGCTGGTCGTTTGATGTTAGAAAAGGAGTTGCGCAAAATCGGCTTAAAGGGCATGGATTTACAGCCGATCGCAGCTCGATTTAATTACCCTGAAATAGATGAATTACTAGCCGGGATCGGCGCAGGTGATGTTCGTATTAATCAAGTTGTTCACTATGCTGAACAGTTAGAAAACCCGGAAGAGCCGCGCAAGAAAGATTTTTCCCCTCGGGCCAGCCTTCGCAAGTCGCATACTAAAGATGAAATCGTAATTCATGGTGTTGGCAACTTGCTCACTCAAATGGCTGGTTGCTGCAACCCCGTTCCAGGAGAAGAAATCGTCGGTTACATATCACAGAACCGTGGGGTTATTATTCATCGAAAAGATTGTCAGGAAGCCATCCTTCTTGATGATGAAAATCATGACAGAATCATCGAAGTTGAATGGGGCAGCGCTCCCGATCAGGTGTATCCAGTAACCGTTGTGGTGAAAGCTTACGACCGGTCAGGTCTTCTGCGCGATATCATGAATATATTGGCTGATAGAAAAGTTAATATCACTTCGGTCAACACTATTTCTAAAAAGCAAAATCACACTGCCCACATGCAAATCACGATGGAAATTCAGAATTTGGAGCAGCTTAGTCAAGTACTCAACCAAATGCATAGCTTGCCTAACGTAATGGAAGTTGAAAGGCAGCGCTAATGGCATCGGAACGAAGCGGAATTGACAAGTTGCAGGATGTTATGGGGTCATTACGAGATCCAGAAAGGGGATGTCCTTGGGATTTAAAGCAAACCAATAAATCTCTAATCCCTTACACCATTGAAGAAGCTTACGAAGTTGCCCATGCTATAGAGCAGGGTTGTGATGATGAGCTTAAGGGTGAATTAGGCGATCTACTGTTTCAAATTGTGTTTTATTCACAGATAGCGGCAGAAGAAAATCGATTCACTTTCAATGATGTTGCTACATCAGTAGCTGAAAAGCTTATTGTTCGACATCCTCATGTGTTCGGTGACACCAAGTTTGAAACAGACCAGGCGTTTAAGTCGGCTTGGGAGGAGCAGAAAGCAAATGAGCGAAAAGAAAAAGCCCAAAACTCGCTGCTGGACGATATACCAATGGCGCTACCAGCACTTAAACGAGCGACAAAAATACAAAAACGCGTCAGCCATGTAGGATTCGACTGGTCTGATAGCCAACAGGTTTTGGATAAGATTGTTGAAGAAGCTCGAGAAGTCGAAGAGGCAAAAGCGCAGTGCGACCCAAGCGCACTGGCCGAAGAAGTGGGGGACCTGCTCTTTAGTTGTGTCAACCTGTCACGCCATTTGGGTGTCGATGCAGAGCAAGCTTTGCAGGCCGCCAATAAAAAATTTATGCGTCGATTTAGAGCCCTGGAGGCTGGTATAGAAGGTGATGGAAAATCACTTGCTGATTGTTCAATCGAAGAGCTTGAACAATGGTGGCTAAAGGTAAAGAATAGTGAATAATACCAGTATACCCATAAGACGTTTGATGTGACCGAGTCAAAAAATAAATCAATGGTTAACAACGATGCAGGCTTTGTCGAGCGTCGTCAACACCCGCGGATTATTTCAAAGATCATAGCTACATTCACCGATGATAGTGGTAAGCAAGCCAGGTCGTTGATTTACGATATATCTATTGGTGGCGCGAACGCTGAGTGTTTCTTTTCTCCACGCGTTGGCACTCGATTGCTGGTTTCGTTTTTGCTTACATTAGATGATGAAAAACATAAAATTGACGCTATATCTGAAGTGGTTCATTGTATTTGTATTCCAGACGAGAAGCGCTTTAGCGTAGGACTATCATTCCTAAAGCTGGCTAGAAATGGCGCCGAGCTTATTCAACAATATATCGACACCCATTAATGTCATACTCAGATTTAAACCCCATCCAAAGCCCTCCAAGAATATCGGTCGCGCCGATGCTCGACTGGACCGATCGCCACTATCGTTATATGGCGCGCTTAATGTCAAAGCATGTGTGGCTTTATACCGAAATGGTAACCACTGGGGCGATTATACATGGCGATAAGCATGCTCACTTGCGTTTCAACTCGATAGAACAACCAGTTGCTTTGCAACTAGGGGGGAGCGCTCCTCAAGACTTGGCGACGTGTGCCCGTATAGCTGAGGAATACGGTTACAACGAAGTTAACCTAAACGTTGGTTGTCCAAGTGATCGGGTACAAAAAGGGCGTTTCGGTGCTTGTTTAATGAAAGAGCCTGAGCTGGTTGCTGAATGTGTCGCAGCAATGGCTGAAAGTGTTTCTATCCCAATTACGGTTAAAAGTCGAATCGGGGTAGATGACCAGGATCGCTACGAAGACTTACACAATTTTGTAGAAACAGTGTCTAGTCGTTCTCCGTGTAAAACTATAATTATTCATGCGAGAAAGGCCTGGCTAAAAGGGCTTAGCCCAAAACAGAATCGTGAGAAGCCACCTCTGCAATACGAACGTGTTTTTAGTATTAAAAAAGAGTTCCCCCATCTAAACATCGAGCTAAATGGTGGCGTAGAGAGCTGGAAACAGGCCGATGAATTATTGTTGCAGGGAATTGACGGGATTATGATTGGGAGAGCTGCATATTACTCTCCGTCTATGTTGCTGGATATCGATCGGCGTTATTTCGGTGAACCGTGTGGTGTGTCACTCGATAACGTTTTTAGTGAATTGATAGACTATGCTAGGGAAGAGTTAAATCTAGGAACAAGGCTACAGCATATGTCGCGACATTGGATTAACCTGTTTCAAGGGCAGCCTGGTGCTAAACTGTTTAGAAGACATATCAGTGAGAATGCTTTTAAAAAGGGAGCAACGGAAATGGTCTTAAAAGAAGCGTTTGAAATACTTGTCGAACACCGTGAGCGAGCAAATGTATTATGAAGTTTAATTGGATCTCCCTGGTAGGGCTTTTGTTGTTGTCGCAACCCTCTTTTGCTATCGACCTGGCTGGAGGTTTTATACGTCTGATGCCTCCAACATCAAAAACAACGGCAGGCTACGGCAAACTCACTAGCAAGGTCGACACCTGCTTGGTTAGCTTTTCCTCTGATGTTGCCAATAAAGTTGAACTGCATAAACATAGTGAAGAAAATGGCATGATGAAAATGCGTCATGTAGAGCGTTTTTTAGTTACAGAGCAAACCCCGCTTAACATGGAATCAGGCGGATATCATTTGATGTTGATAGGCCTAAAGCGACCATTGAAAGATGGTGAGCGCATTGTCATACAAGCACAGGATGAAGAAGGTCAGCGCTATCCGCTAACCTTGACGGTTGGTCGGGACTATTAAGGAGAGTCTTACATGCAAGAAGAAGGTAGAGGTCTCAAGTATAGTATTTTTGTTGGGCTCGTTGTGCTCACTACCATTATGTTGCTGGTGGGCTGGTATGTCAGCCAGGAACCTGACACCTTTGATGTAGAGGAGCTCGTAGCAGAGCGAAAAGGCGTAACAGGATATGCGACAACCGAAGTGGTTATTACTATTTCTGAAACGCTACTCGATAAGCCTGGCGGATTTATGTCTAATGACAAGCTGCCGCCCTTTGTATTTCTGGATAACATACCTGCTTGGGAAGTTGGAGCGTTAATTCAGGTTAGGGATATGACCCGAGCTTTGCGTAAATCGATAAGCCGTTCTCAAAGTCAGTCAATCGAAGACAAAGACCTGAAAATCGCAGAACCCAAGATGCATATTGATACGCAGGAATGGATGTTCCCTAGTGCAGAAGACGAGTATCGAAAGGGCATCACTGCCTTACGCTCCTATCAAGAGCGCCTAGCCGATCCTGACCAATCCGACGCCCAGTTTTATGCGCGTGCAGACAACCTGCGCGATTGGCTTTCTGAAGTAGAAAACCGTTTGGGAGCATTGTCTCAACGGTTGGCAGCCAGTGTTGGTCAAAAGCGAGTAAATACCAATCTAGCAGGGGACAGTGCGGCAAAAGGTTCAACACATGAACCTAGTCAAGTGAGGGTTCAGACTCCTTGGAGTCAAATTGATGATGTCTTCTATGAAGCAAGAGGCTCATGTTGGGCTATATTACATATGCTGGAAGCTATAGAAATCGACTTTCGTTCAGTGCTTCTTAAGAAAAATGCTGTTGCCAGCATGCAACAAATTATTCGTGAACTTGAGGCAACCCAGCAAACAGTATGGAGCCCATTAATATTAAATGGTGATGGATTTGGTATGCTGGCAAACCACTCATTAGTCATGGCGTCATACATTTCCAGAGCTAACGCAGCTATTATTGATTTACGCGAACTTCTATCGGATGGCTAGACCTCCAGGAACTACATTAGAAAAATAAGGAGATAACTTTGAAACTCGCACTCCACTGGCAAATTCTCGGAGCGATAGCCCTTGCTGTCTTTATATTTGGGCCGCTGAGCGGCTTTGGTATTGATGAGAGCGTGGTTGGCTTTTCATTGCTCGGAGCCTACGAGTTTATTGGAACCCTGTTTATCAATGCACTTAAAATGATTATTGTTCCACTGATCATGTCGGCAATTATCAGTGGTGTTGCAGGGATGGGGAGTGGCGAAGGTGTCGGCAGGTTAGGCTTAAAAACGGTCGTTTATTATGTAATGACCTCCTTTTTTGCGATCATGGTTGGTTTGATTCTGGTGAATATAATTCAACCAGGGGTTGTTGATGGCCAGCCAGCAAAAGACTTTCTTTCATTACCACCTCAAACCTATGCAGACAGCATCACCGCTAAAGCCGAAGGCAAAGGTATGGGCGACATTGCCGCCATTTTTATTCGTATGGTGCCTACCAATATCGTTCAAGCTGCGTCAGATGGCCAAATGCTCGGCATTATATTTTTCAGCTTGTTATTTGGTTTCTTTATGCTTAAAACGGTTGAGCGCCAACGCCAAACTCTAGTGAATTTCTGGGATGGTCTTCACCATACCATGATGCATATCACGCTATTTATTATGAAATTTGCCCCCATTGGTGTCCTCGGGTTGGTTGCGAAGGTTGTTACTGAAACCATTCAAAATGAAAGTTTTAGTCAAGCAATTGGCGCACTGTTCGCCTTTTTCATTACTGTATTGCTGGCGTTGCTAGCCCATATGTTTATTATTTTGCCGCTGGTATTGAAGTATCTTGGCAAAATAGATAATCCATTTCGTCACCATAAAGCTATGTTCGATGCGATTTTAACCGCTTTTTCTACGGCTTCATCCTCTGCAACATTGCCAGTGACGCTTGAGTGCGTTCAGAAAAATGCCAAAGTTTCAGAAAAAACATCCAGCTTTGTCCTACCCCTTGGTGCTACGGTCAATATGGATGGTACGGCGCTGTATGAGTGTGTCGTAGTCATCTTTTTACTTCAGGCCTATGGTGCAGATCTGAGTTTTGCGGTGCAACTTACGGTGGTTATTACTGCACTATTAACCTCTATTGGAGTGGCAGGTATTCCTTCGGCTAGCCTGGTTGCCATCACGGTCATTTTATCAACAGTTGGGTTGCCCGCAGAAGCCGTCGGATTGGTTTGGGTTACAGATCGTTTGCTGGATATGTGCCGCACAGCGGTCAATGTATTTAGCGATTCTTGCGGCGCAGTTGTTATTGCCAGTAGCGAGGGCGAAGAGCCACTAAGGGATGCATAGCTGCTCTTGTAGTACACTCGTACAAACCAAAAAATAGGAAGCCTATGTCTCAACAAGTTTTTAAACAGCTGGAGTCAGCCGATATCTATGAAGCCTTTGGTGAACTAGGAGAGCTCATCGAAACCAAGGTTCAACAGCAGGGCATCGAAACTCTGACACGTAAAGAGTTGGAGTTTTATTGTGTGTATTGGTTTATTTTGTTGATGGATAAGGGTGGGTATGGGCAATACTATTTACACCACTCGGCTGACCATTATGAAACTTTGTTTGAAGCACTTCACGCCATTAATGCACCCGGGCATGCTAAGTTGTTAAACGCTTCAAAGGCTGCTTATGTCGGTGAGGATGTTCCTAAGTCTTTTGATATACGTTTAACAGAACTTGAGAAAAATGAGCCTGAGGCATTGGCTCTCTTTCGACGTTTAGGGACAGAATTTTATAATAATGAAGAGTTTCTCATTCAGTTATTGATGGACTATGCTTTCTCTCATCAAAATGAATTTGCGCTTTAATCGTCGCATTCAATCAACGTCAGAAGGTGAGCCATTGATTTCTTCAAAAAATTGCGTGTCTGTATATGCACTTCTAGTCTTCGTAGCTTTCTTCATCTCAGGATGTCAAACCTTGAACCAATCAGGTCTTGGCGTAGAGACTCCAAAGGCTAGTATCGATAGCTTATCCCTAAACTCGGTTAATTTTGAAAAAGCGATCATCGATGTCGGTGTTGCGGTTGATAATAACAATAGCCTTGGGATCAGTGTCGCTGGGTTCGATTATGAGCTGCTTTTAGAAGGTGAAAAGCTTTTGGATGGAGACCAGCCACTAAAAACGCAAGTTGCGGCAAAATCCCGCTCTAAAGTTACCGTTCCCGTTGGAATTAGCTATAGTGACATATCGCGCCTGTCACGCAAACTTAAGGGCAAGAAAGAAGTTCCCTATAACATTAAAGGCAATGTGAAACTTAACTTGCCTATCATTGGGATATTCTCAATCCCAGTATCGTCTTCTGGCGTTCTTCCTATTCCACAGATGCCCAAACTATCTATTGCTAGCTTTGATGTAGAAAAGGTTGGCTTTTCAGGGGCTGATTTCTTGTTAAAGATGCAAGTACAAAACGACAACGCCTTTGATTTATTGGTTAAGGGTATGAGCTACAACATCGTTATCGATGGGAAATCATGGGGACAAGGTAAACTACGTCAGCCAGTCAACCTACCAGAGCAAGGAGCCGGTTTATTAGAGATCCCTTTCAGTATTAACTATTCTGATATTGGGTTATCTGTTATGCGCCTGCTGAAAGGAAAGGAAGGATTTGACTACGATATAAGTGGCAACCTTATGCTCGATGGCGGTAATGACTG
>CESG01139763.1_pt1 | contig 13576 bp, 16 predicted proteins | sample 531121 | NCBI WGS metagenome assembly CESG01 (sample SAMEA2621287, study PRJEB7988) | marine metagenome | biome: marine biome (ENVO:00000447); feature: mesopelagic zone (ENVO:00000213); material: "saline water (ENVO:00002010), including plankton (ENVO:xxxxxxxx)" | depth 800 m
AAAATATATTTAAACAGACTATCATCACTGCTCTACGCCCTTGTTCGCTTTGTCAATCATTCCGAGCGGGTGGACGAACAGCCACCAACATACCAATAGTCGCTAAAACTGTTAAAATCTGGTATATATAGCGTGGTGCTTACCGGCACATACGATGGCGACTATGGTATAAAGGTTATTACTCCGGTTTGTGGTACCGGCAATTCGGGTTCAATTCCCGGTAGTCGCCCCAGAACGTGACTTTTAATGTCATTTGTGTACACTTCTCTGTAGCTGTAGCAAGGAGGTTGTATGCTATGCAAGTGCTTGATATAGGCGCTGGAAGTTTGCGTTTTGCAAAAGAACTTCGCCACCTAAACCCTCATCTGCGACTCACCGTGTTGTGCGGAGAGCCGTCATGGAGGATTCCGTATTCATGGGGCCATGTGCGGAAGATAATCGCAACATATGATGACTTCAAGGTTGAAGATAAATCTCTCGATCTAGTCACTCTAAACGCGTATCATCCATTTCAGCGTCCAGGGGATATCGAGAAGGAATTGTTGCGAACACTCAAACCGGGAGGTTTGTTTGTCTCAGCACACCCTGTTGGATATCATCCAGCGATTGAAAACACCCAAGTTCTTGCCCCAGTCATTTTTGAGGGCATGAGAGAAATACGGTTCGTCTTGGAGGGGAGCATACGTCCACGCGCGATGTGCCGGTTTGTAGTGAAGGGATCGTGTGAGATTACATATCCCGCAAGCCCGACAAACCTCAATCGTATGCTCGAGGTGAGAATGCCGGATTGTCTGAGAGTCAGAGAATCCTCGTATATATACGCACGCTCGGATAAGGAGCCGTCGATTTGCGTATGGCAGAGACAATAGCAGATGAAAAAGACGGGGAAACTCGTCTTTTTTGCTATCCCCACACTCATTTCCATACCCCTAAATCGAAGTTCAGAGCACGGTACACTTAAGGTATCATTATCAACTTTGAGTAATAGTTATATGGATATTTCACTACTACTTGCACAAACAATCGGTTTGTACCTCGTTCTTGAAGGTCTTGTGATCCTTACACAAAAGAAATTTGTGGTTAACGTGGTAACAGACATGAGCAATCACAAGGCGCTCATGTACGTAACCGCTGTCATGTTAACCGTACTGGGTCTTCTTGTGGTACTTAACCACAACGTATGGGAATCAACATGGCGCGTGGTACCTACAATCGTTGGTTGGGCAATGCTCGTTAAGGGAGTCATGCTCTTCTTCGTACCTAATATGGTCATGACTAAAGCCCGACGTTTTGCAAAGAATCGCAATATGGCAGTTCTTGCAGGGCTCATAGCTCTCGCAGTGGGCGCATACCTTGTGTATGTAGGTTTCGGACTGGGGGCTTAGTTTTCTCACATCCTTGCAATTACAACCCGTAGCTGTTTATAGCTGCGGGTTTTGCGGTGAATGTATAGTATACTTTACGTTATGCAGTGGACACGAATGAGTATACTTTTTGGGATAGTGTTGTTAATACTTGCCTTTTTTACCGTGCAAGAGACAAAAGAAACTACTGAATACAGTGGTGAGATTCCGGAATCCGAGATTATCAATGGGGGTCCCGGCAAGGACGGTATTCCATCCATTGATGCACCGACATTTGTATCCGCCGAAGAAGCAACATTTGTATCCGCCGAAGATTTTGGTATTGGTTTGAATATAGATGGAGACATTCGTTTCTACCCGTTCCAGATATTGGTGTGGCATGAGATTGTTAATGATCGCGTGGGTGACAAGGCGGTAGCGGTAACCTATTGCCCGCTTTGCAGAACAGGAGTGACGTACGAGAGAATCGTGAGGGGAGAAGAAGTTGAATTCGGTGTTTCGGGAAAGTTGTGGAAATCGAACTTACTGATGTATAACCGAGGAGATGAAGAGTCTCTTTGGTCGCAAGTGCTTGGCAGAGCGGTGGTCGGTCCGCACACGGGCGAAGTGTTGACGCTCGTATCTTCAGATACGGTACGATTTGGTGATTGGAAACGAAAACATCCAAGCACCAAAGTACTATCCCAAAACACCGGAGCGGTGCGTGCATACGGGACCGATCCATATGGTGACTACTACACCAATGAGGAAGTGTCTTTTGGAGCTACGTTTAATGACGCACGACTCCACCCAAAAGCATATGTTATTGGAGTCGAGGTCGATGGAGCATTTAAAGCATACGAGGCAGATGCACTGCCGGTGGGAATTACAAACGATACATTCAACGACGTTGAAATTACTATCGAAAAGAGTGATATAGGTGAGGTGCGAATGTTTGCTGACGATATACCGCTCCCGTACATAGGAGGATTTTGGTTTTCGTGGTTGGCGGTACACCCTACAACAGAGCTATGGGAAAAATAGCATTTGGATTGATTGTTATCGGTATTATTAGTGCCATAGTATGGCTCGAACGGTCTGTTGACGTTTCCGTCTGCACGAATGCGGGGTCTGATATATATTCCTTAACATACTCAGATGAAAAAGGCAGATGCACACAACTCTCAGAATTTAAAGCACACATTGTGGTCATCAACACGTGGGCGAGCTGGTGTCCATTTTGCGTAGATGAGCTTCCCGATCTGGGACAGTTAGCAGAAGAATTTCCCGAAGTTCCTGTTGTGGCAATTAATCGAGGAGAGGAAACGAAAGAGGCGCAGGCGTTTTTGAAATCGCTCTCGGTGAGTAAAAAACTCTACACCCTGTTTGACCCGGAAGACTCTTTTTATGCGTTCATTAAGGGGTTCGGCATGCCTGAGACGATATTTATCAATCAGACAGGAGAAATTCTTCTGCACAAACGAGGGGTGATGTCATTGGAGGAGATGCGAGAAATAATACTGTCATTACAGAAGGAGGTATAAGTTGTGAGAATAAGTGGTTTTTGCATATATTTTATGCTTTACTCCCACGGGATATAACAAAAAAAAGGAGCGCGCTATGCGTTACAAATTCATTCTTCTTGAAGGAGGTGATTGTGTTGGAAAATCAACGATTGGGAGACAGTTGTATGAATACATCACGACTCATGAGGTTGTTCTAACACGTGAGCCCGGAGGGTCGCCCGGAGCCGAAGATATCAGAAAATTGGTTCTTGAAGGAGAGATAGGCCGGTGGAACAAGGAAACCGAGCTGTTGCTCTTCTTTGCGGCACGAATGAATCATCTGGAGAAGTTGATAATTCCGTCGCTTCAGGCAGGTAAGGTAGTGATAACCGATCGATTTGACCTCTCAACATGGGTATTCCAAGCAGAAACCCGACCGGAGCTGCACGACCTTTTTTTCCAGATGCATCAACGCGTCTGGAACCAACTGTTTCCTTGGATCAGTAAAGCCAAGGGCATTCTTTTGGATGCTCCTGCGGAAGTCGTTCTTGAAAGAATGGTGACTCGCACAGGAGGAAAAGATCGCATGGAGGCCGTTGATAAAAAAACGATAAGTCGACGCCGCGACTCATATATCGATGCAGCAGAATTGAAGCCGGGATATGATATCGTTGACGCCTCGCAGGAAAATCACCAGGTTTTCAAGGAGATTCTTACGATTCTCGATCTGTAGATACCAAGGCCGCCCGAGCGATTGGGCGGCCCTTGACTTTTTCAGATATATACCATACCATACACAACATCAGTCGCCCGAGCGGGCGTTTTAATTTTGAAAAATATGAAGAGATTCATTCAATATGTGATGGACACACGCGGTGAAATGAAGCATGTGTCGTGGCCCACCACAAAACAAACAGTCATATTTACGATTCTTGTGATACTCATATCGCTTGTCATTGCGCTGTATCTGGGAGCTTTTGACTACCTATTTTCAGGAGCACTTAACCAAGTAATTTAAGGTGTATGGCAAAGCAACATGGAAACAAAGAACGCAATTGGTACGTGATACATACATACTCAGGGTATGAAGAAGCAGTTGCACGCAACCTGCGACAGCGTATCGACTCAATGAATATGCAGGATCAAATTTTCAAAGTGATTGTTCCTACCGAGAAGAAGATTAAGGTGAAGGCAAGCAAGCGCGTTGAAGAGAACGAGAAAATCTACCCGGGATATGTGCTAGTCGATATGATTGTAAATGACGAATCGTGGTTTGTTGTCCGAAACACTCCTCGGGTTACCGGATTTGTGGGGTCGGGAACACAGCCCGTACCACTCACGGAAGCGGAAGTCGAAGCTCTCTTTAAACGAATGGAATCAGATACTGCAAAACATACTATTGAATTGAGCATTGACGACGCGGTAATCATTGCAGACGGTCCGTTTAAAGATCTTGAAGGAAAAGTGGGAGAGGTGGACGAAGAGCGTGGCAAGGTCAAAGTCATGGTGCCTATGTTTGGTCGCGAAACACCAGTCGAACTCGACTTCTTGCAAGTGAAGCGAATTTAGGTAGTATTCTTGTGCAATATGGCAAAAAAGATAGAAAAACAATTAAAACTTCAGGTGCCTGCGGGCAAGGCAACACCTGCGCCGCCGTTGGGTCCCGCACTGGGGCAAGCGGGAATTAACATTGGAGATTTTGTCAATCAATTTAACGAGGCGACGCGAGAAATGGGAAATGACATCATTCCCGTGGTTATTAGTGTCTATGATGATCGAACATTCGACTTCATCCTCAAAACACCACCGGCTTCTCAACTCCTACTCAAGGCCGTAAATATTCAAAAAGGTTCAGGAAAGAATGTAGTGAAGAAAGTAGGGAAAGTAACACAGCAACAACTAGAAGATATCGCGACTCAGAAGATGGAAGATCTAAGCGCAAATGATGTAAAAGCAGGAGCCAAGATTATCGCCGGAACAGCGCGATCAATGGGAATCGAAGTTGAATAACGAAAGAGCCGCAACTAGCGGTTTTTTCGTTGACTTTGAAGCATAGTCATGTTTTAAATATCCATACCCATAGAAGGAGAGGATTATGAAACCGGAAGCAGTAGCCATTCTGCAAGCCATTAGGGGCGCTGGCGGCGATTCTGTTTGTGCAGAAAAAATCGTCACCGGATGCAACGGAAACGGGGGCATTGATGACGTTTCCAACTTCATTCCGCATTGCAACCAACTGCATGCAGACGGTTACGTCTCTATGCAGATGGAAAACGGTATTCGATTGTATTCGATTACCGAAGAAGGAAGGAAAGCGATCTCGTAGAGAAAAGGGCGGTAGTCGACTGTGACCACCGCCCTTTCTGTTATCTATCCCAACACAATATCATGCTCGCCGCGGCGAACATCGAACCGATCCGGCTCATTGTCCAGGTGAAGCACAAGGCCATATTCACCAAAATGATCCAACATAGTGTCAGCGAACATGCCGGCCACTTTGCGAAGGGTGGGGTGCACAAAACGCGTCGCTCTGAGCTCGGCTATATAGACAAGAGACGGCAAATCTGCAGTGATACAGTTGCTACAGAGGTATCCCATGGGGATGTAGTACTGCTGCATCTCGCGAGTAAGTCCCCACGAACCCAACCGTTTCTCCAAAGAGAAAAGGAGCTTCTCTGCTTTTTCGCGAAGGTCTTCCGGAAGCTCGGAAAGATACCAGTCCTCAAACCCAATTTCGGTCGTGAGCAACGGCATCTCTTGAATGGCGGAACGATGACGCTGGAGATCACGGTAGGAACCGAAGTCGAGCGGAAACTCAAACGTCATCGTTCCATAGTGACGAAGTTTTTCCGGAAACTCCGTTTTGATCGGACGATCCTCAAGCAAGTTACGTGGAATTGCCAAGATGTCGACGGTTGTTCGACGCATTTGGAACGTTGTGGTACTCGGATTGTGATACAGATAGTCATGTAACATATAGTTGCGACGACACGTTTCACTTTTCACGTACACCTTCTCGTTCACAAACGATGAAGGAAATGCCTCTCTGAGTGCGATATGAATCGTGCTTGCAGTCGCACGAACCTCTGCAAGCGGATGATGTCGTAACCACTCGAGTTTGTCGGTCGCCTGGCGAATATTTGTATGCCACGCTAGATTGGTAGAAGCACCTGCCGGCAGAAAACCACGAAGGATATCAAATGCGCGAGCTCTGATTGCCTTCTGATACTTTCGGACATATAGCGCATCCCCATTCTTTTTCCGAGGAAATCGCTCTTCAAGATTAGCACATAGGGCAGGAAGTCCTTCAACATAGAAGGAGCGCATATTGTCGAGTACATTTCTCGACCCGGCATCACTCATCGGATTGATGAAAATTTGCTCGCCCCAGTCGACATAGCGGGTTGACACTTCCTGTCCATTGTACAGCGGCCAGTCTTGGATCGCTTTTGCTACGAGCATGGAAACGCCCTCGATGAAAATCGTGATTGATCCATTGTCACCAACGGACTTGTGGCCGTAACCCACATAGGTTTCTTCCATGAACTTCTTGGCACCACGTTTTCCCAATTGCTCCAGGTGGGCTTTAATCCCGCCGGGATGACGTGAGTGCAGTGCAGCAAGCATCGCTTGTGCTTCAGGATCAATCACCGACCCGGTATTCAAGATCACAACAGAACCTCCCTTATTATCAATTTTCGGGATGGTCACATGTTCGAGTTCGCTGATATACATCACACTTCTCCTTTTCTTTCTTTGTGTTAGTTGATTGTAAATGATCTTGTGCAGACAGTAGCACGAATGAAGACCACTTACCAACAATTTGGTATAGTTACGAAATGATTTTATCAGACGCGGAAATTTTAAAACATATCGAGAATGGAGATATTGTCATCAAACCATACGATCAGCATAATTTGGGGAGTAACTCATACGATGTGCACCTAAGCAAGCATCTTGCGCAGTATGACGATACGGTACTTGATGCGCGGAAGCATAACGAGGTGACACACTTTGACATTCCCGAAGAAGGATATATTCTGCAACCGGGTCAGCTATACCTCGGAAGTACCTTAGAATACACGGAAACACACAAACATGTTCCCTTTCTTGAAGGAAAATCGAGCACGGGTCGTTTGGGGATTGATATTCATGCAACTGCGGGCAAAGGAGACGTGGGATTTATGGGACACTGGACACTTGAAATTTCTGTATCAAAACCAGTACGAATCTACGCCGGAATGCCAATTGGACAGATTATATACTACGTCGTAGCAGGAGAAACAATCAATCCATACAACACAAAAAAATCAGCCAAGTATCATGATCAGGAGGCGCTTCCCAAAGAATCAATGATGTGGAAGAATAGTTTTTAACATGAAGATACAGACAGTATTGGAAGAACTTGTAAGTGCGTCACTGAAAGATCTCGGTTTAGAAACTGAAGTTGTTTTGGAGCACCCAGCAGATCTTGAGCATGGAGATTTTTCGTGCAATGCTGCCATGATTCTCGCCAAAGAAGAAAGGGAGAGTCCCAAAGAACTCGCTGAGAAAATAGCCGCACATATCCCTCAAAATGAATATGTGGCGTCTGTATCAGTTGCCGGCCCCGGGTTTATCAACTTCACACTCGCAAAGGATTTCTTTACCACACAAATACAATCCGTTAATGAGCACTGGGGAAAGAATGACCGCTACCAAGGGAAGCGAATCATGGTTGAATATACCGATCCCAATCCGTTTAAAGAGTTGCATATAGGTCATCTTGTTCCCAATGCAGTAGGAGAATCACTCACCCGATTGTATGAGTATCAAGGCGCGACCGTTAAGCGTGTAACTTTCCAAGGTGATGTTGGTATGCATGTGGCGAAAGCGATATGGGGACTACAGAAGAACAATCCAGAAACCATCTCTGCAAATGCTCTGGGTGAAGCATATGCAACAGGAGCCGCAGCTTTTGATAGGGGAAAAAAAGAGGAAATTAAAGCTCTCAACAACGCTATCTATAAACGAAGTGATGAGGCGATAAATAAGCTCTATGATGCAGGAAAGGAAGCATCCATGAAGTATTTTGAAGAAGTATACAAGATTCTCGGAAGCGACTTTGACCACTATTTTTTCGAAAGCGTCACGGGACCTTTAGGACAAGCAAAGGTTGAGGAGAATATCGGTACTATCTTCCAGGAGAGTGAGGGGGCTGTTGTATTTAGGGGAGAGGAGTATGGTCTTCATACGAGAGTATTCATCAACCAAGAAGGGCTTCCCACCTACGAAGCGAAAGACATCGGTCTTATACTTGCAAAACAGGCATGGTGGCCTTTTGACACCGCTATCACCGTAACCGGAACCGAACAGGAATCATACTACAGTGTGGTAATTAAGGCGGCGGAACTGATGATGCCTGGAGTTGCGAACTCAATTCGGTTGGTTCCCAATGGAATGCTTACCCTCACGGAGGGCAAGATGTCTTCAAGAACAGGGGATGTCATACCCGCAATGTCTTTCATTGAGAGTTTGGTAAAGAAAGTTCAAACAAGGACGCGAGAAGAACTTGATAACACTACTCTTGAAGCAATTTCAGTCGGTGCAATTAAGTATGCGATTCTTAGGAATACGGTGGGAAAAGATATTCTATTTAACCCCCACACGTCTCTCGCACTAGAAGGAGATACGGGTCCATACCTGCAATACACATACGCCCGAGCACAATCAGTGGTAAGAAAGGCGAGAGATGTATCAATAAAAGAACGTGGCGCCTTAGATATAACCGAAGTTGAGCGATTGGTATACCGATTCGAAGAGGTGGTTGAGAAGGCGGCTCGGGAGTGTCAACCACACCACGTTGCGCAATATCTAAACGATCTAGCCAGTGCTTTCAACAAGTGGTACACGACAGAACATGTACTCGACGGAAGTGATTCGGAGGGGTATAAGGTTGCGATAACGCGCGCTGTTGCTACAACGCTGAGAAATGGACTATGGGTGCTCGGCATACAAGCTCCTGAGAAAATGTAGACAACGTGTGTATAAGTTGTGGCAACTTTGTGGATTACGGGTGTATACTTGCAATATGTCGAAACAGGAGGCTGTTATGAGAAAAATTAGCGACACTGAAGTCGCTCTCGAATCTCCCCAAGATGTCGAGAGCGCATTCGCATTTTGCAGAAAGCACGGCGGAGCAGAGGCTGTGTTTTTTGTTGAAGGGTACCCGCCCAAAGGGAGATGCGACTGTTTCAATCCGCCGAAGGAATTCCTCAAGCGGATGAAAAAAATCGTGAGTTATCAGGCAGATATGCACGTTAGGGTAGGAGTATGTCGAACATAAAATAGTCGGCTGCCTCCTTTTGACTTAGGTGCCCTCGTTCAGGGCACCTCTTTATTGATTATCTACAATGAACCAAAGCGCACATGCGGCGTACGTTTTATAGGGACTCCAATGGAAAGAAAGCCCTTTCATATATGCAGCAGACGGCAACGTGTCAAGTCCATATACCTTCTGTATACCTTTACGTAAGCCAAGATCTCCCGGGGAGAATATATCTTCGTTACCCAGCGCGAACATCAAAAACATGTCGCTCGTCCACGGGCCAATACCAATCACTTTTTGCAACTCGGTACGAACAATTTCTTCATGTGAGTTTTTTAAAGCATTCAACTTGAGAGTTCTGTTCAAAACTTTTTCACTCAAATCTTTCAAGGCGCGTATTTTAGCAAACGATATGCCCGAAGCACGGAGTTCTTTCGCAGTCATCTCAAAGATCATTTTTGCGGAAGGTTTCCTTCGCGGAAAGAGATTTTTAAATTTGCGCCAGAGAGACGTTGCTGCTTTTCCTGAAAGCTGCTGTGCAATGATAATTCTGCAAAGACTGGAGAATAGATCGGTTTTCGTTTCAGGTCCTCCATAAGAACATGCCCCACATGCCAAAATTGCCTGGTGGAGAACGGGGTCATTCTTCTTAAGATGAGCAAGTACTTTTTGCGGCATTGATGCACTCTAACATACAGTGTACGATACCCAATACATGGAAGGAGATGTAGCAAAGAGGGAAGAGGAGGTGTTGGACTTTTGGAATGCAAACGATATCTTCGCTGCATCAGTGGAAAAAGAAGCACCAAACGGAGCTTTTATTTTCTATGACGGGCCTCCCTTTGCGACCGGGACCCCACATTACGGTCATCTTGTTGCGAGTGCGATAAAAGATGCAGTTCCGCGATACTGGACTATGCGCGGCTATCAGGTAGAGCGCCAATGGGGGTGGGATTGCCACGGACTTCCGTTGGAAAATTTGGTGGAGAAGGAACTGGGCATTTCGGGAAGAAAAGACATTCTCAATCTCGGGGTAAAGAAATTTAACGACACGTGTCGCGAGAAAATTACGGAGGTGAGTGACGAGTGGGGGAAGCTCATTCCACGATTTGGACGATGGGCTGATATGAAGCAACCATATCGTACGATGGACAAGACATTTATGGAAAGTGAGTGGTGGGTCTTTAAACAACTATACGAAAAGGAATTAGTCTATGAAGATTATCGTTCAATTCACATCTGTCCGCGGTGTGAGACCACTCTGAGCCAGAGTGAGGTAACTGAAGGGTATAGAGATATAAAAGATCTTTCAGTGACCGTTGCATTTCCGCTTGTCGAAGAAGAAAATACGGCATTCTTGGCATGGACCACAACACCATGGACTCTTCCGGGGAATGTGGCGCTGGCAGTGGGGAATGATATCGAATACGTAAAGGTGGAAACGGAAGGTAAGAACTACATTCTCGCAAAAAATACACTTGAGCGTGTGTTTCGGGACGAAGAATATACCATCGTTGCATCTATGAAAGGAAGCACACTGGTTGGAAAGAAGTACATTCCCCCATTTGATTCGTACCTACACGACGAATCACTGGAAAACAGAGAAAACGGATGGAAAGTATATGCGGCCAATTTTATCACCACCGAAACGGGAACCGGAATTGCACACGAAGCTCCGGCTTTTGGTGCAGAAGATATGGATCTTGCGCACGAGGTGGGACTCCCCATCATTCAACATCTGGGAATGGATGGTGTCATCAAACCCGACGTTAAGGAGTTGGCCGGACTGAATGTGAAGCCCAAAGGTGATCATCAAGCAACTGATGTGGAGGTAATTAAATACCTTGCAAACAAAGAAGTACTGTTTTCAAAAGAAAAGTATGAACACGCATATCCGCATTGCTGGCGTTGTGATACTCCCTTACTCCATTACGCAACCAGTTCGTGGTTTGTTGCGGTTGAGAATATGAAAGACCAGCTTCTTGAATATGCAAAAGAAATATACTGGTCTCCGAGACATATTAAGAAAGGGAGATGGGGAAACTGGCTTGAAGGCGCGCGGGACTGGTCAATTTCTCGCCAACGGTTTTGGGCCAATACCATTCCGGTATGGCGGTGCGACATATGCAACTCCGATCAAGTATTTGGAAGCATTGCTGAGTTGAAAGATGCAAGTGGAATAGAGGTACAAGATTTGCACAAGGATGTTGTTGACGAGGTAACGTATCAGTGCGCTTGCGGAGGAGTTATGCAACGAGTGCCGGACGTACTCGATACATGGTTTAATTCAGGATCTGTTCCGTTTGCGTCGTACCACTATCCCTTTGAGAACCAAACAAAGGTTGAGGCAAGGATACCCGCTGACTTTATCGCTGAGGGTGCTGATCAAACTCGTGCCTGGTTCTACTACCAACATGTACTTGTCGGGGGAGTGTTTGAAAAACCGGCTTTTAAAAACGTGATTGTTAACGGAATGGTAATGGCTGAGGATGGAAAGAAAATGAGCAAGAAGCTACAGAACTATCCAAATCCAACTGACGTGATCAATACACATGGAGCGGACGCGGTGCGACTGTATATGCTCAGTTCACCGGTCGTTCGTACCGAAGATCTTAACTTTTCTGAGAGAGAAGTTGCAGAAGTATCGCGTAAGGTCATGGGACGTCTCGCACATGTGCACGCATTCTACGACTTGTACAAAGATTCAGCTAATCACTCGGCTACGACAGAGAGTGAACAGGTGCTTGATCAGTGGATTATACAACGAACACACAAATTGCGAAGTGATGTCACCAAGGCAATGGACGCGTATGAGCTTGATAGGGCAACACGCCCTTTGTATGACTTTGTTGATGACCTTTCGACATGGTATGTGCGTCGTTCTCGGGACCGTATACGGGAGGAGAGCTCAGTTGATGCGCTTGCAACACTAAAATGGGTCCTGCGGGAATATGCAAAGATATGTGCTCCCTTTACACCATTCATCGCTGATTGGTTGTGGGGCAATGTACGAGATGAAAAAGATGAAATAAGTGTACATTTAGAATCCTGGGGTGATATTATCGAAGGTGATCCCGCTATTCTTGAGGAAATGAAAGAGATTAGAGAAATTGTCTCAAGTGCATTAGAGAAACGTGCTCATGCACATATTAAAGTGCGACAACCACTGTCAACCTTGTATATACAAAAAGAAATAAATGAAAAATACATCGATATATTAAAAGAAGAAGTTAATGTAAAAAACGTTGTGCATAACAAAGATTTGGAAGACATGGTTTCTCTGGATACGGATATAACTCGAGAACTTGTAGAAGAAGGACTGGTACGAGAAATTATTAGGAAAATACAAGAAGCACGAAAGAAGAATAATCTTGAGCAGGGAGAACACACTAATGCACAGGTATGTGGAACGAAGGAAATAGTTGACGTTGTTGAAAATAGCAAGAAAGATATTGAGAGACAGACAGGAACAACGGTGGCGACAGAAGAAGGATGTCGAGAGATACAAGTCACCATCACTTGATTGTATGGCACACGAGGTGCACACAACCCGAGCAATCATATTGGCAAGTGCTGAGGTTCAAGACGCTGACAAACTTTTTTGGCTATTTACAGAAGATTTTGGTTTACTCTTTGCGAGTGCCAAAAGTGTGCGAGAAGAAACCTCAAAGCTACGATATGCTCTCCAGGATTTGTCCAAGACGAGGGTATCCTTGGTACGAGGGCGTGGTATGTGGCGTATAACAGGAGCAGAGACACTACCCAATAGTGCACCATTACAGTATGCACAACAAAACATATTTGGAAAAATATCTTCACTCGTACGTCGAGTGGTACCGTTTGACCAGAAACATAAGGATATATTTGAACTGCTTGAAACAGCATACGATACGCTATCTGCAGGTGCTCCCATGCAACATGTGGAAGAAGTTACGGTTGCACGGATACTATTTAACTTAGGGTATGTACCTCCAAATGTAAAATATAACGATATTTTGCAGGGTACCAAACTGGATATGCGATATAATCAAGATGTTCAGAAAATACTCGTTGAAGCAATTAACACGGGGCTTGTCGAGAGTCAGCTCTAGCATCTGATATACTGGGTGTATGGATTCTCAAGAAGAACGTAACGTAGAGCCCGAATTCTCAAACCCGGGTCGTTTAGGGCGGCTCAAGGAGCAGATGTATTCTCGGTTTAAACAACCGGTGACACATCCACGGAGAGAACTTTCTGGGCTGAGTAGACCAACACCAACGGATTGGGTGAAGGAGAAGGAAGTGAAAGACACGGAAACAGAGCCGCAGGTTGCAGAACCTGTCATCCGGCATCGTGTATCGGCAGGTATGTTGCAAAAGTATTCGTGGCAGATTCTTTTTTTGATTGTGTCCATTGTGATTTTTATAACGGCCGGATCATT
>CESG01032819.1_pt1 | contig 13551 bp, 6 predicted proteins | sample 531121 | NCBI WGS metagenome assembly CESG01 (sample SAMEA2621287, study PRJEB7988) | marine metagenome | biome: marine biome (ENVO:00000447); feature: mesopelagic zone (ENVO:00000213); material: "saline water (ENVO:00002010), including plankton (ENVO:xxxxxxxx)" | depth 800 m
ACCAGCTCTGAGCCCCACCCAAGGATTCTGCAGTGCCTTGATAAGCAGAGGGGCGATGGTGGCACCAAAGAGGCCGCCGAAGATGGTCCCACGTTGCTTGTCGCTTGCTAGCTGCTTCGCATCGTAGTCGTCGGTCGGGTTTTTACAGAGCAGGTCTCCATGGATATTTTGACAGCCCTCGATCCTGCCTAGCCCGATTTTTGGTCCCAAGATGCGTCCCGCTATAGCCACGCCGACCCCACCTAGAACTGCTGCTCCCCCGTAGAGCAAGAAGTTCCCTCCTGCGGGACTGTATTGCTCGACCAAGGCGAGATTTGGATCGATGACGAGCCGCTCAGTTGGAGCTGGATCACAGACTGGACGTGCGCCGAACCCCTGACCCGTCGTGCAATTCTGAGGTCCTTTTCCGACTACCTCGAGTACTCCATCGACGTTGGACAGAACACGTCCTTGAAATTTTTGCCGACCTCCAGGAAAGCTGACCCGTATACTGTCGCCAGCCAAAAGTCGATCAGTCGTTTGTGCGAATGCGGATGTGCTGGGCAAGAGCAGGGAAGCCAGCAGAAGCGTGCAGGTCGCACTGCCAAATACCCTCTTTAACTGCATAGTACCAGAAGTGATTTGGCTCTTGAACTCAATCTTCATGGTAAGAAACATCTCCATCCTCAAGTATCGCACACCGCTCCCAATTCATACAAAGCCGTCCATTGTATTTCTGACCGAGACAACACAAACATAAAAAACTACCCACCTATAGAGCAATCGGCATTATCAAAAAACGGCGAATACTGTGATATCGGCCTCGGTCAGGTTCACACTAATTACCATTTCCACTGCGAGAACTTCCACCAATCGGGTCACCGGCCGGCATCTGGAGTTGAGGTCCCGGAACCGTATTCTCAATGCGGGACTGCCAGCGGCGGATATCAGCTGCGACAAGCTTTTGATGTGGGCTCAGGGTGCCCTCAGCTTCAATCCCTGATGCGAGTACATCGAGACGATCTGAAAGTATCGCTCTTACCTCAGCGGGATTACCCGCCATGCTTGCCTGCTGCATCATTTGATCGACTACCGAGCGCTGTGCAGTGTGGAGCACCTGTTGACGATAAGTGTCCCCAGTCTCGGAAGCTCCCCAGGTGGATTCTATAAGACCATCCGTCACTTCTTGGAGGTCTGGGTAGTCACCCATACTGCCGAAGACCACAAGGCGGGCCATGCGATCCGGGTTGAGGATTTCTCCAACTGTGAACGTAGCCGCTGCTGATGCAGCTGCTAAGGGATCGAAAATCTGCTGGGTGTATCCTGGAAACTCCTCGCCCTCACTGTACCGATAGGCCGGAGGCGGGATCATTGTTACGAGGTCTGGGGAGAGTGCCAGAAAATCCACAGCCAGCGTAGACAAGACAGTTTCAAGTACATCGCGCTGCTCCTCAGCCTCTACGATCGTAAATGGAATTTGCCCATCTCCTTTCAATGCGTATCGGAAATCTGCTCCGCCAAGACTCTGGATAGCTGATCGCAACTGGAATCGGTGATGCATGTATAGGGGCAGAAGCACAAACTCTAGAGTCGACATTGGTTCACCGGTCCGGATTGCATCGATTCCGAAGCGTTCAAGGCCGATCTCACGTATGCGTATCTCGAGCTTCAGGTGGTCTACAAGGTTCGAGCCATTATCCCACACGCTGGCGTACTGATGACTAGCCCCGATGAAATTGTTGTTCGTATGACCCATATAGATGAGGCCATCGACGACACCTTGCTCTGCAATTCTTTCTAAGGCTTGAGTTTCGTTGGTACCGTTGGGGAATTCACGGTAAAGCCAATTAACTGAGAGCTTGTCGTACTCACCAATTCTCTGCACGTAGGCATTCGATAGGTCGATATTCCCGCTTTCATCGATTTGCACCAACGGTGCAGGATAATCCATAACGCTTTCCCGACCGTAAGCGCTGGCCATGTAGTTGTGTGGAAATCCAAGTGTGTGGCCAACCTCATGGGCCGAGAGTTGACGAACACGGGCCAAGGCCATTTCGACTGGTTCGGACGCCGGTGCTACTTGCGCTAGATATTCAAAATCGGGGGCATCTGCGAACTCTCCGAAACTTCCATCTTCAGGCAAGGATATGCCTCCGGGGAAAGGTGGCACCATCCCTTGGCCATGAAGGTAGTCTTGGCGAAGACGCAGGCTCCCAAGGTTTACTACACCTCGCACGATCTCACCCGTACGCGGATCGATCACTGTGTTGCCGTACGAGTATCCTCGAGTCCTCCGGTGAGTCCAGTGGATCAGGTTGTAGCGGATATCCTGAGGATCAACATCATCAGGCAGCACCATTACCCGGAAGGCATTGATGAAACCAGCTTCCTCGAATGCATCATTCCACCAACTTGCGCCTTCGATCAAAGCAGAACGTACAGGCTCTGGCGTGCCAGGATCGACATAGTAGATGATCGGCTCGACAGCTGCAGAGCGCTCTGCGTCCGGATCGGCCTTCTGAAGCCGATGCCGGGCAGCGAGCCGAACACGGGTGTCTGCATCGATCGGGGTCGCGTAGTCATAAACAGTAGGTCCGTTGACCCCTACCCGTGCATCTGCGATACGGGTCTGGTAACCATTGTCCGGGAGTTGGATGAACGAATGGTGCTGACGCAGAGTGACTGCTCCACCCGTTGCTGCGACCCCATTCACGAGTTGCCCCGGGTTACTGCTTGTGAAAGTCAGAATCGACTCGACTTCGGTATTTTCGGGAAAAGAGCGGGTAGCAGGCAGATGGATAGCGCTTCGAGAGGCGTCGAGCGTGAAATCACCTTCACCTCGAGCTGCAATCTGATCGATCACACCGCGAGCATCACGCAGAAAGAATTGGGTTGCATCCACGAGCACACGCTCACCGGTTTCAGCTACCATCTCGAAACCCCAATGGACAGAAGGTGCAAATGCATCACGAACGGCTTGGGCTTCACTCAAGTTCTCGCTTTGCGCGACGAACCCGTAGTTTGGTTCCATAAGTAGAATACGAGGCCCAATTCGCTTGGCTGCGAGAACATGGGTTCCCCGTAGTTGCCCACGATCGATACCCACGGGGTTACTTCCTAGGCCAGAACCCATAGAGATCTGATAAAGAAATTCCGTGTCGAGTTCAGAGATCTCCCAGAACAGCGACCCATTCGCATTATCCCAATACAGGTCAAAAAGGCCATCCATTTGAGTCATGCCTTCAGTGTGTTGTTCAATACTAGGCAGGGACGGTGCCTGTGGTTCTGCCGGCCTGGCGAGTCCACAGAGTGCGATGAGGGCTAACGTTACTAGAACGCTTAGCCGGGTCAGCCTGGACAGTGAGTGAATGCGTAGTGAGATGGACATGGCGAGAGCCTCGTTTGAGTGTACTCAACCGCGAGTAGCGCAGTGGTGCAGTTTGTTGGTTCCGGGCCAAGATATGGGGTCACGAGCAAGGTGACCAAGTCGGTCTGATCTGAATACTCGGCGGGTTAGCTCATTATCCGAGTCGGCATAAGTCCTGAGCAGGAGTCTTAAGAGAACGAAGTTTTAAGTGACCGGGTGTCGGGTCCTCCGCTAATTCTTCCAGTTTGGTTGCATGGGGTCCTCCGACGAAGGCTCACTGATCTCCGGAGCATACACTTCTCGTAAACGGTTGTGATACTCTCCCAGCAGGGTCTGTAGCTCAGCGTGTTCCTCGGCGACCTTCTGCCTTAGTACAGGGTTCGTCAAATAGTCGTAAAGGATTGCGCTCATGATTTGTGCGTCTAGGCGGAATCCAGCGTGGCCGATATCTCCCATCCCATCCGCTTCCATCCCCTTCGTGTGGTATGTGTCGCGGGAGCTGAAAATACCAACACCGATACCGGGGATGTCACGCGTCACCCAGCCGGTCTCCTCGTATCCAGCCGGTCGCTGAGGAACTTCATTGATTCTGGGAGCGCCGAGCTTTCTAGCATAGGCAAAGTAAAGTTCTTCGAGAGATCCAAGAGCAATCCCATCCCGATACTCTCCATAACGGTTGATCTCGACCGTGGTTCCAGTCGCAAGTGCTGCTCCCCGTGCTGCGTCATCAATCATCCGAGTCATATGCTCAAGGTAGACCTCATCCGGATATCTGATATAGTAATCGACCACGGTCCGGGCGGGGACTACGTTCGGTGCTATTCCACCTTCCGGTATCACACCTTGGATGGAAGCTTCCGGGCGAAGTGTTGATCGAAGACCGTTCACAGATGTATAGAACCGAACGGCTGCTTCCAGGGCATTACGGCCATTCCACGATGTTAATTGGTGCGCAGGTCGACCAGTAAATACGTACTTCACTTCGTTAATATTTAAGCAGCATACGCCGAATCCAGCTCGTGCGCGGGACGTCTCCGAGGCTGAGTGACTGCGCACTAGGATGTCCGTTCCATCGAATATCCCTGCTTCATACATAATCGTCTTAGCCGGAGGCCCAACTTCCTCAGCTGGAGTTCCGAAAATACGTATGGTCCCAGAGACTCGATCCGATTCCATATAAGCTTGGAGGCTGAGCGCAGCTGAAAGAACCACGGGTGTCTGAGCATTGTGCTGATCACCGTGGAATGGTCCATCTATGTCCCGGAGCGCGTCATATTCACCGATCAGCCCAAGCACCGCTCCATCTGATCCGGCTGGGGATACCCAAGTTGCGACAAACGCCGTCTCTAGATCGGCAACTCCCGTTTCAACAGTGAACCCCTTCGAAAGCAACACCTTTACGAGTGTGTCCACGGCTTCAAATTCAGCCCATCCCACCTCTGGATTGCGTCCAATATGATCCGAGAGATCCTGCATTTCAGAATCCCAAACCTGACCAGCGTGTTCAATGAGTTCAGAACGCTTCCGGTCATTACGTTCCGTTATGTCTAGTGCAGTCTCTTCCGGCGCAATTCTTTTCTGCAGTGCTTCTATGCGGGTGAGGATGTCAGAGGCTGCTGCTATTTCAGTCGGTGTGGTTTGTGCTGATCCGAGAGTCGGGAGCAGAACGAGCGCAAGGATTAGATAATTAGTACGCATGCGGGAGTCACATTAATGGTTATGGAGTGTCTCTATGGATGATACCTGCCAATACCGTTCCTGCGCTATGAGATGGATAGTGCGCTATCAATAACGGAGCAGGTACTGAAGTTTCAAAAAGATTGCCCGATTTGTGCGCTGCAGCCCACCTGTGTAGAAAAGCTGCTCCCGTAATCCATCTCCGTCACGGTCACCCTCAATCAGGTCAGCTTGCTGATAGTGATCATCGTAGCCGAGAAAAAACACTGTTCCCGCATTGATTCGGTAGTTAAACAGCACATTGAAGTTGAAAGTGTCATTGCCGGTGTTGTACTCAGTAATGTTGCGCATCCCCAGCCGGTCGGTGAACTGAATGTTCGTTGTTCCACGGATGATCTTGACGGAGAACAACTCTTCATCGCCGTTCCTGGGGTCAGTCAGACGTCGCGAGTTAAGAGACAGCCTGGTCTGAAGGCGGTCGAGCGGTCGAAGTGTGCTATTCACGCTCCAGCCGACCTGGTATCCAAGAGAGGATCCGACGTAATAGATCTGGTCTCCACGCGAGAGGTTTCCTCCGAAAGAATACTTGGGATTAGTGTCGATATTACCCCGCACTGAAAAACCCTTTTGATGGAAGTTGATTCCCCCGAACCGTTCCATGTCACGATTAACGTTGGCATTGAGCGTGATGTTTTGTGCAAACGTGAAGGCCAGTTGAAGCCCGATGTTTTCATCCTGGAGGATGCCCCCATAATCATAATTCCGGGTATAGCTTATCTCTGGTCCCCAGTTAATCATCCAATTTTCTGGCCAGAACTGATAACCGAGATCACTGGTCAAGTTTCGGTACCCCCGACGACGCACGAAGCCGACGTCGGTATCAAATTCAGGTGAGACCTGAAAGGCGAAGAGCGTCCATCGGACATTCCGGCTGTTCTGAACGATTCGGGTTGATACCATATGCCCGTCCGACTCTTTCTCTGTATGGTTCTTGTAGCGGGAGCCCACCAACCGAAAATCTGCTACGACGGTTGGACTCAGTCGGAAGTTACCGTCTAGTCCGAATACACGACTGTAATCATCCCGAAACTCGCGGTTCGTAACGATCGCTCCCAAGTGGGACTCAGCATAAAGGTCATAACGGACACGGGTGATAAGCGTCTGGGCTTTCTGAGAGAACGCAGGATCACTTGGATCATCGACCTTGCCCGGTGCTCGATCATTCGCGGTTAAAACTCCGAGCGAAAAACGACCCAACTGTCCACTCAGTTTGGCACCGTAGTCTGGGTCGACGATCGTACGGGTGTGCACGAAAGTTACGGGGGCGACGATGTTAAAGATCTCCGCCCCCTCCACAAAGAACGGTCTGAGTTCAGAGAAAAAGAGTGGATACCTTCGGTTGACCTCGATCTGTGGCCGATCTGACTCGATCTGTGAAAAATCAGGATTAACCGTGAAATCGGCTGTCAGATTAGAGGTAATCCCATACTTGAAGTTCACGCCTGCATCCGGATCAGCTGCCTGATTAACAAAGCCCGGAACAGCTGGATCGATATTGCCATACTGGATCGTGGTCAGTGTTGGGAGTATTTCGAGGTTTCTGCTGGTTGAGAGTTGCGTCATCCCCTCCAGTAGCCCCATCTGAGCAAAGAAGCTTATTTCATCGCGGGATATCGGTGCCCAGACCTGATTTTCTTCATTCTTACTCTTCACTTCTCTGACAATCTGGAATCCCCAGCGGTGTGGCTCTCCTTGTGCTGGAGTGGGGTAACGGAGGCTCTTAAAGGGGATAGCCATTTCAGCGGTGTAGCCATCTTCTACGATTTGGCCTGCGGTCTCGAAAAGCGCATTCCAGGAACGGTCCGCCCGCGGGATCGCAGGGCCTGCGCCTCGACTGCCCCCCCGCCCACCGTTACCACCTGCTGTGATGACCCCGTCTCCTTGCACGCCATATCCATTGACATCGAAGTCGTACCCGCGCTGTTGATCCAAGAACGTGTCGAAATAGATCGTAATTAGGTCGTCCGAGTACGCTCGGTCACGCTCGACCCGGTTCGCGCGCATGATAGAGGGATTCCGGTAATGCACATGGAATCCGAAGTAGATATGGTCTGAATCGTAAGCAATGTACACGTCAGTCTCTTCAGTAGCTGGTTCACCATCAAGAGGTGATTGCTGCGTGAACTCACTGATGTGGGCGGCGTTTTCCCAGACGGCATCGTCGAGTACGCCGTCGATAGTCGGAGGCTCATCCGTTCTGGTTGGGGTAATTCGAGGGCGGCCCGGTAGGAGGCCTAGATCTTCGAGACTCGGAGACGGGTAGGACACGCTACTTGGTGACTGGGCAGTCAGCCTCGGCGGGATAACAGCCAGGGACAGCCCGAACACCAAGATCGAGCGGAGTAAAATTCTGTGGGGCTGGACCCGCAAGATTAGTCCACCGACGAGTTCAGCATCACAACGGTTCGCAGGACGTCAGCCGTATCCGGCTAACGCTCCTCCTCTATTGAAAGATTGACGAGCTGCCGAAAGCGATCTAGTGACACCCGCCCACGGGGGGTTTGTGTGAAGACCAATCCGATGATCTCTCGTTCCGGATCGACCCAAGCATTCGTTCCGTCCGAACCCCCGTGGCCGTAGATACCATCTGTAATCCTCCATCCGTACCCGTAGCCTCCGCCTCCAGACACCTGGATCTTAGGAGACGTCATGAGTTCCACGGTCTCGGGCTCAAGGATTCGGACGCCGTTATAGATGCCTCCATTCAAGAACATTTGGCAGAAGACAGCATAATCCCATGCAGTTGAGATCATCCCTCCGGAACCCCTCGCGAACGGGTAGGACACGGGCCCACCAGGAGTGCCACCGGGCTCCCATTCTCCGTTACTTCCTCGTTCGTAGTAGACTGCACCCATGCGGTTGAGCTTGCCATCAAGCTTGTGCCCTGCCTGATGGTTGTAGCTATCTGCCATCCCCAACGGACGATAAGCGATATCCTTCAGGTAGTCCTCAAGCAGTTGTCCTGAGCCAATCTCCACCAGCGCCGCCAGCGTGTTATAGCCGGGATTGCTATAGCTATAAGTCTCACCTGGTGGAACCGATGCTCCGGCACTCCCAAAGCGTGCAGCTTCTTTCTGAAGCGTTGTGTTTGTTGCTAAAGGTTGGAGGAAGAGGCTGGATATTCGCAGGCCGCTTGAATGCGACAAGAGTTGCCCGACCGTGATAAACCCCGCACGATAGTTGTCCCATTCCGGGATATGGGTGCGAACCAGATCGGTATATTCGAGTCCACCTTGTTCAATGAGCTTCGCAATTCCAGTGGCGACCAAAGGCTTGGTATTCGAAGCCATCCGGAATAAGGTATTTCGTTCCATAGGAAGCCCCTGTTCCTTGTCTCTCCAGCCCAGGGCTTTATGAAGAACGATGCGTCCCCTTCGAGCTACCAGTACCACGGCTCCGACCAACTCACCGCGTTCGATAGCCTCCTCATAAACTCCCAGGGCTCCCGTGAGGACTGCCGCTGACATCCCCACATCTTCTGGAGCGCCATATGAAAGGGTCTGAGCCTCCTGGCTCTGCAGGTCTGGCGCCAGCACCCCAATCGTTAATATCAGAGCTATCGCAGTTCGTCTCACAGCTCGTGAATAGGTACTCATACTCCTCCTCTTCTGTTCAACTGTCCCGACCCAACCGAAGAAGTGCGGGGGCATAGGCGGAACATAATTAGCTGTTCGCCAGTTGGCTCCCCTTGCTTGGCGCTTAGGGAGCCGGATACGATGCCCGAATATCTAAAAGCGAAAGAGAAGCCATGTCCACCTCCGACGGTACACACTCGGGTGCTGACATCACAAATGACAATTTGTGTTCAGCGCTTGAATCTATCCTTGAGGGAAATGCTCGCACTCAGATTCTCGACCGAGCCCTCACCGGGGATGACTTCGAAGCTGGGGTTAAACGCCTTCGTTCTTCAATGCAGACCCACATTTTCAGGGCTTCTGGGGACGTTTTTTTTCTCTCGCAAATGATTGAGGAACTCGACAAGAAAACTCGGGACGATGGGTTCCATGTTCTCCAAGCGTGGGATTTCGGTACCCACCAGTTTAGTGAAGAAAACGTGCCAACGCTTATGATGGATTTCTGGATGAAGACAACTCCAGAAGTCCGACTAGAACGTTCTTCACTCGCAATTCTATTGGACTACTACTTCCTGCATATTCTGGCAGTATGTGCCATGAGGGCGTGGGATGGGAGTAACGCGAATGCAATACTGGACCGTGTTACCAAACTCGTAGAGCATCTGCAGGGACCCGAAGGTAGTGGGCACCAGTTCGTCCAGAATGCTGAGACCCTCCTAGTGCTTGCAGTCTCGCACTTTCACCCTGAAGGCCAAGCTTATGACCGTCTCGTTGAAAAGGTGCGGAACCTGAATTCAAGACACCAACTGAACTTCGCACTCATTGGGTCAGCTGTTCTAGGGAGTCACTTGCGGTGGGGATTCTCTGTTATGTATAGACGAGATCTTGGGCGGATGCGAGATGATAATACGGCAGATTACCCCTGGCTTTTGGATGCGCTGCTCACTCTCGTGCGCGAGTACGCGAGGATGCACGAAGAGGGTATTCAAGGCACAGAGCGTGAGAACGTAGTGAGCGCGCTTCTTAATGGCCTTACTCCCGACCCATGGGCGTTCATAGATACACGTCCTGCCGCCCTGGTCGACTATGAGGCTGAGTACTCTGAACTCTCTGAACTTTTTATTCGGTATAAGGAAGAGATTTTGGAAGAATTTGAGAGCCATCGCCCAGGCCGAGACACGTATTCTCCAATCTCGTTTCACACCAATTTCCTACCAAATACCCTTGTCGCTATGGTCATGACGGCACTGCTGGAGGGCTCGGCTCAGGAATTGTCTTTGAATGCTCTTTTCCTGAGTAATCATGATGAAATGGGGGATGAACGAGCAAATCTTGCTCGGATGCTCATGTACTATGCCAATGCGAGCCCAGATCGGCTTGGGGAGCATGGTGCTGCCCTGATAATTTACGATGAGGGCACTGGCATCAGCCATGTAGGCCTCACTTTGAGTGCATTTAGAAAGTACATCCCAGGTTGATCTGACCCATATCACAAAGGTGATGCTCGCCAACGGGCGGATCTCACGATAAAGTGTCCATCTTGCACGTATCTACGCAGTGCTGATCGGGACACTCAGATCGATCAGTCGAACGGAGGTCACCTAATGAAAAGCATTATTTTGGTTGTGGTCAGCTTACTTACCGTTACGACAAATGTGAGCGCCCAAATCGCTGAACTCTCACTTGAGAGCGTGCTGACGACTGCGCCTGGACGAGCTCGTGCCGGTGCCGCAGTCATTAAGTGGAACGACGACTACACTTACGAGACTTTGAAAGAGGGAACAAATGCCATCGTGTGTTATGATCGTTCCGGTGAACGGGATAGGCCGGCGTTCGCGGTGCAGTGTACCAGCGTGGCCAACTTGGCCCGTGTCGCTCAAAACCGACGTTTCCGAGGGGAGACTAGTAACACCGAGGAAGAGCGAGCTATGGTAGCTGCCGCAGAAGCTAACAGTACGAGGGTGGCGCCTGAGTATGGTTCACCATGGGTTTCAACGAATGGTGCGGATCAGCAGAGCGCTAGGACCCATACAACGTTCGCGGTGCCGGGGGCTACTACTGAATCTACCGGTCTGCCAGAAAACGGCAGGGGTGGCGGTGCTTGGATTATGGGTGCCGGAACGAGTGAAGCTCACATCATGATACCAGGGTAGAACCCGAAAGCTTGTAGCGACCAGATAAGCTTAGGCGGCGAAACTACCCTTCGTCTCTGATTTGATGTTCCCGTTGTGCCCGGAGTGAGAAACCTATGCAGGGATATCCTGGCTCTGAATCTCGATCGCCCCAAAGCATCGAGATTCGGGCGGGCTTAGAGGAACGTTATTCAGACATCTATACACATGATGCGTTGAGGGTGATCGAAAAGAGATTATGGAGGCTCGTATGGTGAACCGCGCCTTTTCTAACGGCGCTCCACTTCGAGCCTCCCATCCACAAATACGTGAGAAGGCACGACCCGGTAGTCGAACGGGTGTCCCTCTAGGACGACGAAATCAGCATCCTTTCCGACCTCGATGCTGCCGACCCGGTTTCCGATGTCAAGCATCTCAGCTGGATTCATGGTTGCCATCCGTAACGCTTCAATCTCTGGCACGCCATTCCTGAATGCCCAGACAGAATTCAGGATGGGCTCACCGCCTAGGCGGCCAATCGGTGACGCCCGGCGCGATGCACCGGGACCGAAGAAGGCCACCTTCACGCCTGCCTGGCTGAGGATCGCTGGACCTTTACTGCTCCAGCCGTCCCCTCCTCCTCGAATGTCGGAGGCGAAGCTGCCGGAGTTACCGAGAATGACTCCTGCATCAGCTGCGGCAATCTCGTCAGCCAGTTTGTGGGCCTCCACCGCACCAGTGATGACGAGACGTAACCCATAGTCACGAGCGATGCTTATTGCTTCCCGGATCTCAGCGACACGATTAGCGTGGATCAGTACGGGTACCTCTTGGCGTAACACAGGTAGCATCGCTTCATGGCGCTGGTCATACTCACGGTCCGGGTCTCCCCTTGAGTACTCCACTGCCTCGTCTAACTCGTCTCGGATCATTGCCGAAGCGCTCTCCAGCGTTACTGAGATGCCTGACGCACCTGCCCAATAGCTGGTTGTCCCAGACGTCAGCGACATAACCATGCTGCTCGGTTCTTGCCTCACCATTTCCTCAAAGTCCAGACCCGGTGTCTTGACGACAACTCCATTCCCGCCGATCAGATTCAGCGTTCCTGGGGTCACATTAATCGCGGTCACGCCGACAGTGGTGTTCACCCGGTATGAAGGAAACCACGGGTCCACAGCGTAGAGCGCGTTCATCTCAGGCACGATCGGCTCGGTGATCTCATCGTTCTGGACTTGCCACTTGAGATCGCCGATCCAGTCATTTGCGAACGCGCGCGCGATAATGGTTCCGGGCATGATGACCCGTCCGCCTGCCTCCATCACCGGTATGCCTGCGGGCACTGTTCCCCCAGCTTCCACACGGGTGAACCTGCCTGCCTCCACGATGATGGTTGCGTCCTCGATAGCACCGTCACTAATGGTGAACACGTGTGCGCCCGTGATGGCGAATGATTCGTCGTTCGGCCCAATCCCATTCCGAAGAGGACTGAATGGACCGACATCCCGCAGTCGATCACCCTGTTCCGGTTCTCCCCGTTCGTACTCTAATTGGCCATCGATGAACACTCGCTCGACCCGGTCTGCAGTTAGATCCAGGAAGTGGCCATCCAACAGCACGAGATCAGCATCCTTTCCTACTTCGATACTGCCCACCCGGTCATCGAGCATCATCGCCTTGGCCCCGTTAATTGTCATGACCTCAAGCGCTTGCTGATCAGTGAGACCGTGTCGTGCCAGAAATGCACCGTATTCGCGGAAGTCTTTGAAGTGTTGGTTGGACATGTCAGTCTGGATGCTCGCAGTGATACCTGCATCCAGAAGCTCCTTGAGCAGGTTTATCGGCTCCGGATCGTTGTAGTATTGAACGATCATCATGGGGCCGATGACAGGGATGATACTGGTCCCGCTCAGGAGATCGATTAGCGGGAACACCTCTTCCGCATGCGCCAGGGCAAGTCGCTCGATGAAGCCATATTTTCTCGCAAGCCGCAGGACCATCATGATCTCGCTCGGATAATGCGAGTGAGCGTGGACCATGACGTCGCCGTGGAGGACAGGGAGGAGCGCCTCAAGCCGCTCGTTGATCTCAGGAGGCTCACTAGCTTGCCCCTCGGCGTGGGCCTCTTTTTGAGCCAGATAGAGTTTTGCTCGTCGGAAGTAGTCGTCAGCGGTTGCATACCAGCCCATCACGGTCTGCGGTGTCTCGCCTGGCCGCAGATTGATAAGTGGGCGCACTGCCATCTTCAGGTCCACATAGGGCTTAAGGATCATGCTTGGTCCGGGCGTGCTCTTCATCTTCAGGGCCACGGACTGGCCGCTCGAAATGATTCCACTACCGGAGCGGGCAATCACAGAGGTCACACCCCCAGAGAGAGCGACCTGGATCATCGGGTCCTCAAGATGAAGGTTCTCAACCGCTTTCCATTCGGGTGTAAATGGTCCAGGGATCCGTGAGCGACTGGACCTGTCCAGTCCCAGGTGGGCGTGAGCGTCGATCATACCCGGGATAACCATCTCTGCCTGATACTCCTGAGCGTTGGCGGGGGCGTCGACCGACGTCCCTATCTGTTGGATGAGTCCATCGCGCACGAGGATCTCACCATCCGTGATAACACCATTCGTAACGGTGTGGATCTCACCAGCCCGGATAAGGATGGCTTGGGACTGAGCCGCTACCGGGATGTGGACCACGTTGGTTACGAGTACCCCAACTAGGAGTAGGGTTAATCGGAACTGCCTAGGCCCGTTATCTCTACACTCTGCGAGTAGCAACAATGCTATTC
>CESG01058268.1_pt1 | contig 13514 bp, 9 predicted proteins | sample 531121 | NCBI WGS metagenome assembly CESG01 (sample SAMEA2621287, study PRJEB7988) | marine metagenome | biome: marine biome (ENVO:00000447); feature: mesopelagic zone (ENVO:00000213); material: "saline water (ENVO:00002010), including plankton (ENVO:xxxxxxxx)" | depth 800 m
GCCACTCTGGGGGTTCCTCGAGCTCTTTTTGCTATCTCGACGATTCCTTCCGCTTCCGCTTCCACTTCCAGTATTCTAGTTGATCTCTCCACAATTTTAATCATGTTGTCGACGTTGTAGAAATCAAGCCGATTTATCGATCCAAAGCGATCCCTTAGTGGCGCACTTAGCATTCCATATCGAGTGGTAGCTCCAATTAATGTAAAGGGTTTTAGAGACAAGTTCATACTGCGAGCTTTCAAACCTTTGTCAATAACCCAGGTGACAAAAAAATCTTCCATAGCTGGGTAAAGGACTTCCTCCACTACCCGATTTAATCTATGAATTTCATCAATAAAGAGAATTTCATCTTGTTGGAGTTGACTTAATATGGCAACCATGTCTCCAGGGCGTTCAATGGCTGGACCTGAGGTTGTCTTAATGCGCACACCCATTTCCGAAGAAATTATGTTGGCGAGTGTAGTCTTTCCTAATCCTGGAGGTCCGTAAAGTAGAATGTGGTCTAGTGGCTCACCACGTTGTTGGGCCGCAGTGATGGCTATACCGAGGTTTCTCTTAATGCTATCCTGTCCCACGTATGAATCAAGGCTGCGCGGTCTAAGGCTATTGTCAAGAGAATGATCATCCTCTTGATTTGATCCGGAAACTAGCCTATTTTCATTCAAATTATTTGAACCGTCCGGGGACATTGGTCTACGCATATCGCATTCTAGTTTTCGGTCGTATAAAGTGTCAATTGGTCAGGGTGACTTAATAATTGAATTGAGAGGGCTTTATGGCAGACAACCTTCTTTCGGAAGAGGAATCCCTTCTTCGTAACACGGTGCGAGATTACTCAAACGATGTTCTTGCAGAAAGAGCGGCGGATTATGATGATTCGGGGCTTTTCCCGTGGGATAACTTCAAAGAACTTGGTGATATGGGTCTTTTAGGCTTAGGGATAGGTGAGGAATATGGAGGGAGCGGTGGAACTACGCGACTCGTCGCCTTGGCTGCTGAGGAGATTGCCAGAGGATGTGCGGCGACGTCGGTCGTATATATAGCTCATTTGTCTTTGTGTACACAATTCATAAATCGATATGGTAGTGAAGACCAAAAACACAAGTACCTTCCTGACTTGGCATCGGGGAAAAAAGTTGGAGTGTTTGCACTGACTGAACCTGGAGCGGGGAGTGACGCGGCAGCCATAATAACGAATTCTGTTAGGGCAAACGGCCATCTGGTCGTAAATGGCAACAAAACTTATATAAGTAATGCTCCAGAGGCCTCGGTTATAGTGACTTTAGTCACGAGGGATCACTCTCTTAACCATAAAGGCATCGATGCTTTAATTATTGATGGGGATGTGGAGGGAATTACTGTTAATAAGCTAGAAGGAAAGATGGGTGTTAAAGCTTCTACTGTTGGGGAGATAATTTTCGATAACTGTCAGATCCCTGCAGTGAACCAGATGGGTGGCGATGGGGTTGGATTCCGACAGACTATGGAGGTTCTCAACGCTAGCAGGATCTCGATTGCAGCCCAGTGCGTTGGGATTGCCCAATCGGCTCTTGATGCATCAATTGAATATGCAAAAAATCGTAAAGCTTTTGGCGGTACGTTGAGCGACTTGCAAGCGATTCAATGGATGGTGGCGGACATGGCAACCGAGACGGAAGCAGCAAGACAACTGGTGATGAATACAGCTTCTCTAAGGGATGCCGGATTGCCTTTTAACACAGAGGCTTCTATGGCCAAATTGTTTGGCTCAAGAGTGGCTATGAATGCTGCATATAAAGCTGTTCAAATCCATGGTGGGGCTGGCTATTTTTCCCCAACTCCTGTTGAGCGTTATTTCCGAGATGCAAGAGTTACAGAGATATATGAAGGCACTTCAGAAATACAGAAAATGGTAATTGCCAGGAACATACTGACAGGTTAATGGCCCATTCCCATTTTTAGTCGCTGGAATGTTTTACCTGCAGTGAGTTCATTTATGTCATAGACCTATTGCCGCAACCTTTCAAGATTATGTGCCGTACCTTTTGAATTTTTCCAGCTGCAACAATTAGAAAAAAGAAGTTTAATTGACAATCACTTACCTTCCTGATGTATGGTTAGAGCCCTTTTCTAATTACCTTTTTTGTAAGTGGTTTAAGTAAGAATGAAAGAGAACTTGTATATTGATTGATGTTAGCTACTACTTGACGTTGGCTGTTGCCAGTCTGGTGTGTTACATATTCGGTGCCCTTCCATTTGCCCATCGACTTAGTCGCCGAAAGGGTATAGATATTTTTAAAACAGGGACTGGATTAGCGGGAGCCTCTAATGTTCTAAAAACGGTCGGTAAAGGCTCCGCCGTTTTGGTGCTCGTTTTTGATTTAGCGAAGGGTGCTCTAGCGGTAATCGTTTCAGGAATGATGGGAATAGAGGGAATTGTGATTCTTATACCGGCTTCCTTTGCGGTTCTTGGACACTGGAATTCTGTTTTCACAAGATTCAAAGGAGGGGATGGCATGGCTATTGGGGGAGGGGTTGCGATAGCACTTTTTGGTTATTTTGCAATTTTGGCCTTGGTTGTAACGGCTCTTGTCTCAATTTTTGCCCAGAGGCTTCCATTTTCTTCTCTCACCGGCATTGTATTTGGGTATATATTTTTGGCCCTTTCTACATCGATACTGGCAAAAAATGAGCTTGGAACGTTGGCTATGTCATTTGGGATTGTTATAGGTTTGATATTTATTCATGCGGTTTTAGGACACAGCAAGAGAAACAGGAAAGGCGAGCACTTCGAAGAGTCAGAAACCACCAGGATATAGGTTAAAGTGACTTATGAGGCGCTCGATTTCTAGTCAGGTAAGAGAATATTCTCTTTATTCATTAACAGAAATTCTGAAAGATTTGCGTCCACTAAAAACACAGTGGATTGAGAAGGGGTTTTTACATAGTAGGTCAATTCATCATTGCGAATAAATTTGAGCCGTGTTGTCGGAGAGTTGGCTCCTTCGAAGGTGTTTATTCTGATGGCTCCGTCTGGGGCTGCAAAATCGAGGGCCTTTTGTTCGATATCTTCGACGAATCCCATAGCTGGAAGTACCGCGAGGGCCTGAAGAATCATGTCAATAACTCTTTCATCTGCCATCCCTTCTAATCCAGACTGAGAACTCACTTCCCAACCGGACTCTACCTTAGTAACTGAGAAACCCAAGCTGCTGTCAGGGTAGATAAAATCAAAAGATTCTATATCCCCTGGGGGAATAGAAGCTACGATGGGATTCCTCCAGGAATCCGAGTTTGCTGAAAATACATTATCTCTGGAGCAAGGTATTCCGTAGACTTCGTCTTTTCCGGCTTTTCTCACATAGCAAAGTTTTACTTCGGGGGACCATTTCCCCACCAGGAATTCTTCCTGAACCGCTTGTCCTAGGTAGAACGTTAGCTCGATTCCACTATTTTCGTCTACGCCGAGAACAGAGTGATGCTTTGGATTTCTTGCAACAAGTTGAGCATCAGGTATGTCAGTTACATGCAACCAGAAGTCACTCATACGAGGAGCAAAAGTAGGATTTTTACCGACACGCCAGTCTACCTCACCCATACGCACTAATTCTGCTCGTTCTCCTGATTTAGAAATCTCAATTCTATCAATTACATCCTGAGTGATGGGCATCAGTCCTTCCATTCTGAAGTCCGTTCCACCTGATGAAATAACTCTGTACAAAATACCAGCTACCCCAATGGCTATAAGTGCCATGAGCACAAATCCTACCTGCTTGCTTTTCATTCAGAAGACTCCTGATCTTGGGCAGTCACTTGAGATGGTGCCCCCTGAAGCCCTCTTCTCCAATTTCCCTTGAACCCCTTTGTCCGTCTCACCCAAAACCTGAGTAAACCAGTGAGTATTAATAAAAGTGGTACGCCTCCTATATTGCTATACTGAACCAGGTTTCTGTGCCGGTCAGAGGAGAAAACCATATTTCGCTCAGACACTACCTTTGATCTGACAGAGGCTAATTTATCTTCTTGAGCTAACCAGTCAAGAAGGTTGAGTCCCAACAACACATTGTTGGAAAATCTCTGAGTCGCAGATTCGGAAAGCCAGTCGGCGTCCCCTACGATGACTACCCTAGATCCATTAGAGCCTTCAGCTGTAACGGCCAGATCACTGGAAAAGAAATTAATCTGTAAAGGATCCGTGAAGACTGGAGAGTCTGGTTTTAGGTTTCTGAAACTGTCATCTACCGCAGCGTAACTTGTACTCCTTATTAAAGGGGTAATTGAATATTTGGAATCAGGTAAATCCAAGATTCCCAATGTATTCGCCCAAGGCAAAACAACGGTGTCTACATTACCTGCTACCTTATTGTCTTCTACGACCGCGCGTATCCAATATGGATAAGGAAGTATGACGTTGCCCCTCGCCCCAGCTGAAAACCCGATAGTTTCATTAGACTGGAGATCGTAGACTATATTTTCTTCCAAAACGATTCCAAATTCCCGTTCGATAAATTCGGCAAGACTGTGGCGATTGGGGAGTCCCGCGAGTTGTTGGATGTCCACCAGAACAGATTCAAGGTTGAAAAATACCTTTCCGCCCTGTTGTATATATTCCTTTAAGCTATTTTCGTGAGGTGATCCGAGAGGTTCTTTAGGAGAAGAAACTACGAGTACGTCAACTCCGTCGAGTGGTAAAGGTTCGTCTGGAGTTGCTGAGACCGGAACCAGGTTATATTGTTGACTGGCTACAGAAGCAAAAGTCATCATTCCTTGAGTCGGAGATGTTTCTCCATGTCCACCCATGAATCCAATTGTTTTCTTTTCTTGATTGTCACTGAGCATTTTGTTTGTGAGGCTGGCTAGCCTGTATTCAAACCCATCAATAGTGTCCACAAATGGGATGATCTCCCTTTTGTCTATATAAGTGAGAATTATTCCCAAGTACCCTGTTTTAATCTGTAGTTCCCCTTGGCTGTGAAGGTTGAATTGAACTGGAGGTACCCCCGCCGTATTTGCCTTTCTTTCCGCTTTTTCGTCGTCTTCAGGATAGTGTCTTACAACCTTTACTTTATCGTCTGAACCCGCTTCAAAGTCATCTAAAAAATCATTTACGTCACGTGAGACAGGAGAAACTTGTACTGGAGGATCTGCCGACATGAATATATCTACAGTTAGCAGGTCATCCAAATCGTTCAAAATTTGTATGGTTGCCGGAGATAATGAAAACACTTTATCTTCTGTGAGGTCTATCCGACCTTTAATATCACTCCCGAACCACCCGATTAATATACTCAAGACTATTAAACCTGCAACACCAAGTTGAAGGTTTCGATACTGGGAGGTCTGGTGGCTCAATGTTCTACTTCGGACGATCAAAAACGTTGCACTGAGAAACGTGGTGATCAGGGTTACGAAATAGAGAATGTCTCTCAGATCTATTACGCCCCTCCCAATGTTGTCAAAATGGGTAATTGGACTGAGTAATTGCAGCAAATTGGCTACGTTGGAAGGCATTGTGATGGCAACAATTTCCAGGCCCATAATCATTAGGACCATACTCAGCGTGAGGCCGAGTATGAAGGCCACGATCTGATTTCGTGTGAGGCTCGATGTGAACAGGCCAATAGAGACCAGACTTCCCGCAAGAAAAATACTTCCTACGTACTGAGAGGCCACGGCTCCCCAGTCCATGTTGCCGGCTGTACTTACAGCTATCGGTATACCGATAGTGCAAAGTATTGCTATTGTCACAAAGATCAAACCGGACAGAAACTTGGTGACTAGAACTATCCAGCCTCGAATAGGCTGAGTGAGCAGAGTCTCCAAAGTACCATCTCTTTGTTCCTCTGAGAGCAGGCGCATAGTGGCGGCAGGAATGAAGAGTGTCATAAGCCATGGCAACGATGGGCGATCTATTGCGAATTCTACGGTGAATAAGGGCCTTAGAGATACCTCACCCATCAGTAAGGCGGTTTTGAAGAACGCCCACGATAGCATAGCGACAAATATTACGATGAGTATGTACCCGGTAGGTTGATCGAAATAACCCTTGAGATCTTTTCTGATCAGAGCGAAAAATGGGGAACGGATCATAATTTAGATTCGTCCTCTACAGTTAGACTATGGAATACATCTTCGAGCCTCATTCTTTCCTCATGGAGATCCCATAATGTCCAGGACTTTTGAGTGGCAAGATGAAATATGTCTGGGCGGGGGTCGTCGGCCCCTGAAAGATTAACTATATATCGTTTTCTAGTCTCAATTGGATCAAGTCGGCTGACGGATTCCACAGAGGGTAGAGTCGCTAAGCCGGTTTCAATCTGGTCCCCTTCTACCTCTATGTAAACACGACGTAAACCGGGCGCTAGTTGGAGTATTTCATCTACCGGGCTGTCAGCGACTAACCTGCCCCTGTTAATTACCAAAACTCTTTCACAAGTTGTTTCAACTTCTTGCATTACATGTGTTGTTACTAATACGGTTCTGTCCTGCCCGAGAGATTTGACGAGGTCACGCATTGAAATGCGTTGATTTGGATCCAATCCTTCAGTGGGCTCGTCCAATATTAGTATTGATGGGCGGTGCAGTATGGCGCCGGCAAGGCCAACTCTCTGATGGTAACCCTTGGAGAGCTCACTTATCGGTCGGTGGAATACCTCGCTAAGGCCTGCTTCGTCAACGGTCCTATCTAGATTCGATTTTCTACCTTTCCCTTTCATTCCTCGAAGGTCTGCTATGAAATCCAGATATTCGCTCACAAGGAGGTCTTCATATAGAGGATTATTCTCAGGTAAATAACCTATACTTCTACGCGTTTCGAGATCTTGTTGAGCGTTGTCCACTCCATTGATAAGGATATTTCCTGTATCGGGAGTATAGTACGAGGTTAGAAGACGCATTGTCGTCGTTTTGCCTGCCCCATTGGGTCCGAGGAAACCCACAACTTCCCCTTTATTCACCTTGAACGATAGGTTTTGGACTGCCTTAAATGGCCCAAACCCTTTGCTAACACCCTGTACGTCAATAGTAACTTCGCCTGCGTTTTCTGCCTGTGTATTAGTCGACTCTTCAGTTGCCATTTGTGTCCGTTAATCTATTGGTGAAGTATCCGTTGTACCAACTTCAGGCCTTAATCGTCAAAAGGCGCTGGCAACTTGGGAGGGTTCAATTCTGTGATTAGAGATTCTGTTGTTAGGATCATCGCGGCTATACTTCCAGCATTTATAAGGGCAGAGCGAGTTACTTTGGTAGGGTCTATGATGCCGTATTCGTACATACTTCCATAGCGATTATTTTCTGCGTCAAAGCCATAGTCTCCTTCGCCCTTTCGTATCGCATTCACAACCACAGGGCCGCTAAATCCTGCATTTTGAACAAGAAGTTGTAGAGGTGCAGTGACAGAATCTAGGACGGCCTTTGCACCGGCATCTTCATCTGTTGATCCAGGGTACTGAGCTCTTACGCTTTCCGCGGCTCGGACTAGTGAGGTCCCGCCCCCGGCTAATATACCCTCATCCATTGCGGCTCTAGTAGCAGAAAGAGCATCTTCTAGACGTTGCTTTTTTTCTTTGAGTTCTATCTCTGTGGCCGCTCCTACTTTTATGACCGAAACCCCTCCCGATAACTTGGCTGCCCTTTCCTCAAGCTTTTCCCTATCGTAATCTGACTTAGTCTCAACAGCCTGGGATCTTATGTTACTGACCCTTGCTGATATGAGTTCTTGTTCCCCGCTGCCCTCTACGAAAGTAGTGTCGTCTTTGCTGGACACTACCCGACGGCATCTTCCTAGATCTGCGATCTCTATAGAGTCAAAACTTCTACCAGTCTCTCCGCTTATTACTGTTGCACCAAAAAGGATTGACATATCCTCAAGTATTGCCTTTCTGCGGTCTCCGAATGCAGGGGCCTTGATTCCCAAAATATTCAATGTTCCTCTCATCTTATTCACTACCAACGTTGCGAGAGCCTGGCCTTCAATATCCTCGGCAATTATTACCAAATCACGCCCCACCGCAGTGAATTTCTCAAGGAAAGGAATTAGATCCTCTGCATTTTCTATTTTTTCAGACGTGATCAGGACATAAGGCTCGTTTAATTCGGCAACCATTTTGTCTTGGTCGGTGACGAAATAAGGGGATAGAAAACCACGGTCAACTTCCATGCCTTCCACGTATTCAACTTCGTAGTCAAGTCCCCTAGATTCCTCTACAGATACCACACCGTCCTTTCCAATCTTAGAAATGATTGAGCCTATTAGGGCTCCCATTTCTTCTTCGTGTGCGGAAAGGATTGCCACTTGGGCTACCTGTTCATCATTAGCTACAGGTTGAGAAAGTTCTTTGAGTTCTACCGCTATCGATGCTACTGCCTTATCTATACCCCTTTTTAGGGCCATTGGGTCAGCTCCGGCAGCTACGCTTCTGAAGCCATTTTTTAGAATAGCTTGTGCCAATATTGTTGAGGTCGTAGTTCCATCTCCCACCGCGTCATTTGTTTGCGAGGCAGCCTCTTTAATTAATTGTGCCCCCATATTGTGAAATGGCTCTTCAAGTTCAATTTCCTTTGCGATCGTTACTCCGTCGCTGCATACCTGAGGAGGCCCAAATTCTTTTTCGAGGATGACGTTCCGTCCATTTGGACCTAAAGTTATACCTACGACGCGGGCCAGGAGGTTCACTCCTTCCATCAGTTGTTCACGGGCGTTTTCTTTGAACTTGAATTGTTTTGGCATTTCGTTACCCCTTAATTTCTACCTTTTATTCGTTTTCTAAAAGGGAAGTTAATTCTACTATGAATTTTTTTTGTTGGTGAGTGCGCCTAGTACGACGCTGGGCGACATGGGAAGTTCTGACATTCGGACGCCTATCGCGTCGTGTATTGCATTTGCAACAGCGGCTAAAGGTGGAACAAGAGGAGCTTCTCCCACCCCCCTAACACCGAAAGGATGCCCTGGATTGGGTACTTCGATGACCACAGAGTCAATCATAGGGAGATCTAGGCTGGTAGGCATTCTGTAATCTAATAGACTTGCGTTCAGAACCTTGCCATCGTCGCTCATGAAATATTCTTCATTTAGTGCCCAACCTATGCCTTGGACTGAACCACCTTGTATTTGACCTTCAACATAATCTGGATGGATTGCCTTTCCTGCATCTGTGAAGGCTGTACATCTTACGATGTCGGTTTTGCCTGTCTCAGGATCAACATCCACATCAACGATCATAGCTGAATATGATCCACCTACACCGCCAGGGTTGACTCCCGCACTTCCTACTATTGGGCCTCCTGTAGCATTGGATGCTGCGGCAATTTCCTTGAAACTCAGTTTCAATTCAGGGTCTGATTTATGAGTTGCAAAACCGTCAGCATAATCAATTTGGTCCTCATCAGTGTCCCATACGACAGCTGCTCGCCCGATTAATTGACTTTTGATATGTTGGGCTGCTTCGTAAGCTGCCCAACCAGATTTAAAAGCAACTCCACTGCCGCCCGTTACGGATGTGTACCCGATCGAGTCAGTATCTCCTATTTGTGGATTTACATCTTCGACGGGTATATTTAAAACTTCTGCTAGTTGTTGAGCTATTGCTGTTCTTGAACCACCTATATCTACTGAACCTTCGGTAAGATTTACAGTTCCTGCAGGTGTAACTACAGCTACACAGGATGCGGGTCCCGTGTTGTTTCTCCAGAATCCCAAAGCAACTCCCCGGCCCCTAAGTTTATTCCCGTCTGCTCCTTTTTTGGAGGTGTAGTGAGGATGGGAGCGGACGGCTTCCGCTGTTTCAATCATTCCAATCTTATTGTTTACGACGCCGTCTGCGCGTCTCGTTCCTTCTTGAGCAGCATTTAACAATCTAAGTTCGATAGGGTCCATTCCAATGATCTCTGAAAGCTCATCTAGGATGGTCTCTATAACCAATGCTCCAAGGGGAGCGCCAGGGGCTCTGTATGCTGTAGTTTTGGGTTTGTTATCTACAACGTCATATCCATCTAACTTTAAATTTTCAATGTTGTAGGGAGACAGCATACAAGCAGTGGCTCCTCCAACAGGAGAGCCTGGGAACGCTCCCGCTTCGAAATATAATTCCGCTTTCGCTGCTGTTATTTTCCCCTTGTTCGTGATACCTATCTTTGCTTTGACATAACTACCACAGGTGGGTCCCGTCGCTTCAATAACTTCGGTCCGGGTCATAAACATTTTGACAGGGGAACCACATTTTTTTGACAACAAGGCTGCCACAGGTTCCAGGTAGCAAGGTAACTTTCCTCCAAATCCCCCTCCAATTTCCATTGGTACAACGTTTACTTTGGATACGGGCAATCCAAGAACGGTAGCTGTTGCGTCCCTGATTCCGAAATGCCCTTGGCTACTGCACCAGACTGTGACAAACCCGTCAGCCCTCCACCATGCAGTTCCATTCTGTGGTTCGATATATCCCTGGTGGACCGTTTTGGTGCGAAATTCCCGTTCAAGTGTCAATGTATGGTCAGCCTCAGAGAAACCCTTGTCTATGTCCCCAAGTTCATACTGGTCATGGCTTGCTATATTAGGGCTTTCAAAAGTATTGTCTCCAAGAGAAAAAGAGGCTATTGAATCATGTAAAACGGGGGCATTTTCCTCCATCGCAGCCTCAACATCAGTAACCGGCTCTAAAATCTCGTACTCTACCTCAATCAAAGATAGAAGTTCCTCAGCCTCGTGGAGACTGGAAGCAGCAAGGGCTGCAATTGGATGACCTTTGAATAATACTTTGTCTGAAGCCAGGATCCGATCACGAACATATTTCATATTTGCATAAAGATCTTCCCCGACTTCGGCATTTTTGTCAGGTAGTGGGGCAAGGTCATGTGAAGTAGCTAGGGCCCTTATTCCAGGGTGCTTTAATGCCTTTGATATATCAATTGATTTAATTCGAGCATGTGCATGCGGACTGCGCAGCATCTTTCCGTAAAGCATTCCGGGAAGATTCATGTCTGCACCGTACAGGGCCTTCCCTGTGACTTTATCGACCCCATCATGCCTGACGGGTCGTTTACCTATAACTGAATAATTATCCGATGTTGTTGTGGTCAAAGCCCTAACTCCTTAGCGGAATTCTTCTCGATATCAAGATCAAATTTGCGCAATAATAATAACAGAATGACCCCATCACCCCGATAATCTGTCTTCTGGTTGAATGTCAGCCTTTGTGACGGAATATTTTTAACTTATCTTCATCGAAATCTATGCCTAGGCCGGGGGAATTTGACATTACGATCATGCCATCTACAACTTTTGGTTCTTCGGTGAACATTCCGAAAGTCCATGGCATATGTTCCACCCAAGTTCCATTTGGACTCGCGGCCACCCCATGAGCTAGGACTTCAGTAGCTAAATGACTGACGACAGGTACGTTGTATGCCTCTGCAGTGTGGGCCGCTTTCATCCACTGTGTCAGTCCGCCCACTCTCAGAAGGTCCACCATTGCAATGTCGATGGATCTCAGCTCCAGCATTGTTCGAAAAGGTTCCAAACCATAGTGGTATTCTCCAGCTGCGATCGGAGTATCCAGTGAGTCGGCTATGTGTGCGAGACCTGCAAAATCCTGATGGTTTATCGGGTCTTCAAGCCAGTATAAATCATAGTCGGACAACTGTTTTCCTATCGATATGGCCGTGTTCACATCCCAACCTTGATTTATATCTAGCATTATTGTTACGTCTGGTCCGACAGCCTCTCTCACAGCTTTCATTCTCGCGATTTCTTTGCTGGCGGATTCTTCCGCCCCCATCCTGAATTTCATAGCTTTGAAGCCTTGCTTAACTAAATTGCTCGAAGTCTCAGCCAATTGATCTAAGTCATAGGTACGCCAGAGAAAACCACTGGCATATGTCGGCACTTTATCTCTATAACCTCCAAGAAGACGATGCAGAGGTTCTCCAGCTGCCTTCCCCTTGATATCCCAGAGTGCTACGTCAATCCCAGAGATTGCCCTTGTTACCAGACCTGACGGCGCTCCTCCCCCAGCTAGTTCACGGAGCCAATTGTTGATGCTTTCAACATTTCGGGGGTCCTTCCCTACAATTTGATCCAGAAGCGCATCAACACTCTCTTTCAATGCTTTCAACATCACCGAACTGGCAAAGCCCGCGTACCCTATGCCTTCAAGGCCATTATCAATCCTGATTTTGATCGTTATGAATTCAGCGTTATTTCCCATACCACCGGTCAAAGGGCCCTCTTCTCGAGGCAGGCTAACCACGCCAGTTTCGCTACTCACTATTTTCATGTGGACTCCTCTGGTTTCGTTATTTCTGATAAGCAAATCTCATTATTTCTGTGGGTCTCCGGACGTCATTATTGAAGATTTTTCTTCCTTCTCATTCCATTGTGATCCAGCATTGTCTACAGGGTCAAAACCTACGATGTTTTTCCCTGGCGCCATGTCCCATATCCCATATGTATTTTTGGACATTCCATAGATTACTGCGTACCCGACTCCCTCAGGGGCGTCGATGGATTTTTCTATTGCCTGTGATGTGTCACGGTGGCTCATCCATAAAGAAAGAGCTGATGGAGCGAAAGTTGGATCGTCCGGTTCCATAACCCAGCCAATTCTTATACAGATTACGGAAATCCCATACTCATCGTGGAAATAACTCCCTAACGCTTCCCCGAACGCTTTGCTCACTCCGTAGTAACCATCAGGGCGCACAAGCGCTGTATCGAGAAGTTCTACGGGTTGTCGCAGGGAGGAGAAATCTCCGGTGTAAATTTGTTTGTAAGGATTATCTTTTAGAGGATAAAACCCTAAAGCATGATTACTACTGGCAAAGATTATCCTCTTTACCCCAGCGATACGGGAAGCTTCGTACACATTTCGGGTCCCTACAATATTATTTTCCAAGATTGTCTCCCACCCTCCTTGGTGGTTTGGGTCCGCCGCAAGATGAACTACCGTGTGTATTCCCTGGAATGCCGGCATTATGCCTTTTAGGTCTGAGAGATTAGCAACAGTGGTGTCGTATTTGTTTACCTTCTGGAGATCTAATCCTGATATAAGGTATTTTTGGGAAAGGTTCTGTCGAATAATTCCGCCAATCTTACCGGCTAGCCCGGTTACAAGGACTCTTTTTCTTGCTTCCATTTAGCTCTCCATTGATTAGTTTGGTTGATTGAATGCATTGACCATGAGGTAGACTACTATGGGAATAGTAATTGCCCATACGATAGTTCTCGGAGACCATTTCATTGATAAAAACTCCAGAATCTAATTAACTTAGAGTGTATCTCGATTGCACGTTAGTAAATCCGGACTAGTATTCTATCTAAAATGACCCAACCTTATAGGTTAATAGCCTTGGACATCGATGGCACCATTCGCGGTGAGACTATTGAGCCGTCAGACTTTGTATTAGACACCTTGCATCAATGCCATCAACGGGGTGCTGAAATAGTAGCGGCCACAGGTCGGAGTAGAATTTCTGCCTTTAAGTATTTGGAACATTTTCCAATGGTTGACTATGTTGTCTCATTTCAAGGTGCAATGATCTCC
>CESG01044692.1_pt1 | contig 13510 bp, 13 predicted proteins | sample 531121 | NCBI WGS metagenome assembly CESG01 (sample SAMEA2621287, study PRJEB7988) | marine metagenome | biome: marine biome (ENVO:00000447); feature: mesopelagic zone (ENVO:00000213); material: "saline water (ENVO:00002010), including plankton (ENVO:xxxxxxxx)" | depth 800 m
ATCAAAAAAAACTCTAAAGAAAACTCATACTACCCCTAAAACAGCATGGAGATATCCAAAAGATCTAGACAAAACCAAAGGTGATCCTGCTGGAGAGGGAGGGTTGTATATTGATCCAACACATTTGAGCAACAAAAGTGATTCTGGTGAATCGTCATCAAATATAGCTGGTCACCCAGAAGGCACTTGTAAATTATGTCATGGCACTACATATCAGCCTATAGAGAGCCGTTTAGCGAGGGGTGACCCACCGTTTCATAGATGTGTGAACTGTGGACATCAGGAGGATTATTCATAATGTTACTGCCCGGAGAAAAATCGAATGAGGAGATAAAAAAAGAACTACAAAAAGCCTCTGATGAATATGAACGTCAACGGTTGAGAGAAGCAGCTGAAAAGAAACGATCAAATGAAAAAGAAGATGTCGCTCAATCTTTTAGCACAGATGACCGAGTCTGTGAAACGTGTGGACGCCGATTAGGTGCTGAGGAAAAATTACGAGCATTACCAGCTGACAGACCAACATGCCTTAATTGTAGTAATTCATATTATAACCGTGGAACAAAACACCGCCACCCAACGAAGTTACATCCCTATTGATATGAAAATAAAAGAAATCTTAGATGCCCATAAACTGAAGGAAAGCACATGTGCTGTCTGTGGTGGACATAATCTTGTAAAATTACCAGATAGAGGTAGAAGAGAAGTTTTAAAAGGTGAGAGATGGGGCTCTGGAGGAATCCATGGACGACAGTTCACTATCAATTCCCAACGTGTCTGTAAAAACTGTGGTGTATTACAAACCCTAGACAAACATGGAAACCCAATAGTAGAACACGATGAAGGAGAATTAAGATGACAAAATGTATTACCCCTAATTGTGACAATCCATTATTCACACTAAAACATTGTTCCATACATATTGCGGTGCTATAATGGTAAACGCAAATTTATCAGAGTACGAAAGAGCTAACGATACTAACCATCAATATACCAAAAAGACCAGAAAGAAAAAAGATGCCTAAACCACCTCAAGACTTTCGCAGGCACACTCTCTCTTGTCCACTATGTGGTGCAGAGAAAGGTTTGCCTGTAAAGGAGTACAAGAGTCACAAAACAGTTAGGCAGAGAATAGCTTGGGACAGAAAAAAAGGAGATATGGATGAGGTACGAGAGTGCCTTAATTGTGGAGCAGAGTATGATAAAGATGGAAAAATAATTGTCCCATCGAAACATCATGGAGAGAGTGGCGAACGGCGCCTTTGGATATGAATAAAACAATTTCAAATAGTAGTATATTATAGATGAAGGTATAATGGCAGATACATTCAGAGCCTCAAAAGATAATCAAATGATGCGATCGTGTCCAACTTGTGGTGGCAATGTTATTCCAATAATGTCTCCTGAAATGGAATGTGATGATTGTAAAATTGACCAACAATATAAGGACTTGAATATATCAACTAACAAGCCAAAAGTAGATTCGGATTATTTGGCAAATGCCACAATAGCAGAAGGCGGCAAAACGAAAAAACTTAGAAAAAAACAATACTAAATGAAATCTAAATGTTCATTATGTAACATGGAACTAGTACATGATGAATTAATTGATATTAGAAAGAAAAGACATGAGGACTTTCACAAAGATGAATCTATACAAACAGGTGGAAGGCAAAGAAATTGGACATTTGGTAAGGTCAAATGGAATGAAGTCCAAGAGGGTACTTGTGTTGATTGTGGAAAAGAAATAGGATTAACAGATGTCGGAGGACATTATACTGGTAAATGCGTAAACTGTAGGTAATTTCAAGTTTCAAATACAAGTTAATAGACCTAGTGTCTATGCTCGATATGTCATGGATGATGGGATTTATTGGTGTAGCCGTAGGTTTAATGGTTGGTGTGTTTATCTTTAGCGCCGTAGAGGACGGCATGGATTGTCCTGACGTTGCCACAAATCCTGATGGAAATGAAGCCTGCCAACGGGCGACCTCAATAGCATGGGCTGTTATAGGAATATTACCCGTAACTCTGTTTATGGCTTTATTCACAGTCTTTGGTGGAATGAACAGGTATAGTTTAGCCTAAAGTTCAATTTCAAATAATAGTGTATTCCATGTAATATCATGTATGTGTTGTTTTTCCTCCTACTGGCAGGATTAGGCTATGGTGCCTTATTTTATAGATATAACCCGATTTTTCTCCTATTAGGCATAGCCGCGACCATATTACTAATGCTGGTTCCTATGGATTCTGACATAGTATGGCAGACCATTTCGAGTACAGACATTGACGGAACAATAGGAGCCGACACAACAGACCTAACTGAAGTCCAAACTGACGATCATGTTCTATTTTCACTAAATGAGGGATGGGAATATACGGCATGGATTTGGATGCACGTTTTCATACTGATGATACATTGCGTTTTCTTTTTCAAATATATGATGTCGGCGGTAAGTGCATCATGAATAAGATCGTAAATAGAAGAAGTGTGGAGATATATTAAATGGATAACGAGAATATGTACAAATCTAGAAGAAAGAAACGCAAGAAAGTCAAGACCTTAAGCGAGGCTGTAAGGAGCATAGACATTAGAATCAAACTAAGAAAGAAATTACCAAGCGTACTTAACCAAGTACACAATCAGCGAAGCTGGGAGTTGGCATGCCAATAACATGGTTCTCACCACAGAAACGAATATGGACTGAGGCTTATATTCCACCTGCAACACCTAGGATAGAACCAAAGGAAGATAGGTGTGAAAACTGTGGACACGTTTTCAAGAAAACCGATAAAAAAATAGAAGTTACTGAAGGTGGATATATGAGTATGCCCGAAGGTAAAACATATTGCCCTCGCTGTTATCAAAAACGTCAAAAAGAAACACATGGTTGGAGAGGCTCAACCATACAACATAATGAGGTTACAGTATAATTGTTCATTAATATCCTCGTACTCTTCATATGCATTAATTTTGCAATAGGACTTGTCACTGGTGTAGAGGGCTTGCCTACATACATTGACCCTACAGGTCAAAACTGCCAGATATATGATCCAAATGCAGTCCCACTTGACCCTACACTTGGTATCCCAAGTGGACAAGGTACTGAATTTAGTGGTATAGATGAATTTGTTGACAGAGTACAACACCCAACCGAGGATACCGAAACAGCCGAAGGCGTATGGAGTGGTGTAACGACTTGGTGGAATTCTACGATTGATGCTGCAAGTGGTGGTTGGGCTGCTATGTCAACTATGATGAATTTGGTAAGTGGTGCATACATCTTTGATATCCTAGAAAACGTAAGCTTAACATGCCATTTGGATAACAGGGCTTACTTGACCACAGCCGTAATGTATGACGGAAATGGCGACACCTGTGCGGCTTTGTCTTTGACTGTACCATGTGCAAACCCAACATTCAATCAGATGATTGAAACCGACAATACAACTTGTCTTGACGATGATGTTGAATCACCTACATACAATTCACAAATACCATGTAACTACGTATGGGAAGAAGTCAAAATGGGTGTGAATGTAATCTTTAGTGTTCTATTGGCGATTACGCTATTCTACTGGTTAACTGGTAGAGGTCACATATTATCATCATGATTGGCAGGAAGATACGGAATCCAAAGGACAGGCATTATGAGGAGCGTATGAAGAGACTTAATATGCCCTATGAGCATGAAGACAAGAAAAACCCAAAAGAATTACCAAGAAGATTATGTCCAGATTGCGATGGCACTGGTGTAGATTTGTTACCGGGTGATCAAGGATTTTATGCGAAAATCGAATGTCCACAATGTAAAGGACGAGGTGCACAAGTATGGCGACCCAATCAGCAAAAATGGGAAGCAAGCCAAAAGAGGGATACAGATAGATTTGATAATGGTGATTCAACATGATTAGGAGAGAACGGCGTATACGTCCAGCAGGAGGATTTGGAGATAAAATAAAATGGACAGCCAGTCAAGAAACAGGCGACTCAGAAGGACAACATGATTATTGTACTGACTGTGGACATAAATTTACCAAGAAGGAACCCAAATTCTCACGGCAATGGGATCATGACGTTTGGTGTAAGAAATGCGACATCAAAAGACCCTAAATCACGATCGCAAAACACGGTCTAATTCATAAGGTTTTTGCCCTCTAGTTTTACCATCAGTATAGCAATGATCTTGGATAACAAACAATTTGTTATCCGAACCGGATGCAGACAGGCACGAATTACCCGGCGACCACTTTCGGCTAAAGTGGTCGGATCACAGTCCAAGCATAATCTTTGTGAAATAGCACTGATACCAAGTTTGGATGTGGGTATATAAGGAAACGTGATCGCAAGAAAAACAAATACGTCCTTCACGAATTTTGTTTTATATATGAGATTTTGAGAATTCGAATTACACATGATTGATATGTCATACATCATGGGATTCATAGGCGTAGCCGTTGGCTTAATCATTGGAATCCTCATTTACAGTGAGGTTGAAGCCGCAATCGACTGCCCACCAGTAGCAACGAATCCTGACGGAAACGAAGCATGTACAAGAGCTAAACAAATAGCATGGACTGTAATCAGTATCCTACCTATTTCTATGTTCTTTGCACTGTTCGCAATTTTCGGCGGATTCAGCAGACAAACTGCATAATCACTGGGAAACTCATGGTACAAAAAACCAAGGACGGTTAGGAGAATACCGCACCAAAAACTCCTTTTTTTATCTTTTATTTCTAAGAACAAACTTGAAGTTTAATTTCAAATAGTAGTATATTATTAGAATTGTAATGGTTATACTTAACGCGCATTTGCGCAAAGGAGGTGGTTAGAGAGGATGGCAGTTAATACAATCCTCCGGTAATGAGCCATGGTAGCCGTCTTCGCAGTTGGTATCGCAATGATCGCATTTTTGCCTGCGGTGTACGAATTGTACTATTCGCAAACACTGTGGGATTCCGCGCCAGCAGAAGCCCTACAGGTTAGAGATAATATTTATGCGACCTTCCTCGCGCTGCCGCTATTCATGATAGGCGCCATATTTTTATGGAGCTACATTTCTACGAGTCGGAAAGACTATGGGTATTGATCATGGCTCACAAAGGTCTGCCTATATTTGGAATAGCCATAATTTCATTCTTAATGCTCGGCGGCGCTACCTTTGGTGTCGCACCAATTTCCGACCCTGCACTCGGTGATGGCAACACAGTAACAGTACAAAACGACTTTTTACCAACTGCGGCTGGACAGTCTGACGAGATTGAATATGTTACTGGAAAAGAGCTTATGCCGTTTTACGATTGGGAAACACATGGCGACTGGGAAGATAATGAAAATAGGGAACTAGAATTAAAGGAAATAGAGAGCACTTACGTAAAACAACAAGTGGGTTTTCACTGGGAAATAGATGAAGAGGGATTTCTCTACCAAGTCGCTGATGACACCGTCATGGCATATGCACACGTAACACCAGATGATGATGATGGTATTTTAGTAGGTGACTATCAAACATACTCAATTTCAGTAGAACCAGATGATGCAGAAGGGGTTTACACATTCCAAGAACATGGTGCTTTTATCGATGACGGCTTTGGTAACTGGGAACCATTCCTAGTGAGCGATGGCGAAGGTTTCATACAAGTTGAATTTGACAATGTAAAGTATGTCTTTGACACTATAACAGGTTCTATAACCACAAGTTCCCGTGATAACTTTAATTCTGAATACCTAATGGCTATTCAGGCTGACAGTTATGTCGTCAGAACTGCGGAGATAGGAACAGATGATTGGTCGAATATGGCAATTAACGATGAGCCTATTGTAACAACTGTCAATACTGCACCTGACCCAGCCTTGATTGGTACTGGTTTGGAAGGTACAGAGATTGTTATAACTTTCACACGTACAAGTGATGAAGGTATCTATACACTTGAACACTATGTTAGACACGCTATGCTAAACCCTGAACTAAAAACAACTGCGTACTTTACCAATATGTTGTATGAAAACAATAAATTTGCGTTCACAGAAACTATAGATCTAACTGATAGTGAAATTACCATTAACGAGGAAACGTACGACTTGACTGATTATGTTGGTGTGTCATTTCCACGGGAAGTATTGGTAGAAAATCAAACATTAATCATGCAAGCAGCATCAATACATTACAATGCGTTTTTGGGATTCGATAATTTATGGTCTGTTAATATTATTACACCGACAAAAGTTTCTTTGGATTATGCAAACATAGGATCAACACATACACCAATAGGCGAAACAATTGAACTAGATCCAATTTGGGGAGCTTTGTATAGCAATGACCCACTTGCTAATCAAGGCGCCTGTTATTATGCAAGTGGTGGGTGTGCAGTAAATACGGCATCAAAGCGAGTTTACGTTTATTCTTATAATTCTGATTGGAACGCAGGAACAGATTGCCTCGCAGCAGGCTCATTCGGAGGTGGTGCTTCTTGGTCACCAACCGGTCCCGCTTTCCATGTTCAAGATGATTATCATTCAATCTCTGTAGGGGAACGTAGTTGTGGATTAACAGCTATGGAGTACGACATCCAAGGACTTCGTGGAGCCACTATTCAAGATATATGGATTTCACACGCACATAATATTTGGGCACTTACTGCTGGACAAACTATGACAGGCTACTCTGGCAATACTGCTGTACGACCATCATCGGTTGCTAATTATGGAGAGTGGGGAGTTTGCTGTGCAAACCCTCCTACTGGTGGTGGTCTTACTGGGCAAAACACAAACATGAATTTTAGTGCAAACTATGCAGAGGATGGTGTAGCTCCTAATGCTAATATTTTTTCTTACACAACACAAATGGCAGCACAGCATTATGATTTTTCAGCACAAGCCGTTACTGATATGAATACACAATTAGCAACAACAGACTGTGTTACGTTAGGTGACTGTTGGTTTGCCTTTACATGGCACGTTGTTGATTATTTGTGGATAGCACCGCCCGGTGGCAATCCATATTCTACACCATCTGGTGCAACTTCTGGCACTATACCGGGATACCCCGATAAACCAGCAGGCGGTGTTGGATGCACTGTAGGCAACCAATATTACACAGGCAATGCGGCTTGTAATAGCTATGGTAGCGGACCGGGATATGTTGGAGGGGAAACATCAATGTACAGTGGCTATACGAAACTTGGCTTGAAATTCACAATGCCACCTCCAGCACCAGAAAACCTTGCTACAGTACAAACAACAAATAACCAAGCAGACTTGACATGGGACACATCGGATTGTACAACTGACAGATCACTAAAAGGATGTAGTATGTATTACGTTAGTAATGTAGCACATCCAAATACTGACTTCGGAGTGGGTGGCTATGGTAATTGTGGCAGTAACGCCCCGACAACACCAACTTTGGGTGTAGGAGGTGCACATGGAAATGGTATAACGTTCAATGGTGTCTGTGATTATATCGGGGGAAATACATCAAACGCCCTGATGACACCCTCAACAAATGACGCTAATGGAAACCCAACAAACGAATATTCTCTTAATTTATGGCTAAAGAGTGACTGTTCAACATGGCAATACGTAAAAGGTTATTTTGGTAATTCCATGGCTAATGGTGCTCCTTACGTTTCTGGTGTAAACTCACAGTGTGCTTATATGCCAATAGGGACTTACAACACACAGAATTTCGGTTACCTGATGTTGAATGGACAGTGGGGTGGCGGACCGGACTCAACAGGATACCAATGGGGAACTTGTTTAACTAGCCCATGCGCGTATCAAGACAAAAACATCATGACCTTTAACGGACTTTACACAGAAGAACACGCCTTTGCTGGATGGGATTGGGTTACCTGTAACGGTAACATTCCAGCACAATCAACTTGGGGTACATGGGGTGGCTGTTATATGCCAGAGAATGGATCATCTTCAGCGAACCATTGGTATATGATTACGATGACCGTTGACGCTAACAAAAACACTGTTGGTTACCTGAATGGTATGCCACTTCCATTGTGGACTTATCCGGGTGCCTGTATGGGAGGAACAACATTCGATAACACTAACTCTGGTTACAATGGTTTTGCTGGAGTTCGGAACTATGGTTATGGTGTTTTACCGGGAGTACCTCAATCTGCAAACTATTCTGGCTGTTCTAATACCTATGAAACAGCAGTAGGAAGTAAATCACCATCACAATTAATGGCTATGACAATGGGTTGTAGTTGGCACACAAGTGGCGGTTGTAGTTATCCATTTAAGGGCTCCATGGACGAAATCACTACATGGAATAAAGTTCTCACCGAAGCGGAAGTTGTTAGCCTATACGGTGGATCATATGGACAACAAAGTTGGGTTAGTCCAGTCAGCGATGGACAAGCACACTCTAGTGACCCTCATGTCGGAACACGCTGTATCTGGTCATGCTTCAGTGGTCATGCAGTAAATCCATCTGTGATTCCAAATTGGGAAGACCACTTGGTAAATTACATTGCATTTGAAGAATCTGGAACCCCAATAAAAAATATGGCAGTAAAACCAGCAACATTTGCCGCAAGTGGTGATGCTGCCACATACAACATCGATAGGGATGGTACAACAATTGCAACTGGTGTTACTGACTTGTTTTATGATGATACATCAGTAACTGCTGGTAATACATACGTCTACAAGGTATTAGGAATAACACCAACTGGCACCTCAGAATATTCATCTACGAGTAGTATTACAGTTGCTGGTTCGCCCGACCAAGTGACTGGATTAGTTGGAACAAGTGGAGCGACACCAGTTCTTGATTGGACAGCACCAAACGATAACGGTGGTGCAATTACAAACTATAAAATTTACAGGGATACCGTGCTACATGACACTATAGGAAATGTACTTACTTACACTGACAGTACGTCTGTAGTTATTGGTACCACATATGACTACACTGTTGCTGCCGTAAATGGTATGGGTGATGGACCGCAATCTGCTGCTGTAGCCGTAACAGCCGCAACACCACCTGATGCGCCAACTAGTGTTGATGCTACAGCAGTTCCTAACCAGATTAATCTGACTTGGGTAACACCAGCAAGTGACAACGGTAGTGCAATTACAGGCTATAAGATATTCAGAACAGATAATCTTGTAACACCAATGGCGACACTTGGTGTAGTAAACTTATGGAATGGTGATGCTAGTGGTACAATTGGTGTATCTTATACTTACAACGTTCATGCAATAAATGCCATGGGTGATAGTCCCGCAGGCGTAAGTGATACCGTAGTACACGGTAATGTTCCAGCTCAAGTCATCGTAAGCAGTGTAGCCGCATTATTGGGACTTGCCATAAAGATTGACTGGGATGCTCCAGTAGCCAATGGTTACGCCATTAGTAGTTACGTTGTTGAATCCACAGTAAATGGTGGAACATCATGGACAAGCGTAGGAACACCAAACGCCCTTACACTCACGCATCAGTCGCTGACGGAAGCGAATCAATATCAGTATCGTGTTAGTGCTGTAAATGCACTAGGCACAGGAACACCATCAGCTACAACAACACCAGCAGTAACTGCTGGCGATGTGCCTGATGCACCTAGTGGACACTCAGCATCACAAAGTGGTGTAGCTGAGATTGGTCTAGCATGGGCAGAACCAGATGATCATGAGTATAGTATAGACGAGTATCGAATATACCGTTCATTAACAACGGGTGGTACATACACACTCCTAGTGGATGGTCTAACTGGTTTGACACATACTGATACTTCACTTACTGTTAGCCAAGCTTACTTCTACAAGATTCAGGCTCACAACTCTCTTGGATGGAGTGCAGACTCTACAATTGTTTCTGCAACAGCCGCAGATGTACCTGATCAAGTGACAGGTATGAGTAGCCAAGCCATAGCTGGGTCTGATGTAGTCTTGACATGGAACGCCGCTGGTGATAACTCTAGTGTAATTACAAACTACTTTATTGAATACAGCCTCAATAATGCGACTTGGCAAACAAAGGCAACAGTCGGTAATGTCTTAACATACACAGCACAATACACTCAAGCCGAAAACGGCAGTACGTATTATTGGAGAGCAAGTGCGATTAATGCAATAGGCACTGGTGCAGTTAGTGCAAGCACAAATACAGTTATTGGTGACGTGCCTGCACAAGTAAGTGGACTTACGGCAACGGCACAAAGTGCAACTGAAATTGACCTAAGTTGGAATGTTCCAGCCGATAATGGATATGCAATTACAGTATACAAGGTTGAGCGTAGCCTAGACGACTCAAATTGGACAACTCTTACAAGTACACATACGTTAACAACATATGACGATACTGGACTTACAGCAAGTACAGATTATTATTATAAGATTTCAGCAAGTAACGCATTAGGAATTGGACTAAGTAGTACAGCAGTCGTAGAGAAAACCTTTGGTGTTCCAAACGATATTACTGACTTGGCATTAACAATTGTTAGTACAACACAAATCGATTTAGATTGGTCAAAACCAGCCATGAATGGTTATGCATTTAGTAATTATGAAATATGGCAATCAGAAGACGGTACTAATTATTCATACATTGGTACAATAACAAACGAAAACTACACCTCCCTTAGCGTAACTGGTCTTAACATAAATGACTATTATTACTTCTATGTAACAACGGTAAACGCCTATGGAACATCTGGTGATAGTAATCTTGGAACTGCACCTACACTACCAACACCTCCAGCCGCTACAAACGCAACAGCCGTATCTGACACAGCAATAAACGTAAGTTGGAACCAACCAGCAGGAGATCAACAAACATCCTACAAAATTGAAAGAAGTCTTGATGATACTAATTGGACAACAATAGTTGCAAGCACTGGCAATACCAATACAACATATAGTGATACTGGACTATCAACATTAACCACTTATTATTATAAAGTCAGCACAATTAACCCAAGTGGAACAAGTGTCGCCAGTCCAAGTGGAAACGCCAAGACCTTTGGCTCACCAGACGCACCAACAAGTCTAACGGCTACCGCCTTAATAGCAATAGACATCGACTTGGATTGGGATGCACCTACTGAAAATAACGGTGCAGCAGTAAGTGGTTACAAGATAGAACGTTCAACTGACGACATAAATTATGCAGTTATAGTGGCTGACACTGGTAATACGGATACTGACTATACTGATACCGATGCAGCGTTAGTAACTGATACAACATACTACTACAGAGTTTCTGCAATAAACTCATTTGGTGCTGGTGCAACATCAAATGTAGCGAGTGCATTAGCAGGCGATAAACCAAACCAAGTCACTGGACTTGTAATAACATCAGCAACAACAAGCACCCTTGACCTTGATTGGGTAGCACCAAACGATAATGGATATGCAATAAGTGGATATAAGATTGAAAAATCACTAGACGGAACTAACTTCACAGTACTCGTTGCAAGCAACCCTGACTTGGACTATACTGACACATCGCTCAATACAAACCAATTATACTACTATCAGGTCAGTGCAATCAATGTATTTGCAACAGGTGATGTAAGTGCCGTAAGTAGTGCACCTCCTCTTCCAACGCCTCCTGCAACATTATCACTATCAGTTATTAATAATGTGCAAATTGACTTAACATGGAGTAACCCAACTGGTGCAGAAGAAACAGGCTTTAAGATAGAACGTAGTACCGACAATTCAAACTGGTCTACAATAGTAGCAGATACTGGTAGTACCGCATTAACATATTCAAATACGGGCTTGACAGCATTAACTGATTATTATTATCGTGTTTCAACTCTAAACGCAAGTGGTGAAAGCAGTGTAGGTTCTGTGGAAACTGCCAAGACATTTGGAACCACTGTTGCGCCTACAAACCTAGATGCCCTTTCATTAACTGGTGCACAGATAAAACTTGATTGGGAAGAACCCACCGTTACTAACGGATCAGCCGTTAGTGGATATAAAATAGAACGTAGTACAGATGGCACAAATTATTCAGTTCTAGTGGCTGATACTGGTAATCTCAATGAAACTTATACTGATACTGGTATAGCTGGAACTACATACTATTACAGAGTTAGTGCACTCAACGCATTTGGTGCCAGTCCTCCATCTAATGTTGATAGTGCATTAGCCACTGACGTACCAGCACAAACAACAAACTTTACTGCAACAGCACAAGCTGGAAATGAAATAGACCTCGCTTGGACTGCTCCTAGTAACGGTGGAAGTGCAATTACAGGATACCATATTGAACGTAGCCTTGATAATACTAATTGGTCAGACCTAGTTGCAGATACTGGTAATCAACTAATAGCATATACCGACATTAACTTGACCACCAACCAAACATACTACTATCGAGTATCTGCCATTAACTTGGTCGGAACAGGTTCATCATCAATAGTTGACAGTGATCTCGCTGGAGATGTGCCAAACCAAATCACAGTAATAACTGCAACAGCACAGGCTGGAAGTGAGATCGTTGTGGCATGGACAGCACCAACAGATAACGCCTATGCAATTACAGTTTATACTATTGAACGTAGCACAGACAACACAAATTGGATTACCGATGGTACTTCAGCAACAGCTTCATTTACGAGCCAAAGCTTAACGAATGGAACCACATATTATTACAAAGTAACAGCCACAAACGCACTTGGTAATTCACTCGTATCTGCAACAGTAAATGATAAAGCAGGAGATTCTCCTTCTCAAGTTACAGGATTCACAGGTGCGGCTTTGGATGATACCCGTATAAAATTAGATTGGACAACGCCTGCCGATAATTCATATTCACTTTCTGGATATAAAATAGAACAAAGTCTTGACAATACTAATTGGTCAACCATTGTTGCCAACACAAATTCATCAGCAGTAACATACACGGTCACTGGTCTAACGACTGTTACAGATTATTACTATAGAGTATCTGCCATTAATGCACTTGGAGAAGGCGCTACAGCAACAGTGGTTTCGGTAACAACCATGGGTGTACCTGACGCTATTACCACTTTAGCTGGAACAGCAGCCGTTAATTCCATTAATACACAAAGGTCAGACATTACATTAACATGGACAGCCCCAACCGCCAATGGCACACCAATCACAGCATATAATGTACAAGTTTCAATTGACGGCACAACATGGCTCAATTTACCAAACGTAACAACTACAAGTACAATCCATAGCAATACAATTAACGATACTGACTTTTCATACAGAGTTTATTCGATAAATGCAATCGGTACAAGTCTAGTAAGTAATACGGGTGTTGTATGGTCATTACCAAACGTTCCAACAGGCTTAGATGTTAGTCCATACTGGCAACAAACTAGCGTAACATGGACAGTAGTTGACGCCGTATACACGTATGACTTGGAACATTCAACTGACGGTAACACATGGTCGACCGAAGCTGACCCTGCAACAACCCAATATGACGATACTGGATTAGTAAATGATACAATACACTACTACCGAATTGCAGCAACAAACCCAAGTGGTACA
>CESG01024919.1_pt1 | contig 13500 bp, 10 predicted proteins | sample 531121 | NCBI WGS metagenome assembly CESG01 (sample SAMEA2621287, study PRJEB7988) | marine metagenome | biome: marine biome (ENVO:00000447); feature: mesopelagic zone (ENVO:00000213); material: "saline water (ENVO:00002010), including plankton (ENVO:xxxxxxxx)" | depth 800 m
TAGTAGCGCCTTTTTGATCGACATAAACGCCAGTAATAATGCCCAGATCTGTACTCAGATCCAGTCGAATACCTTCTCGTTGGTTGATGGGAATGGAATTCAATTGGAGAACTCTGGCAACGGCTCGGTCCACAACGTATTTGCATCATCCGCACCCAGTATCGGAGACTTCTTAATCAATAATAACACCGGTGTTACTGTGGGAGACTTAGACTTCCAAGGCACTCTCGTACAGCAAGCAACCAGTTGTCCCTAGGGTAACCTCAACCTCGGGAGTGGGGCTAATAAGCGCCATTCCCGCTCCAATAAATGCGAGATAGCTATTCCATTCTAATCGAACGCAAATCCATCAAACTCTCCAGAGAATCCGGCATAAATTTTTTTGATAATCGATTCACAAATCATGGCATCTTTTTCGCCGTTGGTGTATTATTGCGCACCGTTGGTGCTTGGCGATTTCTTGTGCGACATCTTGGTGCAACCGTTGATATATAACGGTTTGCAGAAGTTCTGATCGCAACCCTTAAAAGCAACGTAACAATACGTTTTTCATGGAAACAGTGACAACCTGTCGGTTGATTGCTTGCATATGCATGTGCGTTTCGCCAAGAGATTGACGTAGGGACTCCTGCGCGGCAGGAGCGGTTTAAACTATCTGGGTAATTGTATAGCGCTATGATCAAGATAAAGAAAGGTCTGGATCTTCCTATCAGTGGCAATCCCGAGCAAACCATCTACGATGGTCCACCTGTTTCGACAGTTGCTATTTTGGGCGAAGATTATGTCGGAATGAAGCCTACTATGAAGGTTCAAGTAGGTGATGTGGTGAAACGCGGTCAGCCACTGTTTGAAGACAAAAAAACACCGGGGGTATTATTCACATCGCCTGCCGCCGGAAAAGTCAAAGATATTCATCGCGGAGCCAAACGGGCTCTGATCTCCGTTGTTATTGAAGTTGAGGGCGATGATGCCGTTCAATTCAAAGCCTATCAAGACAGCGAAATACGCGACCTTTCTTCTCAAGAGATCCGCGACAACCTGGTTCAATCTGGCCTTTGGACAGCACTACGCACCCGTCCTTTCAGCAGAATCCCTTCTCCGCAAGCGGACGCTCCTAAAGCCATTTTCGTTACAGCAATCGACACCAATCCATTGGCCGCTGATCCTAACGTGATCATCAATCACTCGGCCAAAGCCTTTAATTTCGGATTGTCGATTATCGCCAAATTAACAGAAGGCAAAACCTTCTTATGTACTAGCGAAAACGCCAAGATTGCCCCACCCAATATAGATAATCTTGTCACCGAAAGTTTCTCTGGTCCTCACCCTGCCGGACTGCCCGGCACCCATATCCACTATTTATCGCCCGTGGGTAAAGAAGACTCTGTCTGGTATCTCGGCTATCAAGATGTGATCGCTGTTGGCAACTTATTCTTGAAAGGTCAACTCGATCCAACGCGCGTCATTAGTATTGCAGGCCCTATCGCTAAGAAACCCCGCTTGGTAAAAACTGTTCTTGGTGCTAATACCGACGAATTGACCAAGGGTGAGTTTGAACATGGCGATCAACGTGTTGTGTCTGGCTCTGTATTGTTTGGGCATGCAGCCGAAGGCCCTCGTGCTTACCTTGGCCGCTATCATCGCCAAATCAGCTTGTTGCATGAAGGACGCGAAAAAGAGTTCTTTGGTTGGGCCAAGCCGGGTAAAGATAAATTCTCTGTCACACGTGCCTATACCAGTCACTTGCGTGGCAATGCCAAGTTTGACATGACAACGTCCACCGGTGGTAGCTCCCGCGCTATGGTTCCCATTGGTGTTTATGAGCGAGTCATGCCGCTAGACCTGATCCCTACACCGCTGCTTCGCTCACTGATAGTCGAAGATACGGATACGGCACAAACTCTCGGTTGCCTGGAGCTTGACGAAGAAGATCTGGCACTGTGCACCTTTGTGTGTCCGGGTAAATACGATTACGGCCCGATCTTGCGTAACAACCTGACCAAGATCGAGAAGGAGGGCTAATGAAACGCTTACGCAACTATTTAGAACATATCGAGCCGCATTTCCATAAGGGCGGTAAGTACGAGAAGTACTACGCCCTGTATGAAGCAGCGGCAACAATCTTTTTCACGCCAGGATTCGTCACCAATCGTCGCACTCACGTGCGCGACAATATCGACCTGAAGCGTATTATGATCTTTGTATGGATGGCGACTTTCCCCGCCATGTTTGCCGGGTGGTACAACATCGGTAATCAAGCCAATATGGCCATCGCTTCAGGCGTTGCTGCCTCTGACAGCTGGCAGATGGGCCTTATGCAGGCACTCGGCTGGGGCCTTAATGGCGATAGTATTTTGAGCAATATGTTCCACGGCTCGCTCTATTTTCTGCCTGTCTACCTCGTCACCTTTGTGGTAGGTGGCTTTTGGGAGGTAATTTTTGCCTCCGTGCGTAAACATGAAGTGAATGAAGGCTTCTTTGTTACTTCGATTCTGTTTGCTTTAATTCTTCCTCCTACCATTCCGTTATGGCAGGTAGCGCTGGGCATCAGCTTTGGTGTAGTTATCGCAAAAGAGGTGTTTGGTGGCACAGGGCGCAACTTCGTTAACCCGGCTCTGGCTGGTCGTGCGTTCTTATTCTTTGCCTACCCTGCAGACATGTCCGGTGATGCGGTTTGGACTGCGTTAGACGGGTTCAGTGGTGCTACTCCATTGTCTGTTGCATTCGCCAGTGGATATGAAACTATTGCTGCAAACGGCGTTAGCTGGATGGATAGCTTCCTGGGTAATCTACAGGGTTCTATGGGTGAAACCTCTACCCTGGCGATATTGCTAGGTGGTGCATTCCTGGTTTATACCCGCATCGCCTCCTGGCGCATTATTCTGGGCGTTTTCCTGGGTATGGTCGCCACTGCAACGCTGTTTAATATGATTGGTAGTGATACTAACCCAATGTTTCAAATGCCGTGGTATTGGCACTTAACCTTGGGTGGCTTTGCCTTTGGTATGATTTTCATGGCGACCGACCCTGTCTCGGCAGCAATGACTGATAAGGGGCGTCTATGGTTTGGTGTGCTAATCGGTGCCATGGTGGTTATGATTCGCGTTGCCAACCCGGCATTCCCAGAAGGTATGATGCTTGCCATCTTGTTTGCTAACTTGTTTGCACCGCTCATCGACCATGCGGTTGTGCAAGCGAATATCAAGCGGAGGTTACGCCGATATGGCCAGTAATAAAGATTCCGTTAAACACACACTGATTGTTGCTATAACGCTTTGTCTGGTTTGTTCTATTTTGGTTTCGGCGGCAGCCGTTATGTTGCGCCCAATTCAAGAAACCAACAAGTCGTTGGATAAAAAGCGCAATATTCTGATCACAGCTGGGCTTTATGAAGAAGGCACCTCTGTTGAAGAAGCTTACAAATCCATCGATGTCAAAATGATTGATGTTGCCACGGGTAGCTATATCAGTGACGCCGATGTTACCAGCTTTGATCAGCGCAAAGCAGCCTCCGATCCGAAAACAAGCCGTGTCCTATCGTCCGCAGAAGACTTGGCATCCATCAAGCGACTGGAAAACCGTTCATTGGTATACCTAGTGAAAGATGCGAAAGGTGAGGTAGAAAAAATCATTCTTCCTATACGAGGCTACGGCCTTTGGTCGACCATGCGTGGCTTCATTGCTCTAGCATCCGATGCGGAAACCATCGAAGGGTTTAACCTGTATGACCATGCCGAAACACCGGGACTTGGCGGCGAAGTCGCGAATCCTGAATGGCGTAAAACCTGGGAAGGCAAAAAAGTCATCAATGATAGTGGCGAGCCAGCCATTCAGCTGGTCAAAGGTGGCGTCAATGCCTCCAGCCCACAAGCCAAATACCAAGTGGACTCGCTTTCTGGTGCAACCCTTACCAGCAAGGGCGTTGAAAACCTTATGCACTTCTGGATGGGAGACAACGGTTTTGGTCCGTTCTTGGCGAAATTTAAGAAAGGAGCGGCATAATGGCTGATATGAAAGAGATCAAACAAGTCCTCTTTGGGCCAATCTCCAACAATAATCCGATTGCACTGCAAGTATTAGGGGTTTGTTCAGCCCTAGCGGTGACCAGCAAGATGGAAGTTGCCTTGGTCATGAGCTTGGCACTTACCTTGGTGACCGCTTGCTCAAGCGCCTGTATCAGTCTGATACGTACCCAAATCCCCGGCAGCATTCGAATCATTGTGCAAATGACGATCATTGCCTCACTGGTTATTGTTGTCGACCAATTGCTTAAAGCCTATGCCTTTGAAACATCGAAACAATTATCGGTTTTTGTAGGCCTGATCATTACTAACTGTATTGTACTCGGCCGCGCCGAAGCCTATGCCATGAAAAATGGCCCTGGTATGAGCTTTTTAGATGGTATTGGGAATGGCCTCGGATACAGCGCAATTTTGATTATTGTTGCTTTTTTCCGCGAACTATTTGGTTCCGGCAGCCTGCTTGGTTTCGAGATTTTGTCTCCTGAGTGGTATCAAACCAATGGTTTGATGCTGTTGCCACCGAGCGCCTTTTTCATTATTGGATTAATCATTTGGGCTTTACGTACTTGGAAGCCTAATCAAGTGGAGCCAAAAGAATGATTGAAGCCTATTTAAGTTTATTCGTTCGCTCAGTCTTCATTGAGAATATGGCCCTGAGCTTCTTCCTGGGCATGTGTACCTTTTTGGCCGTATCCAAAAAAGTACAGACAGCCATCGGCTTGGGTGTTGCTGTTGTTGTGGTTCAAGCCATCACTGTCCCAGTGAATAACCTGCTGTTTCAATTGCTATTGAAAGATGGAGCTTTAGCCTGGGCAGGATTGCCGAATACGGATCTGAGTTTCTTGGGCCTAATTTCATACATTGGCGTTATCGCTGCCTTGGTTCAAATTCTTGAAATGACACTGGATAAGTATTTCCCTAGCCTCTATAACGCGCTGGGCGTTTACCTGCCGCTAATCACCGTAAACTGCGCCATCTTGGGTGGCACGTTGTTTATGGTCGAGCGTGACTACAACTTCGGTGAGAGTGTGGTCTACGGTATTGGTAGTGGCTTTGGCTGGGCCCTGGCTATTACAGCGCTTGCCGGAATACGTGAAAAAATGAAGTATAGCGACGTTCCTGATGGACTACGCGGTTTAGGGATCACGTTCCTGACCGTTGGCCTGATGGCACTTGGCTTTATGTCATTTTCTGGTGTCCAACTTTAATTTGTTAAGGGTGAAACAATGTTAGAAATAATTTTGGGAGTCTCCATGTTTACCCTTATCGTTATCGCCTTGGTAACGATAATTCTGGCCGCCAAAGCCAAACTGGTAAGCACCGGCGACGTAAAAATATTAATCAACGGTGATGAGAGTAAAGCCATTACAGCCAAGCCCGGAACTAAATTGCTTGGTGCATTGGCTGAATCTGGCATTTTTGTATCATCGGCTTGCGGTGGCGGCGGTACCTGTGGCCAATGTCGTGTCAATGTTCGTGAAGGTGGCGGTACCCTGCTTCCAACTGAAGAAGGTCATGTCACCAAGCGCGAAGCGGCCGAAGGCTGTCGTTTGTCTTGCCAGGTATCCATCAAACAAGACATGGACATCGAAGTACCTGAAGAGATTTTCGGTGTTAAAAAGTGGGAATGTGAAGTTATCTCCAATGATAGCAAAGCCACTTTTATCAAAGAGCTTAAACTACGCATTCCTGATGGTGAGAGTGTTCCCTTCCGCGCCGGTGGTTATATTCAGATTGAAGCGCCAGCTCACCATGTAAAATATGCCGATTACGATATTCCAGAAGAGTACCGTGACGACTGGGAGCGCTTTGGACTGTTTAACTACGAATCTATCTGTGACGAGCCGGTTATTCGCGCTTACTCAATGGCGAACTATCCAGATGAAGAAGGCATTATCATGCTTAATGTGCGGATCGCATCCCCTCCTCCGCGCAATCCGAATGTGCCGCCAGGAAAGATGTCATCTTACATCTATAGCTTGAAAGCTGGAGACAAAGTGACCATTTCTGGGCCGTTCGGTGAGTTTTTCGCTAAGGATACTGATGCTGAAATGGTATTTGTTGGTGGTGGTGCCGGTATGGCGCCGATGCGTTCACATATTTTCGACCAACTGCGCCGCTTAAGCTCCAAGCGAAAAATCACCTTCTGGTATGGTGCGCGAAGTAAGCGTGAAATGTTTTATGTTGAAGATTTCGATGAGCTGGCAGCAGAAAATGAAAACTTCACGTGGCATGTGGCACTGTCTGACCCGTTACCCGAAGACAACTGGGACGGCTACACCGGCTTTATTCACGAAGTGCTGTATGAAAACTACCTTAAGGATCACCCGGCACCAGAGGATTGCGAGTTCTACATGTGTGGGCCGCCCATGATGAACGCCGCTGTCATCAAGATGCTCGAAGATCTGGGTGTTGAGCGCGAAAACATCCTTCTGGATGACTTCGGTGGCTAGCGAGCCAGCGTGACGAAAAAGGGGCTAGAAAGCCCCTTTTTTATCTTTGCTTTATTTTGGTTGCTTTTGTTATGAGAAAGATTGCCCGTTACTTCATTATCCTTAGTTTCTGGCTAAGCCTAACGGCTTGCCAAAAACACGACAGCGTTGAATACTACCATTTCAGCGGCACAACCATGGGCACAGAATACAACATTAAATTTGCTAGCGTGCCTGAAGTTACTGAGTTAAAACTAGTCAAAGATGAAATCGCCACCCTACTCAATCATCTGAACCACATTTTCTCTACCTATGACGAAGCATCAGAACTGATGCTGTTGAATGCTCACCCGATCAACCAGCCCTACCCCATATCGCATGAGCTCTACACTGTTTTAGATACTTCTCTCGATATATCACAAGCGACCGGCGGCAAGTTCGATGTAACGGTGGGTCCATTGATAGAAAGCTGGGGCTTTGGAGCATCCAAACACAATGCTGAGGTTCCGCCACAGGAAATAATAGAGCAGGGCTTGGCCCAAATCGGCTACCAAGGCATTGAGCTTAAGTCTAATTTTTATATCGTCAAATCCAAACCGGTAGTTATTGACCTATCAGCGATTGCCAAGGGCTATGCCGTTGATCAGGTCGCGAATTATCTGACAAACCTGGGTATTGAGCACTACATGGTCGAGATTGGTGGCGAAGTAGGTACCAAAGGATTAAACCCCAAAGGTGTTGGGTGGAGAATTGGCATAGAAAAACCCAACTCAGGTCTCCAGCGCGAAGCCCTCCAAGCCGTTGATTTAAGTAATCACGGTGCCGCGACATCGGGAGACTATAGAAACTATTACGAAGTCGATGGAAAACGATATAGCCACACCATTGATCCCACAACAGGCTACCCCATAACCCACAACCTGGCATCTGTTACCGTTCTTCATAAGCAGGTAATGCTCGCAGATGCCTACGCTACCGCTTTTATGGTCATGGGGGCCGATGAAGCCTTGCGCTTCGCTGAGGCCAATAATCTAGCGATCTTTGTAGTTACCAATGAAAATGGCACCTTTACAACCAGGTATAGTTCAGCATTTAAACCATTTTTGTTGTAATGCATTTTTGTTAAACTAGGCCACATCAACTTGGGCCTGTTGCACCTGCACACTTTAGGATTATCATGACAACGCTTATCATTACATTCATCACCTTTCTTCTTGTTGTATTAGCAATGTCTGTCGGCGTTATCGTCGCGCAGAAGCGGATAAAAGGAAGTTGTGGTGGGGTTGAAACCCTGGAAGGAATAGAAAAGGTCTGTGACTGCGATAAGCCCTGCGCAAAGAAACGCAAACAAATTGCACTGCAACAGGTTAGCTACGAGTAACGAATAGCCCTGTAAAAGCTTAAAGTCGTGTAGAAAATCAATAGGCGCGAAGCAAAGCAACCGCTTTGTTAGGCTCCCTCTGGATACTCAACAAAAGGAGAACAGTGATGGCACCCTGGTTATCACTTCGTTTTGGACTGGCCAAACTGCTTATAGGCTGGGCAACCAAACGCTATATTGTGCCTAAGCAGCCGCTGGAACAGCTGGACATAGATACCTCAAAACCGATTTGCTATGTTTTGCGCACCCGTTCATATAGTGCACTGGCAACACTTGAAATCGCCGCCAAAGAAAATAAGCTGCCATTTAACGCCAACCGTGAAGCCAGCGAAACTCCCAATTACCTGTTTCTCGGCAAGCCCCACAATTGGCTATCACTGAACGGTGAGTTGCCAGAGGAAGAAGAGCAGCTTACTAACTGTTTAAATGCTGTTAAAGATGGCCAGGTGCCGGATGTGCAGATTGTGCCTGTTGCCATCTACTGGGGCCGTAATCCAGGCAAAGAGCGCTCTCTATTTAAACTCCTCTTTGCCGATCAGGAAAACATCGGCGCACTTCGACGCCTACTAGTGGTATTGGCAAACGGTCGGCACACCTTTGTACGCTTTAGCCGCCCTATTTCCCTGAAACAATGGTTAGATGGAGTCGAACAGGCTCAAGATCAACGCAAACTGGTTCGCACACTAAAGCACCACTTCCACTATCAACGTCAGGCCGCATTTGGCCCCGGCGGCGTCAATACCAATGAGATAGCGCGCCAAATATTGTCCACCGATGCGGTCAAACAGGCAATCAGCGCTGAAGCGAAAAAGAAAAAGATCAGCCAGGGTAAAGCCAAGCATAAAGCTAAAAAAATGGTGCTGGAGATTGCATCCACACCCTCCTTTGCCGTTTTGCGCTTTTTCTCGCTCTTTCTTAGCTGGCTATGGAACAAGTTGTATGACGGCGTCGAATGCTTCCAAACAGAGCGCTTGCGTGAAGTAGCTAAAGAAAACCAGGTCATTTATGTTCCCTGTCATCGCAGCCATATGGATTATTTGCTGTTGTCTTATGTTTTATATCATGAAGGTTTAATGCCACCCTATATCGCAGCCGGTATCAACCTGGACTTCTGGCCTATCGGCTCGGTTTTACGCCGATCCGGCGCTTTTTTCATCCGCCGCAGTTTCCGTAATGATCGTCTATACCAAGCCGTCTTTTCCGAGTATATGAACTGCCTGGCTAAAAGGGGACTAGCGATTGAATACTTTATCGAAGGGGGACGAAGCCGAACAGGTAAGCTGCTCTCTCCGAAAACAGGCATGATCAGTATGACGCTGTCCAACTATATCCAGGACAAGAAGAAGCCGATTGTCTTTGTTCCTGTTTATATAGGCTACGATCGTGTCATGGAAGTCTCGACCTACCATAAAGAACTGTTCGGCAAAGAAAAGAAAAAAGAATCAATGTTTCAGTTACTGCGCAGCCGACGTGCTCTGAGCCAGTCTTTTGGCAAGGTCAATGTGAACTTTGGAGAACCGCTGTTTTTAGATGAACAACTGGATACCCTCGCGGAAGGCTGGCGCGAAAACAAAGACGAACGGCCCAGTTGGCTAAAGCCGGTGGTTTCGACACTCTCACTGCGGTTATGTGAGTCTATTAATGCCGCAGCCGCTCCCTCAACCGTAAGCTTGGTCTCATCAATCTTGCTCACCACGCCACGTTTGAGCATAGATGAAAAGCGCATGTCACGGCTACTTTCAGGGTTATTAAATATGTTGGAAACCGTTCCCTATAGCCAGGATCTGGTTTATGGAGCGATGAGTGCGCCGCAGCATATAGAAAAAGCAATCGAGGTCAACCTGATTGAACGCCAGGAGCTAGAAGGCGGCAATATCTTACGCCTTGCCAATATAACGCCCTCGCTACTAACCTACTACAGCAATAATATTCTCCACCTTTTCGCCCTACCATCGCTTATTGCCAGCCACTTTGTCCGCAATACAACGGTTGCTGCTCCTGCACTGCGTGAGAATATGAGGAAACTGTATCCATTTGTTAAGCGCGAGCTGTTTTTACCTCATAATGAACATCAAGCCGAAACCTATACCGACGAACTTCTAGCCTGGTACGAAAAGACCGGTTGGCTCAAACATGACGAGGGGCACTTTAGCTGCACCGATCAACATACGGCCATGCTCGTTAAGCACATGGCTGGATTCAGTGAAGCCCTATTATCTGCCTGGGCTATTCCACTCTGTATATTGGTATTTAGTAAAGATCCAGGTAGCCGTGGCCAGGTTATCAGCCTCGCGGCCAAAATAGCCAAACAACTAGAAATACTTTATGGCTTTAGTAGCCCTGACAAGTTTGACAAGTCGATGTTTCAACAGTTTATTGATGTCTACCTTACCGACCACGAACAACAGGATGTAGACAGTGCAGCGGCATTATTAGATCTACTGTTTAGCCTGCTACCGCAAGCGATTGAAAATCAATTGATGGAAGTTGCTATGGATAGTATCGGACCAGCCAACCAGGAACTGGTTGTCAGCTAGCAAAAAAAAAGGGACCGTTAGGTCCCTTAAAAAGGTTGTAGTTGCTAGTACATATAGGGGTCTTTTCAAACCACGTTCAGATTATCAAAATCCGATTTTTCTGAATAGTGTCGAATTTTTGCGACACCCAACTATTTTGGGATATAAATCGTTGCAACCCCGCAAAAACCCTAAGGTTATTGCAAATAATTTTTTTCATTTTTTTTGCAAATTAGAAACAACTTGGGTTTCCTCAGTGAGGAAGTTCGTTATACTCTCTAAATGCACCTTTACACCGACGCCCCTAGATCCTTCGATATGTTCCGGCTGGTTTCACCAATAACCCTGATTCTGATAGCGCTGTTGCTCATCAGCTGTGACTCTCCGCCTTCGTATTTTGAACGCATTCATGAGCATGGAAAGCTCATTATGGGCACACGCAACGGGCCAACGACTTTTTATATTGATAACCAGGGGCCAACCGGATTTGAATACGAGCTCGGAAAGCGTTTTGCAAAATCACTTAACCTTGAATTAGAAATTCAGCTTTTTTCAACCGAAGCCGATATGTGGGAAGCGCTGGATAGTGGCCATATTCACTTTATTGCCTATGGCTCACCAACACCAGACGCCGAAGGCTACACCTTCAGTCTCGGCCCGGCCTATCAAACCATCAGCCAAAAACTGGTATTTAAACAAGGAACCGATTGGCCCAGAGATGCAGGCGATCTGACTGAGCCTGTCGCCATTCCCAATCACCGACCTTTTATTGATTCACTCCAGGAAATAAAAAAAAGCCACCCGGATCTAACCTGGGAAATACACAGTAATCGCACCACCGAGCAGTTACTAGATCTTTTGCTTGAAGAAAAAATAGCCTATACCGTTGTCAACTCCAACGAACTGGCCTTGCACCGCCAATTTACTCCCGACGTATCTATAGCATTTAGCCTCAACCACGACAGGCCGCTTCGATGGCATTTTCCCCATAAAGAAGATGACAGCCTGCTTGGCGCGGCCTTTGACTTTTTTAGTGCATTGCAATCCAATGGTGAACTGGAACAGCTGGTTGATCGCTACTATGGCCATATTAAGCGTTTCGACTACGTTGATACCCGCGCTTTTATTGATGCTGTTGATGAAAAGTTGCCTAAATACCTTCCCCTCTTTAAAGAGGCGGCCGAGCAAGATATCGACTGGCGTTTGCTGGCCTCTATTGGCTATCAGGAATCCCATTGGAATCCCAAAGCAAGAAGCCCAACCGGCGTACGAGGTATAATGATGCTAACGCGCTCGACGGCTAAACAGGTTCGGATAAAAAATCGACTAGATCCTAAGCAAAGCATTATGGGCGGAGCTAAGTATTTTCGTTATCTTTACAAGCTGATGCCAAATGATATTCGCGAACCGGATCGGTCATTTTTTACCCTGGCGTCTTACAACGTCGGTTGGGGACACGTTAATGACGCACGCTATCTGACCAGTAAAGCAGGAAAAGACCCCAATAAGTGGGTCCATGTGAAAGAATTTCTGCCGTTATTACGCCACAAAAAGTGGTATAGTCAAACAAAATACGGCTATGCCCGAGGCGATGAGCCGGTTAAGTATGTCACCAATATTCGTCGTTATTATCAAATCCTGCAGTGGCTACACAATGATAATCCAAATTTTCATCAATATAAGCAGCTGAACGATCCAGAAATGCCACAACCTGACAGTACACTGAGCGAGCTAGAGATGCCTACATCACTCAAAGCCGGAAACGTGCTGTCAGCGAATTCAGCTCTTTAATCACTTGTGCCAGCTCATAACTTAATGTATCGATGTTTTCTGCATTGGACAACGCTTCGTCAGCATGAGCACTAACCACTTCGACATTATTTGCCACGTCATTCGACACAACGGACTGCTCTTCTGCTGCTGAAGCAATTTGCAGCGTTTGTTCGTCAGTCTGCTTGGTAACATCATTGATTTTCTCAATAATATCGGACGACGCTTTCGCGCTGGCAATGGCTTGTTGCACCACATTCTGGCTTTGGTGAAGGTTTTGACAAGCCAACTCGGCGCTAACCTGAAGCTCAGAGATGAGCTGATTAATCTCCTGTGTCGATTCTTGTGTTCGGCCTGCCAGCGAGCGCACTTCGTCAGCAACCACCGCAAAGCCTCGCCCCTGCTCGCCCGCCCTTGCCGCTTCAATTGCCGCATTCAATGCTAATAGGTTAGTTTGCTCGGCAATCCCTCGAATAGCATCAATGATGCCGCCGATATTAGTGCTATTCTTGGCTAAATCAGTAATGATCGACTCTGATTGCGCCATACTTTCAGCCAACGCATTGGCTGAGTCCATCGACACCGAAGCCAAACGCGTGCCCTCTTCTCCAGCCTCTTTGGCATGTGAGGTTAAGTCTGCCGCCAGCTGACAAGACTGAGCTACTTCAGCAACACTAGCAGACATTTCAGTAACAGACGATGCGATGGACTGCAGCTGCTCCTGCTGCTCTTTTACTATATTGCGGTTATTACTCGCTCGGGTAACAAAGGCTTCTCCCTGCTGCTCTAGCAATACACACTCTTCCCTCAGTTTTTCTATTACGCTACCCAGCCACTCAATGTAAGCATTAATGCTTGTAGCAATTTCGCTGATTTCATCCTGACCTTCGGTATTCACGCGCCGCGTCAAGTCGCTTTCAGCAATGCTTTGTCCCAGCGTATTCTTTATAACTAAAACCCGATCGCAAATCGATAGCGCGATCCACCAACCCAAACAGGTGAGAACAAGCACGATTACGATCCCCACCCCAATACCAATCCAAAATAGTGTCTGCGCTCTAGTGATATATTGCTGCGCCTCAGCGACGATCTTTTCCCCAACGGTATCAGCAATTGCCTTGATGCTTTTTATGCGCTTCGTTGCCAGTGAAAACCACACTGTACTGTCTGGTCCAGACACGTTAGACAGGTCATTTAGCGACGTCGCCAAAAACGCTTTCTGGATCTGATCGACCTGACGAAATACATCGCTCGCTTGAAGTGACTGGATCAAAGCGTAGACTTCGCTATTTTTGTTACGTGAGAGACTCTGTATATGCTGGTCAAATCCGGCCAAATATTCATTTATTTTAGCGTAGGACTGCAAACTGGCGGATTTA
>CESG01070493.1_pt1 | contig 13495 bp, 15 predicted proteins | sample 531121 | NCBI WGS metagenome assembly CESG01 (sample SAMEA2621287, study PRJEB7988) | marine metagenome | biome: marine biome (ENVO:00000447); feature: mesopelagic zone (ENVO:00000213); material: "saline water (ENVO:00002010), including plankton (ENVO:xxxxxxxx)" | depth 800 m
CAACTTTAGCGAGTTTGATGAATTAGGTGGGGAACTTGATGCATTTAATAATGCAGACCAACTTGGTGTTCAAGAGGATCTTGATTTATCAGCACCCGCAGATAATCTGGGTGACTTTGGCGGACCGCAAGATGCAGGCGGCGTAGCGCAATAACGATTATGACGAAATCAATTCTTTCAATTCTTTTCATCGGGGCAGCTATAATGGTTTTCGCGTTGTACGTACGTCCCACATATGACACGGTACAACAAAATCGCACCAAGGTTGCTCGTTTTGACGAAGCGCTCGCAAAAACTCGCGAGATTCAGGAACTAAAAAACTCACTTCTTTCCCGTTACAATTTATTTGCGGGGGCCAATTTGGATAGACTCCAAAAAATGTTACCAGACCATGTCGATAACGTACGTCTGGTACTCGACATGGACGGCATAGCAGCGAGATATGGTATTCGAATTCAAAATGTTGCAGTGCAAGAGTCGGGGAAAGATCGCGGCGCTTCCTCAGGTACGGTCCTCAATGGAGGGGTGACACAGAATCGCCCGTATCAATCGTTGACTTTGCAGTTTGAAGTAGTATCAACGTACGACGAATTTGTCTTGCTCTTGCGTGATCTCGAATCGAGCCTTCGAATCGTTGACTTGGTCACCTTGAGTGTACGTCCACGCCCGGGCAACCGCGCCAATCTTGAGGGGAACGCCGTTTCTGAACCTCTCTACACTTTTGGTGTTTCACTCCGAACCTATTGGCTTCCATAATGTACCTATGCTAGACATCATCAAACAAAACAAGATTATACTTATTGTACTGGTCGTCGTCATTGTCGGATTTGCTTGGTTTGGTATGGCCGACCGCACGCCTAGTACCAGTCTGTTGTCGAATGACTCAAGAAGTGAAGCTTCGGTAGCCGAACAGGAAATATTACGTCTGCTGCTCGACATGCGTTCGATTCGTCTCGACAGTTCTATTTTCGAAAATCCGGCGTTTGGTTCGTTGCGAGATTTTGGTCGTGATATTGTTCCGGAACCAGTAGGCCGGACAAACCCGTTCGCCCCGGCAGAAGATTCCTTTGAGCTAACAGAAGGGGACCAGGCGGCAGACGCAATCTTTGCTGAATAAAAAGCCTATGGGGAACATCCTCATGAAAGGCCTGATAGACAAGGGGGTCCTCTCTCGAAAGGACGCCGAGATGGTGTTTGAAAACGCCAAGGCACAAGACGTGCCAATAGAGGAGGCGCTACGAAGTATCGGAGTATCCCAAGAGAGCATCTTGGCGGCAAAAGCAGGTGACTCTGGTGTGCCGACACGGGTACTTGACGGAGAAAAGATTCCTTACAGCATACTTAACCATATTCCTGAGGAGTCAGCTTCACACTACTCTATGGTTCCCTTGGGGGTAGTGGATGGTGTTTTGGAAGTTGGCATGACCGACCCGGGCAATATAGAGGCGATAGATGCACTTAACTTTCTTACCCGCAAAAAAGGACTGCCGTTTAAGGTGTACGTTATTTCAGAAGAGGACCTTCAAGACGTACTACAACAATACCACTCTCTTGGAGGTGAGGTCGGGAGGGCGCTTACCGAGCTGGAGTCAGAACTTACGATAGACGAGAGGAACATCCAGGCCGCTATCGACGAACAGGAGCACGAGGGTGATACCTATATTAAAGAAGACGCCCCCGTTATTAAAATTGTTGCGACGATACTTAGATATGCAGTAGACGGGCGTGCGTCGGACGTGCATATTGAACGTACCGACAAACAGGTGAAAGTACGCTTTCGCGTGGACGGTATTTTACATACATCGCTGACATTGCCTGGGAATGTACACCAGGCGATAGTCGCGCGCATCAAGGTACTCTCTTCAATGCGTCTTGACGAAAGACGTAAGCCCCAAGACGGTCGTTTTTCTGCGACTATCGGGGGTCACAAAATCGATTTTCGTGTCTCAACATTTCCCGCGCAAAATGGCGAGAAGATAGTGATGCGCATCCTTGACCGCGAGAGAGGATTCATTCCCCTTGAAGAGCTCGGGCTTTCAGAAGATAACCTGGCAAAAGTTCGAAACGCTATTTCACATCCACATGGTTTGATCTTGGTGTCTGGCCCTACCGGGTCTGGTAAATCAACCACGTTATATTCGATTCTTTCTGAACTCGATCGCGAAACGAAAAACGTACTCTCTCTCGAAGATCCGGTGGAGTATTTCATGGACGGTGTAAGTCAGTCGCAGGTGCGACCAGAGATCGGTTACACGTTCGCGAATGGTTTGCGCACGACTCTTAGGCAAGACCCCGATGTCATTATGGTTGGAGAAATACGTGACGCGGAGACCGCCAAACTTGCAGTTCAGGCAGCCCTTACTGGTCACTTGGTACTTTCCACTATTCACACCAACTCGGCTGTGGGGGTAATTCCCCGTCTCGTCGATATGGGAGTTGATCCGTATCTCATTGCCCCAACATTAGTGCTTGCTGTCGCGCAGCGCCTCGTGCGTCGCGTATGCCCGGGAGCAGAAGACGGCAGAGCACTTGATGAGAGTACTCGCGTTATGCTTGAGAACCAGTTTAGCGATTTGCCAAAGAAATTCCAACCAGTAATACCGGAAAGCATTTATGAGGCAAAGCCAACGCCTAATTGCCCAAGTGGATTGCGTGGTCGCTTGGCGGTATTTGAAATGCTTCCCATGACGGCTGAGTTGGAACGGCAGATACTTACGGACCCGGCAGAAGATAAAGTGCAGACAGTGGCACGCAAACATGGCATGCTTACCATGAAGGAGGATGCCATTCTTAAGTCGTTCTCTGGAAGTATTCCGTTTTCAGAAGCCAACAAGCTCAGCGGCATGCTTTTGGCAGAGGAGGTTAAGATGGACAATAACAAGGATAACGTACAAGTTCCTGGCCCGGCATCGACTTCAGCGACTAAAGCGCAGGAGATCCCGAAAGACTTGCCACAGATCTCATAGTATAGTTAATCATGGTGCATGAGGGAAAATAAAAAATACAATATCCTTATCGTGGACGACGATGAGTTCCTAATAGACATGTATTGCCTTAAGTTTGCGCAGGCAGGTCATACGATTCGTTCTGCATTTGGAAGTGAGGATGCCATAGAAACACTGAAAGAAGAAGGGTATAGGCCCGATGCGGTAGTTTTTGATCTCGTTATGCCCAAGATGGATGGCTTCGAGTTATTAAAGCAAATCAAGGAGCAAAATCTTGCTCCGGGCGCGGCCCTGATCGTGTTGTCAAACCAAGGAGAGAAGGAAGACCTCAAAAAGGCGAGGGAAATGGGGGCCGTTGGGAACATCGTTAAAGCCAACGCGATTCCATCGGAAGTATTGACAATGGTTGAAAAGATCATAGAGGCGCAAAGAAAGTAGTAGTTCGTTCTGCACACTGCCAAGTAGCCTGAGTATGAACCTGGCGGTACAATAGGAGTATATTTGCGTATGGAGTTTCAAAGTTCATTGAAGAAATTTATCAATGTTCTGGTGCACGAGGGTGGTTCTGACCTCCATCTCTCCGCTGGTTCGCATCCGACGGTTCGTATAGCCAGTTCTTTAGTGTCCCTTACTAAGGAACCTATACTATCCCCGGAAGACACACTCGGACTTCTGAGTGTGATGATCACCCCCGAGGAGAAAGAGCGGTTCCTGCAGACCAAAGAAATCGACTTTTCATATCAACTGGAGGACGGTAATCGTTTTCGTTGCAACGCATTCTTTCAACGAGGTGCAATTGGTATCGCGATGCGCCTCATTCCTAACGCCATTAGGTCAATTGCAGAACTTAACCTGCCACCGATACTCGAGAGTTTTGCTCGACGAAGCCAGGGATTCTTCCTGGTAGTAGGGCCAGTGGGACAGGGGAAAACAACGACACTTGCTGCTCTGATTGAACTCATCAACCAAGAACGGGCAGAACATATCGTTACCATAGAAGATCCGATCGAGTATGTATTTGAGCCTAAGCGCTCGCTTGTTGACCAGCGAGAGGTACGCATCGATACTGAAAATTTTGCCTCGGCACTACGAGGCGCATTTCGCCAGGATATTGATGTACTACTTATTGGAGAAATGCGCGGTCCTGAGACTATGGCTTCAGCGGTGACAGCAGCTGAGACTGGTCATTTGGTATTTTCTACTCTGCATACAAATAACGCGGCACAAACCATAAACCGAATTGTTGATACATTTCCGGGAAACCAACAAGACCAAATCCGCTTGCAGCTTGCCGCGTCTCTGGCGGGCATTTTTTCGCAGCGCTTGATACCAAGGATTGGAGGAGGGCTTGTGCCCGCTTATGAGCTCCTTATAGCGAACACAGCGGTTGCAAACTTAATACGCGAAAAACGAACACATGAACTTAATACCGTAATAGAAACGGGAGCTCAAGATGGCATGATTGATATGAGTCGCTCGTTGGCAGAGTTGGTAGCACGCGGAGAAATAAGTGTTGACAGCGCGTACCAGTACTCACTCAACCCAAAAGTACTCGACCGTCTCCTCTAAAATAAAGAACAATGGCACTTTTTTATTACACAGCAATTGATACCGAAGGCAAGGAGCGCAAGGGGAGCATCGATGCAATAAACGAGGAAGTTGCTGTAGCTGCACTGCAACGACGGGGGTTGGTGCTGTCCTCCATAAACCCTGCCGAGTCGGAGTCTTTCTTTTCTCGTCGCATAACGTTTTTTGAGCGAGTGAGAAACAAAGATATAGTCATTCTCTCGCGTCAGATCACAACGTTATTTGAAGCGCAGGTGTCTGCACTGCGCGCTTTTCGGCTACTTGCTGCTGAGACAACGACCCCTGCCCTCCAAGATCGACTAGGCGAGGTCGCTAATGATATTCAGAGTGGTTCCACTATTGCAGATGCACTTGCTAAACACCCAAAAGTATTCAGTCCGTTTTATGTGGCCATGGTACGTTCAGGAGAAGAGACAGGGCGACTCGACGAGGCGTTTGCTTTTTTGGCCGACTACCTTGATAGAACGTATGAAGTAGCCACCAAAGCACGCAATGCGCTTATCTATCCTGCGTTCGTTATCGTGACTTTTATTGCTGTCATGATACTTATGCTCACGACAGTGATTCCGAGATTATCCGACATCTTACTTGAGACGGGACAAGATATTCCGGTATACACCAAAATCGTTATCGGGCTTGCACAGTTCTTTTCAAATTATATTTGGTTGCTTGGTATTGGTTTGGTGTTTGGAGGAGTGTTGCTGTATCGGTATTTGCAGACCGAGGCTGGAAAACGACGCATTGCGCGGGCGCGTCTTGACTTCCCCTATGTGGGGGATCTATATAGAAAACTATATATTTCCCGTATTGCAGACAGCTTGAGCACCACTCTATCGAGCGGAATCCAGCTTGTGCGCGGTATTGAGATCAGCGCTTCGGTTGTCGGGGACCCGGCCTACGAAGAGATTTTGAAACAGATCGCGCAAAAAATTCAAAGTGGCCGCCCTGCTTCCGAGGCTTTTGCCGAGCACAAAGAGTTTCCTCGCATCATAGTTGCGATGGTTAAGGTAGGAGAGGAAACTGGTGACCTGAGCAATATTTTGAAGACGATGGCAAAATTTTATCGCCGGGAGGTCTCAAACGCTGTCGACACGCTGGTCTCTTTAATAGAGCCTTTGATGATCGTGCTGCTTGGGCTAGGCGTTGGTCTGCTTCTCGCATCAGTCCTAGTACCGATTTACAATATTTCTGCAGGTCTCTAGACAGTATGTGTTATCCACACAAGGTTTAAAAACAACTGATTCTCACTCGCTATAATGATAGATACACAAGGCTAGGAACCGGTCGTTTAAGGCCTTGGACTGCACGAAGATGTTTGGCAGCTCTTACTGTGGAACGTTTGCGATGCACAAGGTCAAATTATTCTTATTAAATTAATCAATCATTATGAACTTTCTTACTAAGCGAGACCGAGGATTCACTCTCATTGAGCTATTGGTGGTGATTGCTATCATCGGTATTCTCTCGTCAGTGGTACTTGCGTCTCTTAACTCAGCACGGCAAAAATCACGCGACGCTCGTCGTATCGGTGACATCAAGCAACTCCAGCTAGCTCTTGAGATGTACTACGACTCGAACAACGGGTACCCAACATCCACAGCGGCGCTTGCTCCCGACTACATTCCTGTAGAACCGACCGACCCGCAGACCGGTGCAGTATACACCTATGCTGCGAGCTCGACATCGAACTATGTGTTGCGCGCTACTCTTGAGTCGGACCACAATGCACTTGATTCTGACATAGACGGCACCGTCTTCAGTGTCGATTGTACTGACGCTTCATCTCCTTACTACTACTGTGTGCAGCCGTAGTACCGTAGTCTACGTGGTGTAGTTACAAAATACACGCCAGATTGGCGTGTATTTTGTTGTTATACTTACAGTCATCATGTTTCTTGAGTTGTTTATAGTTTCGGTACTTGGCTTGATCATAGGCAGCTTTCTTAACGTATACATTTTGCGGCTCAATACTGGACGTTCTGCCACGGGGCGTAGCGGATGCATGAGCTGCGGAGAAAGACTTGATTGGCGCGATCTTGTCCCGGTGTTTTCTTTTTTTGTGCTGCGAGGGAGATGTACATCTTGTGGAAGTCGTATTTCCAACCAGTACTGGATAGTGGAGCTCACTACTGCAGTCGTATTCGTGCTCGTATGGCTGCAGGGATTTTCCCTATTGCACACAATTTTTGCATTTATCCTGTTGAGCTTGTTGATCATTATTGCCGTATACGACGTAAAACATACCATTATCCCGAATACAGTTGTCTACACGTTTATCGCGCTTGCACTTATATCGAATGTGTCATTTTTTGACATAGCAAACTTTAGTGAGCTGTCTTTACCGATTTTGCTTGCCGTATTTAGCGGGGCAATGGTGGCCCTTCCTCTCTTTGTGCTCTGGGGTGTGTCTCGGGGTACGTGGATGGGATTTGGCGATGTAAAACTTACATTTGGGTTTGGAGTTATGATTGGTATATACGATGGACTAATGGCCGTTATGCTCGGATTCATTTTAGGCGCGATTATAGGAGTCACCTTACTGCATGCTCCGAAAGTTATAAGACGCTTGCCATTGAGCCCCACCAGCAGTCGTTTTACAATTGGTAGTGAGATACCCTTTGCGCCCTTTCTCATACTCGGATTCCTTCTTGTATTCCTTTTTGGGGTAGATATATTGGCGCTTGCAGATGCTCTAATATGAACACTTCTTACAATACACAACGGCAGAGTGTAGTTACGCAGGCAGGATTTACCCTCATCGAGCTATTGGTGGTGATCGGCATCTTGGTAGTTATATCGGGAGTTGTCCTGGCAAGCTATTCTAAATTTGGGGGGCAATTGTTGTTGCGTAACTTGGCATATGATGTCGCCCTCTCCATTCGCCAGGCACAAGTCTATGGAATTTCTGCGCGCAGTTTTCTGGGTGCCGAATTTGCTTCCGGCCACGGGGCGTACTTCAATCTCGCTGACCCGGCAGTGAGCGACACCGCATTCTTTTTGTACACTGATGTTGACACCAATGGGTTTTTTACGTCTGCCAGTACTGAATGGGTCGAAACTTTCTCCATTGGTCGGGGGTATACCATCGACAGAATATGTGTTCCCTCAGGAGCTTCAGAAAGTTGCGGAATCACTCAGTTGGATGTCCTCTTCAGGCGGCCTGAGCCAGATGCAATCATTCGTGCTTCCACTGGGGGTGCCTTCACGACCTATGATAGAGTACGTATAGTTCTTGAATCTCCGCAAGAAAAAAAACTCAGTGTTCTGATTGAAACCACCGGGCAAATTTCAGTGCAACGATATGTTGAATAAACAAGCACATACGCACAGAGGATTTACTCTCGTCGAAATGTTGGTGGCGGTTGCGCTCTTTGCTGTGGTCATGACCGTTAGCGTAGGAGCGTTGCTTGCCATGGTTGACGCCAATCGTAAGGCCCAGGCGCTGCAATCGGTCATGAATAACTTGAATGTCGCACTCGATGGTATGGTGCGTAATATCCGTATGGGCGTCGCGTATCACTGTGGTAATAGTTCCGAAACAAACAAGACAGTTTTGAGTACGCGATCAGATTGCGTATCTGGTGGCGACTTGCTTGCATTTGAATCGTTCGGGAATTCTCAGGCCGATACAGGAGATCAGTGGGTATATTGGTTCCAGGACGGGCGCATTTGGAAATCCGAAGATGCACGTGATACGGCCCTGCCTATTACAGCTCCGGAGGTAGAGATAGATTCGTTCGACGTTTTTGTTACCGGCGCGGAGGGAGTACTAAGTAGTGATGGAGATACAACGCAACCCAAGGTGGTATTCTCAATTCAGGGAACCGCAGGGGCGCAAAACAGTCCCTTCAGCGTAGTGGGAACATCTAAGAGAATTAGGACGACGTTTAACATCCAGGCCGTGGCGTCACAGCGACTACTTGATTTATAATATGAAAGATACAAATCTTCAAAAGGGATTTACATTGATCGAGGCTATGGTTGCCATAACTATCTTGGTAGTCGCTGTGGCAGCTCCACTAACGCTTGCCGCCCAAAGCTTGTTTGCCGCCTATTACGCAAAGGATCAAACGACTGCATTTTATTTGGCTCAGGAGGCGATCGAGATGGTGCGCAATAAGCGCGATACCAACATGCTCAGCTTCCTGAGCGGACAAAACACAGGCTGGTTGGATAATATACCCGTGGGGACGAGCTTTTGGGCCGATATTTCCAATGACACCATGGTCACGTGCGGAGCGACGTGCCTTGATAGTAAGCTCTTACACAACGGAACGTTTTACAACTATCAAACGGGAAGCCCCACGCGTTTTGGAAGGAGTGTTTTAGTAACACAAAACCCAAGTTTGACAGATGAGGCGATTATTGCAGTGACCATTGAGTGGAAAACAGGTTCGTTCAAAGAACGCAGCTTTACACTTGAGACACGTATTTATAACTGGATTCCTGACCAAGGGTAGTATGAATATGTTTCGAAAACACAATCGAGGATTTGTATTAATGCTTGCAGCGCTGGTTGCATCTCTTCTTACGGCACTAGGGCTTGCTATGTTTTCAATCGCCCAGAAGGAAGTAGTGCTTTCGTCGCTTGGGCGCGACTCGCAATTTGCATTTTATGCTGCTGACACCGGAGCAGAGTGTGCCTTACTATGGGACTTCAAGTACGACGCGTTTGCCACTTCCACTGTATATTCGTCCACATCGACCCCTGCTACATGTGCTGGACAACAGTTGCAGGACTTCCCGACCCCTTATGAGACAGGGAATCCAGACGGGGTCTTTGGCCTGGGTGGGACATATAGCTCGACGTTTTGGTTTGAGCCCAACGGGTATTGTGTCTACGTAACAGTAACAAAGCAGGATACAAACTCACGCACTATAGTCGAGTCGCTAGGATACAGCACTCCATGCAGCCAACCCGATCACCCTCGCCGCCTCGAACGCGCCGTACGTGCCGTATTTTAGGCCCTCAGGCTCACAGTTTGTAGTAAAATGGGTGAATGGCGATACAAGTACCAAAAGATATAAGAAAGCGAGCAATAAAACTACGCGAGCTCGTTGTACATCACAATTATCTCTACAACGTGCTTGATTCCCCAGAGATTTCAGACGAGGTGTATGATACACTGCTACATGAACTCATTGAGCTTGAGGATAAGTATCCGGTACTCAAGACAAAAGATAGTCCCACGCAGCGAGTAGGTGCTGTTATTCGTGATGGATTCACAAAAGTGAAACATAAGGTACCCCAGTGGTCATTTGACAATGTTTTCTCGAAAGAAGAACTACACGAGTGGGATGAACGTGTGCGACGATACATGGAGCGCGCAGATATCATCGCGAAAGATGTAGCGTACACTGTGGAGCACAAAATAGACGGACTTAAAATTATACTCGAATATGAAAATGGAGAATTTGTGCGCGGCGCAACACGAGGGGATGGTACTGAGGGTGAAAATATAACTGACAATTTACGGACTATCAGAAGCATACCGTTAGCGTTGCCCGAGAAAATAGATATCATCGTAGGGGGAGAGGCGTGGCTATCACACAAAGAGTTCGAGCGAATCAACAAAGAGCGGAAAAAGAAAGAAGAGCCACTGTTTGCGAACCCACGCAACGCAGCCGCGGGTTCGCTACGCCAACTCGACTCAGGTATTACTGCAAGCCGAAGATTAGATACGTTCATTTACGACATGTATCAACTGGATATGAAGGGAGCGACACTGCAGAGACCGAAAACTCAAGGTGACGAGCTGCGGTTACTCAATTACCTGCACTTCAAAGTAAATCCATATTGGAAAACTGTTTCAAGTATCAATGACGTCATCACGGAATACAATTCGTGGCAGAAAAAACGCGGAAAACTCCAATACGAAATGGATGGAGTCGTTATAGCCATTGATGACATTAGATTGCAAGAACAGCTCGGATACACCGCAAAAGCTCCTCGTTATGCAATCGCCTTTAAATTTCCTGCTGAGCAAGTAACCACGGTAGTAGAGGACATAGTGCTACAGGTAGGGCGTACTGGCGTGCTCACTCCCGTAGCACACCTGCGGCCGGTACGCGTCGCTGGATCAGTAGTGAGTCGCGCTACGCTACACAATGAAGATGAAATACATCGCCTTGATGTGCGCATAGGAGATACCGTGATACTGCAAAAGGCTGGAGATGTCATTCCCGATATTGTTCGCGTCCTAACCGACCTCCGCACTGGCAAGGAGAGGAAATTCAAACTTCCCAAGAAGGTTCATGCTTGCGGTGGTGACGGCTCGATTGAGCGTGTTCCCGGACAGGCAGCCTGGCGGTGTGTTTCCAAAGACTCGTTTGACCAAAAGGCTCGGGTACTTGCTCATTTTGCCTCAAAGAAGGCCCTGAACATCGATGGGCTGGGGTCGTCTATAGTCGAAGCACTGTTGAAGGCGGGCTTGGTGAACACGTTTGATGATTTCTTTACACTGGAAAAGGGTGACGTGCTCGAACTTGAGGGTTTCGCAGAAATAAGTGCGCAGAACCTATTAAATTCAATCGAAAACTCAAAGAAGGTTCCGCTCGAAAGATTGCTTGTAGGACTCTCAATTGACCAGGTGGGGGAGGAAACAGCGCGAGATTTGGCACGAGAATTTTCGTTAGAGCAGCTACGCACCGCATCCGCAGACAAACTAACGGAAATAGAGGGAGTGGGTCGCATCGTCGCAGACTCGATAGTTTCGTGGTTTGCTAACAAAGAAAATATCGCAATGCTGGATCGGCTACTCACGCATTTATCCATAGAAAATTCGAAAAAAGCCGGCGACAGGCTTGCCGGGAAGACGTTTGTGCTCACGGGAACACTCGAGAAGTACTCAAGGGATGAAGCCGGGGAGAAAATTCGGAGCTTGGGGGGAAAGGTGAGTAGTTCGGTGTCGAAGAAAACTGATTACGTCGTTACTGGTGAGAGCACGGGCTCTAAACTTGAAAAGGCAAAAAAACTTGGAATCGCAGTGCTAAATGAGGATGAATTTGCTAGGATGGTGCAATCATGACAGATGTAGATGTAACAAAACTCGCAAAGCTCAGCCGTATCGCGGTTTCAGATGAAGAAATGAAGGACCTAGAAAAAGAAGTTCCGGAGATCCTGGCGTTTGTCGAGCAAATCGCTGAGGCAGGTGGCGAGGTGGCTAAAGAAACGGGCGAACACTACAACATCTTGCGCGAGGATACGGAGCCGCATGAGAGTAGTGCGTATACTAATGAAATGCTTGAGGCTATGCCTGATGCGAAGAACGGATACCTGAAAGTACGTAAAATAATCTCACAAGACTAAATGGAGTTAAAGGACTTAACAATCCGTGAGGCGCGCAAGCTTCTCGACGAGAACAAAGCCACGGCAGTTGAGTTGGTTGCTGCGTATATGAGACGCGCTCAAGAAAAGAACGACGAATTCAATGCCTATCTGGAAATTTTTGATGACGTGGAAGAACAGGCAAAACGAGCAGACGAGATGATTGCAAGGGGCGAAATGAAACCTCTCACGGGAATACCTCTAGCAATCAAGGACAACATTTTGATTAAAGGGTGCGTGGCAAGCGCCGCATCGAAGATTCTCGAGAACTACGTTGCCAGCTATGATGCACACGTCATTGAAAAACTAAAAGAAGCGGGCGCTGTGTTTCTTGGTCGTGCAAATATGGATGAATTTGCTATGGGGAGTTCGACCGAGAATTCAGCGTATGGAGTGTCAAGAAATCCCCATGACACAATGCGTATCCCGGGAGGTTCATCAGGGGGACCAGCGGTCACAGTCGCCGGAGACTTGGCGATTGCAGCACTTGGGACTGACACCGGGGGTTCAATTCGTCAGCCTGCAGCATTATGCGGACTTGTCGGATTTAAACCGACATATGGCGCTGTATCTCGTTATGGAGCGATAGCGTTGGGTTCTTCACTTGATCAGATTGGACCTCTTGCAAAATCGGTTGAGGACGCACAGATACTGTTTGAAACCATTCGTGGTATTGATGAAAGGGACTCAACGTCACTTCCTGACACGTTTTTCAAAAATGGAGACACTCCAAAGAAGATTGGAGTTCCGCGACACTTCTTAAATGAGGGTGTTGATGAAGATGTGCTTACTGCTTTTAACGAATCTGTAGAGAAACTACGAGTCGATGGGCATGAAATCGTAGACATTGAACTGCCAAATGTGAAATATGCACTCGCGGCATACTACATCGTGATGCCTGCGGAGGCATCGACTAACTTGGCGCGGTATGACGGTGTTCGCTATGGAGTTGCACACAAAGGTAAAGACTTGCTAGATGACTACATGCAAACACGTGGGAAAGGCTTTGGAAAAGAAAGTCGTCGAAGGATTTTAATCGGAACATTCGTGCTTTCGTCGGGATATGCAGATGCTTATTATCGAAAGGCAACAGCTGTGCGCGAGCAGATACGCGAAGACTTTCGGAAAGCATTTGAGAATGTCGACGTTATTGCTACGCCGACCTCTCCGACACCAGCATTTAAAATAGGCGAACGGGCAAGTGACCCTCTTGCCATGTACGCCGCGGATATCTTTACTGTGCCGATAAACATGGCGGGTGTTCCAGCCATCTCACTTCCTATGGGCAAGGTCGAGCGCGATGGCACGCGACTTCCTATAGGTATGCAATTTATTGCTCCGCACGGTGCTGACAGCTCGCTGTTTTCTATTGGCAAAGATTTTGAGAGAATAATAGGAGCGTAATATGCCCCGAACCAATACAGTCACACCTCCTAGCTTTGATGAACTCGATCGTGTTGGTGATACATTCACACAAACGAGAGATCCTTCGCTTGAGGGAATAGATATACAAAACGTAGTTTTGGACAGTGTCTGGGTCAATGTTTTTGGCTTTGCACTCGTACTATCTTTGGCGTTGGGCATAGCAACCATTTATGCAATGCTGCGTACGTATCAAATACGCAAGGAAGAAAAG
>CESG01089551.1_pt1 | contig 13395 bp, 13 predicted proteins | sample 531121 | NCBI WGS metagenome assembly CESG01 (sample SAMEA2621287, study PRJEB7988) | marine metagenome | biome: marine biome (ENVO:00000447); feature: mesopelagic zone (ENVO:00000213); material: "saline water (ENVO:00002010), including plankton (ENVO:xxxxxxxx)" | depth 800 m
ACGTTTTTTGTTTATCTTTTTGTAAATATTGGTATGGTTATAGGCATTCTACCGGTAGTCGGTCTGCCATTGCCGCTAATTAGCTGGGGTGGAACATCCTTGATAACGATGCTGGTAAGTTTCGGTATTCTCATGTCAATTCATACACACCGTCAATTACTCTCAAAATAGCAAATATGGATAAAAGGACAATATTCATGCGTACACTTTTATGTATTCTCATGCTTCTAACTTGTACAAGTCATGCCAACGAGTATAGCCACCAATTTGCTGTTGAGTATCAGAAAAAATATGGCGGTGATATCGAAAAAATTGCCGCCATCATCGATAAAGCCGAATACAAACAAACTATTATTGACGCTATCACCCGCCCTGCCGAAGGCAAACCATGGCACGAATATCAGCATATTTTTATCTCCAATAAACGAGTAAAGGCTGGTCTCAAATTTTGGAAAAAACATCAAGCCACGCTGGAACGAGCGGAAAAGCAATTTAATGTGCCTCAAGAAATCATTGTCGCCATTATTGGAGTTGAGACCTATTACGGGCAGCTGGCGGGTTCGTGGAGCCCACTCGACGCACTATATACATTAGGTTTTTTCTACGAACGGCGAAAAGACTTTTTCCGCTCAGAACTGGAACACTTGCTCAAACTGGTCGAGGAAGAATCTCTTGATCTTAAAAACATGAAGAGCTCCTATGCTGGGGCTATGGGGTATGGCCAGTTTATACCGAGTAGCTATCGCCACTATGCCATCGATTTTGATGGTGATGGTAAACGCGATCTTATTAATAACCCGGTTGATGCGATAGGAAGCGTGGCAAACTACTTTGCGGAGCATGGCTGGAAGGTGGGACAACCAGTAATGTCACCAACCATTTATACTCACAAGAACCCAGAAACAATTGCCGAAAAAGGCATCAAACCGCATACCGCTGTCAAAGAGCTTAACCAGCAGGGCATTCATAACATCATCCCTATAGCGCCAGATAATGAAGCATCATTAATTAAATATGAATACCCTGATCACAACGAGTATTGGATGGGTTTTAATAACTTCTATGTGATAACACGTTACAACCGCAGTCCTCTTTATGCTCGCTCTGTTTACTCATTAAGTATTGCGTTAAAACAGGCCTATGTCGCTCAATAAAGCCCTTTATTTATCTTTCGTTCATGTGACTATCTTTTGGTTGCTGGTCTTCACCCAAGGGTGCAGCACATCCAAACACCAGGTTGAAATACTGGGCGATGGAGCTTACAAAGTTGACGGTATTCGCTATGACGTTATGAAAAGCGCCGTCGGCTTTGTAGAACAAGGGATTGCGTCCTGGTATGGTCCGGGCTTCGACAAGAAACCGACAGCGAGTGGCGAGATCTATGATATGCACCTGATGACGGCCGCACACAAAACCCTACCTCTGCCCAGCTACGTTGAAGTGACTCACTTGGAAAACGGAAAGTCGATTATAGTGAAAGTTAATGACCGCGGCCCATACCACCCAGGCCGAATTATTGATCTGTCTTTTGCTGCGGCCAAGGCGCTAGGAATCGATTATGTCGGAACAGGTCCAGTTAAGATCCGCACACTTCCAGAAGGTGATGTACCGCTCAACCATCAAAGCCTGGTTGGTGAAGTGGTTTATATTCAAATAGGCGCTTATGGCCAGGCGGCTACGGCTCAAACTATCTTTAAAAACCTGGTAAATCATGGACACTCCAAAGCCTTTATTCAGCATATAACTAAGCGTGAACTATATCGCGTTAGAGTGGGTCCATTCCTTGAGCGAGACTCAGCCACTCTCTCGCTGAGCAAGATTAAAGCTTTATACCCAAAGGCATACATACTCCTGGATCTTCCGCATCAACAAGCTGCAATGGAATAAATTTTTTACCCAGAATCGTGTATACTGCCACCATTTTTACGTAGGAATAGAGACGCAACGATGAAAAACTGGATAGTGAAAACGTTCATAGTATGGATCAGCTACGTGAGCCTTGTCGGCGCATCCCCTGCCGTCATCCCCTCAGCTCCAAGCCTCAGCGCCAAGTCTTATTTATTAATGGACTATAAAAGCGGAAACATTCTGGTTAGTCAGAAAGCGGATAAGCGGGTCGATCCCGCCAGCCTCACCAAGATGATGACGTCCTATGTTGCTGCTGCAGCATTGGAAGAAAACACCATTTCATATGATGATATGGTCGTCGTCAGTAAGAACGCTTGGGCCAAAAACTTTCCGGGCTCTTCTGTGATGTTTATCGAAGTCGGAAAACAAGTATCCGTTCGTGATCTATTAAAAGGCATTATTATTCAGTCAGGAAACGATGCGAGCGTTGCCATTGCCGAGCATATTGCCGGTAGTGAAAGCTCTTTTGCAGATCTGATGAATCATCATGCCAAGCGACTCGGCATGAACTCGACACATTTCACTAATTCTACCGGCCTGCCCCACCCTCAGCATTATACTACTGCTCATGATATGGCGATCCTAGCCCAGGCATTGATAAGGGATTACCCCGAAAGCTACCAAATCTATTCAGTCAAAGAGTTTACCTATGCTGACATTAAGCAATACAATCGCAACAGTCTGCTTTGGGATCCCAGTTTAGAAATTGATGGCGTCAAAACAGGGCATACCGAGTCCGCAGGCTACTGCCTGGTAACCTCTGGCGTAGAAAATGGCACGCGTTTAATTTCGGTGGTAATGGGGGCCGACTCGAAAGATAGCAGGGCCAGCCAAAGCAAGCAGCTTCTGACCTACGGCTTCCGCTACTTTGAAAGCATTAGCCCTCTTGAAGGTGGCAAATCACTGCATAGCGAACGTGTCTATATGGGTGAGCAAACCTTGGTCAGTTTGGGCGTTTTAACCGACAAACACATTACGATCCCCCGCGGCCAGGCAGGCAACTTGAAAGCAAGTTTTATCATTAATAACCGCCTGATTGCGCCGATTAATAAAGGCCAATCCGTTGGTAAGGTACATTTAAAGCTTGGGGCAGACGTTGTTGCTGAGTATCCATTGGTAACACTAAATACGGTTCCTGAAGGAAGCCTTTGGTCGCAGTTTTCGGATTGGGTCAGTCTAAAATTTGACGAGATGTTTGAGTAATGTCTGTTGTATACCTTAATGGCGAGTTCATGGACTCGTCAGAAGCTCAGGTTTCAGTCATGGACCGCGGCTTTCTGTTTGGTGATGGCGTATACGAGGTTATTCCCGTATTTTCAGGGAAGCTATTTCGTATCGAAGAGCACTTAAAGCGTCTATCACGAAGTCTTAAGGCTATTCGTATCGAAGTAGCGCTGGATGCCGGAGACTGGACAGATCTCATAAAAGACATCATTTTGCGAAATGGGGGCGGAAACCTTTCGATATACCTTCAGGTTACTCGCGGGGTTGAGGAAGAGCGCGGACATGCCTTTCCCAATAACCCAAACCCAACCATATTCATCATGGCCAATCCCTTACCGGGAAGCGACAATAGGCCGCCCGCAGTTGGTAAGAAAGCCATTACGGTTCAAGATATACGCTGGCAACGCTGTGATATTAAAGCAATCGCCCTGCTAGCCAATGTATTACACCTTCAGCAGGCACTCGATGCTGGTGCCGATGAGGCGATTTTGCAACGAGGCAATGAGGTTGTTGAGGGCGCAGCCAGCAACTTGTTCATTGTTAAAAATAATACCATCATCACGCCCCCAAAAGATGAGCGCTTACTTGGCGGCGTCACCCGCGATCTGATTCTAGAACTGTCTACCGAGGCAGCAATACCCATTACTGAACAACCTATCGCTCTATCTGATCTCTACTCAGCTCAGGAAGTTTGGTTAACCAGTTCAACCAGAGAGCTAGTACCAATTATCCAAGTCGATTTCAAAACCATCGCAGATGGAAAAGTCGGCCCTATTTGGCACAAGGTAGTAGACCTATACTGCGACTTTAAAAAGACCATGGCAGGAGCCTGATATGCCACGAATGACCGACAAAATAGCCGACATGCTAGAATTTCCTTGCCGTTATCCGTTGAAAGTCATGGGACACAACGAGGCTGAATTTATAAACCTTGCAATGGAAATTATACAGATGCACTGCCCAGGAGACTACTCTCCGACAACATCAACCAGCAGAACAGGCAAATATGTTTCTCTTACTGTGCACATTCATTTAAAAGAGCCAGAGCAGCTTGAACGTGTATATCAGCAGTTATCTAGCCACCCTAAGGTGAAAACAATTCTCTAATGATGCATAGGCCTCTTATTATCAGGGAATTAGGGCAACAGGATTATTCAACTATATGGCAAGCAATGCGCGATTTTACCGATCAGCGCTCATCCACCTCCGACGATGAACTGTGGTTGGTAGAACACCCTCCAGTATATACCTTAGGGCAAGCAGGAAAGCCTGAGCATCTTCTCAACCCAAACGATATTCCTGTCATCAAAACAGACAGAGGCGGCCAGGTAACTTATCATGGCCCAGGTCAACAGGTGGCTTATGCACTTTTTGACATTCGACGCTTGGGCATTGGTGTCAGGCAGCTGGTAACAACCATTGAGCAAGTGGTTGTTGACACCTTAAAAGACGTTAGTATCACGGGATACCCAAAGCCAGACGCGCCGGGGGTTTATGTAGACGAAAAGAAGATCTGCTCCCTAGGCCTACGTATTCGAAAAGGCTGCTCTTATCACGGCTTAGCGCTGAACGTAGATATGGATTTAACCCCATTTCTTGGGATTAATCCATGTGGCTATCAAGGCCTTGAGATGGTTGACTGTAAGATGCTCAACCCACTCGTCAGTCTTGATGACATTAAACAACGAATATGTGACCACTTTTGTCTTAAAGTAGGTTACAATCAGACCACTCATAAATCTGGCTTATAGGTATATCTATGTCAAACAACCCATCTTCCTCGAAAAAAGCACCTAAGGTTGAAGCAGGTGTAAAGCTTCGTGGAGCGGATAAAGTATCCAGGATACCAGTCAAAGTAATTCCCAGTGAAGAAGTGCCACGCAAGCCTGATTGGATCCGCGTAAAAATCCCGCACAGCCAGAATATCTCCAAAATTAAAAAGGTACTACGCGAACAAAAACTACATACCGTATGTGAAGAAGCCGCTTGTCCCAACCTGCCCGAATGCTTTGGTCACGGAACCGCAACATTCATGATCCTTGGCGATATTTGTACACGCCGCTGTCCTTTTTGCGATGTAGGCCATGGGCGCCCTCTTCCACCCGACGAAAACGAGCCGAAGCATCTAGCCGAAACCATTAAGAATATGGCGTTAAAGTACGTGGTAATTACTTCGGTTGATCGCGATGATCTTCGTGATGGTGGAGCACAACATTTTTCGGACTGCGTCAAAGCCTCACGCGAGCTAAGCCCCGATCTGAAAATAGAAGTGCTGGTTCCGGATTTTCGCGGTCGAATGGATGCAGCCTTAGACAACCTGGGCAATGCTCTCCCAGATGTTTTCAACCACAACCTTGAGACGGTTCCACGGCTATACAAAGCAGTACGACCTGGTTCAGACTATCAATGGTCACTTGATCTATTAAAAGCCTTTAAACAGCGCTATCCAGGCATCCCCACCAAATCAGGTCTGATGGTTGGCTTGGGTGAAGAGCTAGATGAGATAGAACAAGTGATGTTCGATATGCGGAAACATGACATCGACATGATCACTATCGGTCAGTACCTTCAACCGAGTAAAGATCATCTTGCCGTCAAACGCTTTGTCACACCTGATGAGTTTGAACACCTAGGGAATCTAGCCAAAAAACTTGGATTCACCAATGTAGCCAGTGGTCCGATGGTACGCTCTTCATATCATGCGGATCTGCAGGCCGCCGGAGAGAAAGTCGGCTAGGCCTTTTAACTGGTCGCCGCAATACCTTTAGAGAACAAGTGACAAGGGAAAAGAAGCTTTCACCCTAAAGAAAGCTTCGCCTTATAAAGCATCCGTTTTTGCCGCCATGATGAAGTCGTTTTTATGCAGGCCACCGATCTTGTGTGTCCACCAATAAACAGTGACCTTACCCCACTCGGTAATAATCGCTGGATGATGGCCTTCTTGCTCTGCGAGCTGCCCCACTTTATTAGTGAATACTAGAGCATCAACGAAATTTTCAAATTCAAAGGTCTTATTCAACTGGCGGATCCCATCGACATCATCAATTTGCCAGCTTTCCAGTTGAACCAGTAAATCATTCTCTTCTGATTCAGATACGCGAGGCGCACCAACCCGACAAGCCTCACAGGCGTTCGAAGCTAAATCATTCATTGTCATCCTCCATATATCGCCGATTATATCTAAGCTGCTTAATGTACTCAGGTATAACTATACCTTAAGTAATAACTATAGCCTTAAGCACTTAGCTGGCAACAAGGAATAACAAATAAAAATTAGCCATCAAGGAAATCACGAAAAAGATCTGCCAGAACCTAACTGGCTCTCGCTCCATAAGAGGCTGCTGGTCGTATTCTGCATAGCGGGGATTGGGATGTTCCAAGTCATTCCAAAACTCAGAGAGACTATCATAACGCATCCGCGGATCGATTCGGGTCGCCCTTTTAAGCGCACCATCTATCCAAGGAGTCACCATTTTATTGAAACGACTAGCGGGGATATACTTGCGCTTATGCACATTTGCTGCGCTAGCATTGTCGCCATAAGGATGTTTTCCGCCAGTCAACATTTCATAAACAATCACACCAATGGCATACAGATCAGACTTTATTGAAACGGAACCCGCGCTCAGATACTCAGGCGCGGTGTATTGTTCGGTACCTAGTAATGTTTCGCGTCCGAAAACACTATAAGTGTCTTGAATACCTGCCACTCGAACCGAGCCGAAGTCAACAATTTTCACCGTATTCCCTTCGGTCAGCATGATATTGTCTGGTTTCAAATCCTGATGAAGCGTTTCTTTTCGATGCAGTGCTCTAACGCCTTTAATGATTCCATCAACCAGCACAAGAACTTCACCAATTTCTGGCTTGGGGTGGTGTTCAATCCACCGTGCCAAACTACTTCCCTGGATATACTCAGAGATATAATAGAGAAACTTCCTGTCTTGGGGTGGCTCTAGAATTCGCATTAAATGCTTATTTTCAACCCGTCGACCAACCCATTCTTCACAAATAAAACGCTCAATATAAGCTGGCTCATCTTCGTAGTTTGGTGAAGGTGTTTTCAGTGCAACCTGCTCACCTGTTTTAATGTTCTTAGCCAAATAAAGCTGTGAACGGCTACTCGCATAGATTTCTTCGCTGATTTCATAACCATCAAGCTTGCAACCTACATTAAGAGGGGGGGGAAATGGCAACTGCTTTAGACGCTCATAGGCTTCATCAGCATCTTCTTGTTCTAGCGAATCGACAGTAACTAGCTGGCATGTAATATTGTCTAAACTACCGTTATCAAATGCTTCTTGTGCAACATATTGAGGTGTTTTATCAAACTGTTCAGCATACTTCTCCAGCAAGTCGCATATGTGCCTGTCTGTCAGATAATCATGTACACCATCAGTTGAAAGAAAAAACTGATCGCCCACTTCAACGGGTGTCCTCACATAATCCAAGTCAAGGTGAAGATCCGCGCCCATGGCTCTGGTAAGGTAGTGATTAGTTGCACTGGTATAATATCTATGATCATGTGTAAGCTGTTCTAAGACTCCACCGCGCCAGCGATACACCCTGCTGTCTCCGACATGAAAAATATGTGCGGTATGGGATTTAATAATGAGAATGGATAGCGTGCTAACCAACCCCTTGGCCATGAGCGGATCGCGCTGGCCTTGGCTAAAAAGCCAGGAATTCAAAGCGGTGAGAACTTTTCCAGACGACTGCTTAACAGACCAGCTGGTTGGGGTTGAGTAGTAATCCGACAAGAAATTAGCAACACAGCACTCACTAGCTTCTTTACCCGCGTCGCTGGCACTGATGCCATCAGCAATGACTACAGCCGCACCTTTATATTTTAAAGCAGTACCTATGGGCACAATGGCGCCATGAAAATCTTCATTTTCATCTTTCCTGCCAGCCATAGAAAATTGGGCGATATTCAATGAGAGTTGATTCATAAGCGATGTGAAAGAAGGAAGGATCGATTAAGTGACCCAAACAGCGGTGGAAATACCACCGCTGCAGGATCGACTATCCACAGTATACTACCTATATACCCACGCACTACTTAGGCCACTCTTTGTTTTTAAGGCAATGGCGTGCAAAACAAAAAATAGCTTAAGCAGGCAACCAGATATAAGCAATAACGTTGCCAACACCAAGATCAATATGGATTATTGATAATATTCAGCAGGTTACGGCCAATCCCAACATGTACCGCTAGCGTATATTGGTAGTTGATACAATATCTTGCATTATTTTGATGCACACACATGCACCTACTGGTGCAGCTAGGTCGCTGGATTTGCACCAAAACCTACGATGACTAATCGTGTGGTTGCTCCATAACGCGATCAACGGCTGCTTTTACCTGCTTCGCAGCTTCCTCCGTCACGGAAGCAATCTCTTTCTTAAATTCGTCGCGCGGATTAATCTTATCCAGGAAGCTGGTAGCATAAAGCGGCTTGAGATTATTCAGAGCAATCGCAGCGACATCTTGCAAAGAGACTTCAGTTAACTCAATCGATGCATCAGACTCTAATAGGTGGTGAATTTGTTGATAAACGATTTCCTCAGTCAGGTTTTCCAAGTCATCATGAGGATATTTTTCTTTATACATACGATTCTCCCAAGAGGTTAAACCATCTCATTTTATTGTTATCGACTTTCCTGTCATCACTATAGCCTAAATAAGGCTGCTTAGCCGAATTAATCGCAATATCAAATTTTATTTGCAGCCCCACTCCCAACCTAAGCCTCGGCTATAATGATATCCGAGTTACTTCACGCTGATCGGCGATAGTAACAAACACGCACCAAAAAATGGCCGCAAACTTGAATATACGATAACATAGCCACGTTTAAAACATGTACGAGTTCCCCGAACCTACCAGGACATTTTTATGGCTAGCCTATTTGTTAACGAACTGACTAATATTGACTTCTCCTATCTCGATCCTCATAGAGGAGTCGTAGGAGAAAGCTGGTACCTGGACGTCCAGCTATATGGCGACTTGGATGAGCAAGGCATGGTCTTTGATTTTGGGCTGGTTAAAAAAGTCATTCGCCAATACGTTGACGATTCATATGACCATAAGCTCTGGGTGCCCACATCTTACACCGGATGCACAGTTGAAAAAGAAAGCAACGACTATTGCCGTGTCACTATGCCTTTAAGTAATGGTGGGCATATTACGCACTATGGCCCTAGTGAAGCAGTTGCGTTATTTAATGAGCAGTCTCTTACTAAAAGCATTTTCGCTAAACGCCTGGAAGCGGAGCTCTTAGCACTTCTGCCGGATAATGTAAAAGAAATACGCACTTTTCTACGCGAAGAAGAAATAGAAAGTGCCTATTATCACTATACTCATGGACTGCAAAAGCACCAGGGCAACTGCCAACGAATAGCCCACGGTCACCGATCGCGTATTGAGGTTCAACTTAACGGTGAACGGTGTTTAGATACAGAGAATGCCTTAGCCAATACATGGCAAGATATTTATATTGCAACAGAGTCGCATATCGAGTCGCGCTATACTGATAACGGCATCAACTACCTTACCATTGGCTATACTGCTCCCCAAGGCCGCTTCGAGCTGAGTCTTCCTGCTTGTTTTTGCCAAGTTATTCCTTATGATTCAACCGTAGAACTTATTGCCAAGTACCTGGCAGAGTACCTTAAGAAAAATAACCCTGGCAACTCATATAAGGTCAAAGCCTTTGAAGGCATCAAGAAGGGAGCCATCGCGTTTGCCTAAGCTATATTGGGCCGCTTACGCGATAGACTTCACGGATAACAGTATGGGCTTCACAGATTCCACTATGGACTTCACGAATAAAATGAAGCCTCCTATACTAGTACCTGTTCCAAAGCAGAAATCAGCTCTTCACGATTGAATGGTTTATCCAGGCAGGCATCTATCCCTAAAAGCTGTATATCAGAATTAGCAATAGCCTCCTTGTAACCTGAGCATAAGATAAAGGGTATTTCTGGTGATATCTCAGCAATTTTTGAAGCCAGCTGACTACCAGTCATGCCAGGCATAGTCTGATCACTAATGATTGCCTGATAACCTTGTGTATTCAGCTTAAACGCAGCAAAAGCATCATCACTACTGGTGTAACTATCAACGTCATATCCTTGCGTTCTCAATAGCTCAGAAGTTAACTCAGCAACAGCCGCATCATCATCAACCACCATTATACGATTTGTGCGACAACTCATTGCCGATGGAAAGTATTCTGCTGCAACTTTTGTAACTGAAGGTACAGACTCATTAGCCAAAGATAATGCGACAGGAAAGAAAAGCTTGAACGTAGTCCCTTTATCAGGGGTACTTTCAACAACAAGATGGCCAAAATGATCATGTATAATTCCATGCACCATCGCTAGGCCCATCCCACTTCCTTTTCCAACGGGCTTTGTCGTAAAAAATGGATCAAAGACTTTTTCTAAAATCTCTTCCGGTATGCCATCACCATTATCACTGACAGAAAGTTCAAGCATCGCCCCATGAATGGGTTCGCGGCAACTACTACAAATCGCCTCACTATTTTCCGGTGCCTGTTTTAAGCCGATACGTATTGCTCCTTTTTCATTGTCGAGAGCATCTCGGGAATTGATACACAAATTTAACAGGACTTGATTTATCTGTGTAGCATCAGCCATGATCAATGGCAACCCTTCGGTAATTTCCTTTTCGATACGAATAGTTGATGGGATCGCCGAGGATAGCAATACCACAGCCTCTTGTATCGCATGAACCAGGTCACATCTTTTTAGTTCCGCCTCGCCACCTCTGCTAAAAGCCAACATCTTTTGAATGAGATCCTTGGCTCTCTCAGATGCCGTAATAATCTGCTGTAAATAGCCAGATAATTTCGGTGCGCCGGAGACTTCACTGTATTTCTCTTTTGCAAGTGAGGCATAGCCCATGATAGAAGCCAATAAATTGTTAAAGTCATGAGCTATCCCACCCGTTAACTGACCTATTGCTTCCATTTTCTGAGCTTGCTGCAATTGGCGTTGCAACTGAGTTGTCTGAGTAATGTTGTCAAATAGCAGGACAGCCATCGGCTTGTTTTCCTGGCTAGTCGTGATAAATGAAGCCGTCATTGATAAACACAATTCTAAGCCTGCTCGATCTTTTCCGAACAGCTCTCGTTTAATTGTTTGTTCATCGCCACTAAAAAGCTTCTCAAGACATTCATTTAGCTCCAAGGGTTCATAGGCTCCAACGACTGACGCAATAGGTTGCACGACAATTTCTGACTGTTCGGCTCCCACCATCTGACAAAAAGCAATATTGGCTGATACAATATTAGTGCTATTAGAAACGACAACAATCCCCATAGCCGCGTGGTCATAGACCGCTCGAAAACGACCTTCGCTTTCTCGTATAGCCTGTTCTGAACGCCTTTTGTCCGAAATATCCATCAGAATTCCATGGATGCGCACCTGATCCTCAGTAAGGTCTCGCTGACTCTGACATCTTACCCATTTCGAATGGCCCTGTGCTGTGATCACCGGAAGTTCAAGATCGAACCCCTTACCCCATCGCTTTAAGTCATCGAATAATATTTCCAATATATCGCTCGCTTCTCCTGGAAAGAAACGCAACATGGATCTATAGCTAGGCGAATGGGTCGCTGGAACTTCAAAAATATCATAAGTTCTATCGCTCCAAAGCATCTCATGACTGGTTATATCGAGCTCCCAGGCACCGATCTGAGCAATGGCCTCCAATTGAGAAAGCAGGTTTTGCTGCCGACGTAATTCGGTATTTTTAACATCATCCGTAGGCTTTTTGCGTAGACATACCAGTATAGGCTTTTCGTTATCGTCTAAATTAGTGTTTTGTATCGCGTAAAAAGATGCAACTACTTCAATAGGAGTACTTTGAGACGTATACAAGCTAAAGAAAAAGTCTTTATTTTGCTTTGTTAGCGCTTTAAACGAGATACTGCCATCTGACGCAGGCCAACCTGCCACTAGCGAGAAATTTTTGTAGAGCAACTCATCCTGTTCCACTGATAACAAGCGACAAAAAGCGAGGTTTGCTCGAACGATTGAACCAGAACCATCTATTAGGGCGTGAGCTTCATGGTGCTGATTAAACATTAATTCAAAATAATTAATAGCTTGTTTATCAACGGCTGAGACACTTGACTTTTGCTCCAATGAAAATCCTCCACAGCATTCAACGCGAAACAGGCCTTAAATTAATGCTAGTCGAATTCATAAAAAATGCATACTGACTCGCATAGGTGGGCTTAAAGAGTCAAGAAATTGATAAGCAGATAAATGAGGAAGATTTAGACACAATGAACCAAACACAGTGCTATGACTTTGCAAAAGCTCAATTTTGATTTGAAGACCTAACAGGTATGATTCTGAAAAGCTATATAACTGAAATATGTACAAAATAACTAAGGGAGATGTACAAAGAGGAATGGTCGGAGCGAGTGGATTCGAACCACCGACCACCAGCACCCCATGCTGGTGCGCTACCAGGCTGCGCTACGCTCCGTTAACCGAGCGAAATAGTACCGTAATAACGCTATGTTTTAAAGCCTTTTATCGAAAATATTGCGAGAACCACTAATGGTTCTCGCCTTTATATTGTTCAACATGCGACTTCAGCTTTTGGCCAGGTTTAAAGGTAACAACTTGGCGCGCTGAGATCGGGATTTCCTCACCAGTTTTAGGGTTTCTTCCGGGGCGCTCCCTTTTCTGCCGCAGATCAAAATTACCAAAACCGGAAAGCTTGACTTGCTCTCCCTGCTCTAAGGATGCTCTGACCTGTTCAAAGAAAGCTTCTACCAGGTCTTTCGCTTGTTTTTTTGTTATGTTTAGATCGGTGAACAATTTGTCCGCCATTTCGGCTTTAGTTAATGCCATCTACTATTCCCTCAACCTCGCACTGAATTGGGTAGTAACAGAACTGACTATCGACTCAATTAAGTCGCTCATTTCTTCATCAGTAAGCGTGGTCGATGGATGCTGAATCGTCAAGGTAAAAGCTACGCTTTTCTGCCCTTTTTCAACACCTTGTCCTGTATATACATCAAATACGGCGACCTCTTGCAATATTTCGGAGTTAATTGCTCGAATAGCGCTCACCATATCTCCAACCAGTGTATTCTCATCGACCACAAAAGCCAGATCACGCTTGTTTGCCGGAAAACGAGAAAATGGCTGGTAGTTAGGCAGCTCGGCTTCAACAACCGCACTCAGTTCTATCTCAAATAGATAGGTGCTTTTTGGCA
>CESG01045126.1_pt1 | contig 13360 bp, 12 predicted proteins | sample 531121 | NCBI WGS metagenome assembly CESG01 (sample SAMEA2621287, study PRJEB7988) | marine metagenome | biome: marine biome (ENVO:00000447); feature: mesopelagic zone (ENVO:00000213); material: "saline water (ENVO:00002010), including plankton (ENVO:xxxxxxxx)" | depth 800 m
GGATAGCTCCTGGTTTGGAGATGACTGAATACTTTCTGGGGGAGCAGCAATATCTGTTGACTGGCTAGCTTGAGTGAAGTCGGGGCCAGGCTTTGCACTCAGAGGCGTGTCGGAACTGAGGGCTGGTGTGTATAGCTTCGGATAGAGATAGAAAGCCCCGGCACCTAGCCCAACTAATAGTAGAGCTAATACTGCATATTTACCAAGACCTTGTGGTTGAACTGACAGGTATTCGTGACCGCCCTGGGGGAGTTGGTAATGCATCCCACCATATGGGAAAACCTGCTCTTGCTCCGCATCTTCGCTGGTATTAGCCTCCGGAATCAAACGTGATGTAGAAAAGCGTGGAATATTGTACAAACGAATGGGTTGAGGGATCCCCGATAGCTCTTTAAACCCCACTTCTTTGGCAGGGACCTCTGCCTTATTCATTGCCATGTAGACCGCTTCGCTCAGGTATATTTCATTTGCCGGAGCCACTCCCTCGATACGCGCCGCTACATTGACCGGTTCACCAAATATATCTTTGTTGGCGATGCGTACTTCGCCTAGATGGGCTGCAACGCGAATATGGATGCCTTCGCTATCCGCAGCATGGATATTGTGGTCGTGCATGGCATCTTGCAAAGCCATCGCACAAAGCATGGCATCCGTTGGAGAGCGAAATGTGAGCAAAAGGGCGTCGCCGATGCTTTTAATGACCTTTCCTTTAAAGCCTTTGATAATAGGAACCAAGGTTTTATCAAAGGTTTCTAGCAGCTTGGCATTCTGGACACGAGATTGTCGGCTGGTAGTAGCAGTGAAGCCTGCTATATCAACAAATAATATGGTGAGGTTTTCGGTGCGAATATCCATCTTTACTCCAAGGAATCCTTAATCGAACGTGGCGAGTATCATCCCTAACCAGGCTGTATAAAAAATAGCATCTCCATATCTTCTGGGCCAGTATTAATTATTTCGTGTATGTCTCCTGGTTCAGCAACGGCACAATCACCAGCGATGAGCTCAAATGACTGCTGGTTAATAATAAAGGTAGCTTGGCCGCTAAGGATAACAAAAACTTCAGAAGCACTTGCGTGTTGATGGGCTTCGACACGTTCGCCTGCTGGGATTATGGCACGGGCGAGCTGGTACAGCGGTGGTAGTTGGTCCGGCTTCAAATAGACCTGTTTTAGTATCTTGTCGTTATGGCGAGTGGCTTCTGCGCTTAGTTCGTCGTATCTGCGAATGATCATATGTTTATACAAATGTGCAGGCAAAAAAAATCCCGCTGATTGAGCGGGATTTTTGAAAAAGGATGGTGGCTATGGCGGGACTCGAACCTGCGACCCCATCATTATGAGTGATGTGCTCTAACCAGCTGAGCTACATAGCCACTTATTGAGGCGCGTATTATTTAATAATATCAATACACTGTCAATAACTTTATACATTAAATCGGAAGTGAATAACATCACCATCTTTTACGATGTAATCTTTTCCTTCCAAACGCCATTTCCCGGCATCTTTTGCACCTTGCTCGCCTTGCAGTTCAACATAATCTTCATAGCCAATGACTTCTGCGCGAATAAAACCTTTTTCGAAGTCGGTGTGGATCTTTCCTGCCGCCTGTGGGGCGGTTGCGCCAACAGGGATGGTCCAGGCTCGTACCTCTTTTACTCCGGCGGTAAAGTAGGTTTGCAGGTTTAATAGGTTATAGCCAGCGCGAATAACGCGATTAAGTCCAGGCTCTTCTAAACCCATTTCTTCGAGGAACTCAACTTTCTCTTCGTCATCCAATTCGGCGATTTCTGCTTCTATTGCACCACAAACCGGCACAACCACGGCACCTTCTTTTTGCGCGATTTGCTCCACCTGTGTTAGATAGGGGTTGCCTTCAAATCCATCCTCATTGACATTAGCAATATACATGGTTGGCTTCAGGGTCAATAAACTGAAAGGCTTAAGTAGGGCAAGCTCTTCTTTTGATAAATCGAGACTGCGTATTGGCTGGCTCTCATCAAGGTGTATTTTGCATTTTTCCAAAACCGGAGCTAACGCCTTGGCTTCTTTAGTGCCCGCTTTTAGTTGCTTGGCATTGCGTAGAATCGCTTTCTCAATACTGTCAAGATCAGCCAAAGCCAGTTCAGTGTTAATGACATCAATGTCATCTTGCGGATGAACTTTTCCTGCGACATGAACTATGTTTTCGTTTTCGAAACAACGAACCACGTGAGCGATAGCGTCAGTCTCACGGATATTGGCTAGAAATTTATTGCCTAGTCCCTCTCCTTTAGATGCCCCTGCAACCAGGCCTGCAATATCAACAAACTCCATTGTTGTTGGCAGAACTTTTTGTGGGTTGACTATTTCTGCCAACGCATCGAGCCGTTTGTCTGGCATGGGAACTATGCCGGTATTGGGTTCGATGGTACAAAAAGGGAAGTTGGCCGCGTCGATTCCTGCTTTGGTTAATGCATTAAATAGCGTGGATTTACCTACGTTAGGTAATCCTACGATGCCGCAATTAAAGCCCATATCATGTCCTGTTCAGTCTGTGTAATTCGTTCATGGCTGGCGCGTGGTCGCCGGTGACTATAGCACCAATTTGGCGGCATGACGCATCAATAGCCTCATCAATCAGGTTTTGCTCGGATGCAGGTGCTTTGCCAAGCACAAAACCTGTTACCAGCTTCTTGTCGCCTGGGTGTCCGATACCTATGCGAAGGCGGTAGAAATTCTTATTGTTCCCCAGCTGGCTGATGGTGTCTCTCAAACCATTATGTCCACCATGGCCACCACCTTGCTTCAGGCGAACCTGTCCTGGTTGGAGGTCCAGTTCGTCATGAGCAACCAGTATTTCTTCAGGAGTAACCTTATAAAACTGAGCTAGAGCGGCAATAGCCTGACCGCTTCGGTTCATAAAGGTGGTAGGGATAAGGAGGCGAATATCTTGTCCAGCGATCAGTCCTCTGCCAGCAAGACCATGAAACTTTGATTCCGGTTTGAGAGTAGCCTGGTACTGTTTCGCCAGTTCTTCAACCAGCCACGCGCCAGCATTGTGGCGCGTGGTTTCGTATTGTGGCCCTGGGTTGCCAAGGCCGACAATCAATTTTATTGCTGCAGACACAGAGTAAATTACTCAGCAGTCTCTTCTTCCGCGTCATCGCTGCCGCCTTTAGCTGCTTTGATAGTGACAACGGCCAAGTCGTGGTCATCACCTTTCGCCAAGTCGGTTGCCTTAACGCCCTCTGGTAAAGCAATATCGGTGATGTGCAAGGTATCGCCAGCATCAAGGGAACCTAGATCAAGCTCAACAAACTCTGGAAGGTTTGATGGAAGACATTCTATTTCCAGTTCAGTAATCAAGTGAGATAGTTTACCACCTGCTTTAACGCCTGGTGCTGAAGCCTCATTCAAGAAGTGGATTGGAACAGCTGTAGAAATAGTGTGGCTTTCGTCAACGCGCAGCAAATCAAGATGCAGGATCTTGGGCTTGAAAGGGTGGCGTTGTACATCTTTAAGAATCGCCTTTTGAACCTCACCGCCAACAGTGATATTCAAAATGTGAGAATAGAATGCTTCGTTCTCAAGTGCGTGTAAAACCGCATCATGATCTAAAGATAAAGAAGCGGCTTCTTTTTCACCACCATAAATGACTGCTGGAATTTTACCTTCGCGACGAAGGCGGCGGCTCGCACCTTTCCCTTCATCAGAACGAGATTCAGCAGTTAAGTCAAATGTAACACTCATGATATTGCTCCAGTGTAGTATAGATAAAAAAACACCGGATTCGCGACCAAATCCGGTGATTGCTCTCTTTCAATAAGAGTCAATTCGATACTCCGCCGGTTTCACGACAGAGTTATAGCTATTGCGCTTTAATCAAGCAGCATGCTGCTGATCGATTCCTCGTTGCTGACTCGACGAATTGCTTCACCCAATAGACGAGAAAGTGATAGCTGAAGTATTTTATCGCAAGCCTCAGCTTCAGCGCGAAGCGGGATCGTATCCGTTACTACCAATTTGTCAAGTACGGAGTTTTCGATATTTTCAACCGCTTTACCAGAAAGCACGGGATGCGTGGCATAGGCCGTGACTGTGCGGGCGCCGTTGGCTTTCAATGCCGCCGCCGCTTTACACAGGGTTCCAGCAGTATCCACTATGTCATCAACCAATACACAGTCCCGGTTTTCAACGTCGCCAATGATATGCATGATTTGGGCAACGTTGGCTTTGGGGCGACGTTTATCAATAATGGCCAGATCCGCATCATTTAGGCGTTTGGCAAAAGCGCGTGCTCGGACAACGCCGCCAACATCCGGCGAGACAACGATAAGATCGTCGAATTTCTGTTGAATAACATGATCGAGAAGGACGGGAGTGCCGTAGACATTATCTACTGGCATGTCGAAAAAACCTTGGATCTGATCTGCGTGTAAGTCGACGGTAAGTAGTCGATCGACACCGACAGTTGCTAGCATGTCTGCTACAACTTTTGCTGTAATGGGTACACGGGCCGAACGAACACGGCGATCTTGTCTAGCGTAGCCAAAGTAGGGAACAACCGCTGTAATACGGCCTGCTGATGCACGGCGCAGTGCATCGGCCATTACAATCAGTTCCATAATATGGTCATTGGTCGGTGCACAGGTTGACTGAATAACGAAAACGTCTTTACCACGCACATTTTGCATGATCTCGACATTGATTTCGCCATCGCTAAACTGGCCTACGTGTGCTTCACCAAGGGGGAGGTCAAGTCGCTGAGCTATTCGGGAAGCTAGTTCTGGAATTGCATTGCCAGAGAATAGGAGCATGTCCGACATGTCGTCACTTCCTGAAAATCATGGATGTTTGGTAGAGAAAGATGGCTGGGCTGCAAGGATTCGAACCTTGGAATGCAGGGATCAAAACCCTGTGCCTTACCGCTTGGCGACAGCCCATTTGTCGGCGCTAATTATGCCTGTTTCATTTTAGAAAGTCTACAGTTTGTGATAAATTTTTTCCTTTTGTTACAAAAGCTTGACATTGGTCTGGCTTTGCGTCAAAAGCGTGCAATGCATCGGCTTCAGACTCAAAAGGAGCAAATATCGCACTGCCGGTTCCTGTCATTCTTGCTGGCGCGAATTGGTTCAACCAATTCAATAAGTTATCCACTTGTGGATAGCGCCTTCGAGCAACAGGTTCGCAGTCATTTCTGCAGTCCTCGAAAAATGTGGTGTGCATTTTCCTTAAAGGGCTATCCCTTGTCAAGCTTTTATCTGTAAATATTTCAGGAGTTGCAATTTTTACATCAGGAACAGCTACCAGGTAATATGGCTCTGGAGGGGATATTGTGGTTAATTTCTCGCCAATACCTTCTGCCCATGCGGCGTGCCCTTGGACAAACACTGGAATATCAGCACCTAGTTTGACGCCTATCTCACATAGCTGTTGCAGGGATAAATGGCATTGCCAATATTTATTCAGGGCTAAGAGCGTGGTGGCTGCATCTGAGCTGCCGCCACCGAGACCTGCTCCATCTGGAATGCGCTTTTTGATAGCTATGTGGCAGCCTTGAGCAATGGTGCTGTGCTGTTTTAGTGTCGATGCAGCGCGGTATACCAGATTTTGTTCCATGGTTACTCCACTCAGGTCGCCTTCAACCTGAAGCGTGTCCGCTGGGCTGAAGGTTAGCTCATCGGCCAGGGTCAGAAATTGGAATGCCGTTTGTAACAGGTGGTAGCCATCTGCTCGTTGTCCCACTATATGCAAGAAAAGGTTTATTTTGGCGGGGGCGGGCCAGGTTTGTTTTCGCCAAGTTTGATTAGTCATGAAAAGTCCATTCGCTGATGGCTAAGCGTATTTGTGTGTCTGGGCCAGTAATGCGTAGTTTTTTGGGAAGCATTCGCCCTTGTTGTTGGCTATAAGCCAAGTAATCAATTTGCCATTGTTCGTAGTGGAGTGATCTAAGTTGCTGCAGCTCATCCAGTTCAAGTTTGGCGCCTGGTGTAGGGATGCCTTGGATCCACATGGGCATTTGATCGACGGGAAGGTGCCACCCTGTATGTTGATATAGCAGGTTGTCTGCCTTTAAAGCGATATACTCTCCGTGGTCTTTCAACCAGAGATGGGCTTGATTTTGTTGTTGTTCAAGTTTTACTTGGGTGCGCCCTAGCGGATCGAGCAGCAGGAGCTTAAAGTGCGCTCCAGACTGATGCCACTTTACCCTGGCAGTGGTACTTTCGTTACCAGCGCGGATGGCGATCTTCCCGGATATGTCCCAAGACAGAGCGGTACTGTCCGCTTTGGGTTTCACTGGAATTGGCTGGCATCCAGACAATACATTGAGTGTGGCTAAGCATGCTCCATATATTAGGATGACTTTAACTGCCGCAAAGCATTGCGCAATCCAGGATGGTTGGGATTGATTTTTAAAGCTTGTTCCCATAACTGTTGTGCATCCTCTTTGTGTCCTAACTTCCACAGCACCTCACCCCAATGTAAAGCAATCTCGCCATCTCCAGACAATCGGTAAGCTGTTTCTAGGTAATCGTTGGCTAATTCTAGCTCGCCGAGACGGTAATGGAGCCAGCCTTTGCTGTCAACTATTGCTGGATCACCTGGCTTGATTTCAAGTGCTTTGTGAATGTAGTCTCTTGCTTCCTCTAACCGTTGACGGCGTTCGACCAAAGAGTAGCCGTAAGCATTTAATGCTGAGCTGTGATTGGGAACCAAGTCGAGAATGTACTGAAATTCCTGGTCAACAATAGCGTGCTCACCAGCAAATTCCGCTGCAAGGGCTTTGCTATAGCGTAACTCCAAATTATTGGGCTCACGAGCGATTAAGCTATCGTAGATCGTGGCTAACGATGCAAATGGGCCAGGCTGGGTAATAACATGCGAGCAGTAGTTGAGGAGTGAATAGTAGGCTTCGGGGGCGAACTTGTTTTTGAGTGCTGTTAGTGATGATACAACCTGCTGCTGCGTGTCGTAGGCTGCCATCGTTTCAAAGTACAGAACCCATAGCGGGAGGTCATTTTCCGAGTAATCCAGACCATCTCGCATGGTTTGGAGTGCCCGTGCTGGTTGATGGTGGGCGACGAGCAATTCTGCCTGTTTGCTTAAACTGTAAAGCCGTGCAGCGGGAAAATCGCGACGGTGTTTCTCTAAAAGCGAAATCGCACCTTCTAGGTTGTTTTGTTCTGACAAGCATAAGGCTTTGGCATAAATTGCCTGCCAATGATATTGCCCGCTGTCTACATTATTCAGGTAGCGTGTAGCGTTTTCGCACTGATGTTGCTCCTGTAATATTTTGCCCAAAAAATAGTTGGCATCATTACTCAGCCTTTTATGCTGGGTGAGTTCTTTAAATACAGGTAGCGCGTCTGTTGTGTGGCCACTATAGAAAGCTGCTTTGGCAAAAAGGTAGTCGAGTCCTGCCACTTCAGGGTTGTTGTTCACCGCCAACCTGGCATAGCCAAACGCTAGTTCATAGGTGTGTAGGTCTATCCACATATTGAGCATGAAACTCATTAGATCGATATGATGAGGAAGGCGTTGGTGCACCGATACGAAAAATTCATCCAAGGCTTTAAGTTGTCCTTGTTTGTGATGAATCCATGCCTTCAATTTGATAATGGTGTCATTATCAGGTATCGCTAAATAGGCCTTTTCAATAGCGGTTTGTGCCTGCGTGAGTTTGTCTTCATCATAGAGAACCGCCGCGTGAAGCAGCTGAATGCGCGGCTCCTGTGGTAGCCTGGTGGCCATCATTTCGACTACCTGATGGAGCGCTAAAACCGGCGCGTTTTTTTGTAAATAGACTAGTAATTGAAACGATGTATTTGCACTTAAGGGAGGTTCACTTTGTTGGTAGCGTTCAAGCCAGAGGTTAGCTGCTTCGTCTAACTCATTCAGTGCTAAGTGGGCATGGAGTGCAGAGCGAAACGCCGTATGATTGCTTGGGTGTTGTTGAATCCAGTAATAACTAGACTCTTTGATTTTTTCGTAGTCACTAAGTTGATTGGCCAGCGACAGCACTCGAGCGTGAATAAGTGGTGACTCACTGGATTGACTGAGACGATAATAGTAATCGAGGGCCGATGCTTTGTCATCGCGGTAGTAAGCCAGGTTGGCCAGAATGAGCTGTCCAATAGGGTGCTCTACCTTATGAGGCGCTAGGGAGGGCGCAACCTCGATTTGCTCATCGCTAGCCGCAGGGGCGGTGGAGCGAGTTGCGCATCCACTGATCAGTAGGCTGGTAAAAACGAATAAGGCAAACAGCTTCTTACAGTGGGTTCTTTTCATGTTAACTCCCGAGGCAACCTTATTTTGAGCCTCCATGATTAAGTTTGGTTCAAATTTCTGTTGTTGCAAAGGTAGATTGCTCGACGATTTGTAAGGGATGCGTATGGACTTTAGGCGAATTATTTGCCGAATTCCTTTCGGCGGGTTTGTGTTTAGGTCGGTTTTTAAGGAAAATAGCCGACTTGCATAAAGTGAGTGGTCAGGCAGAGTGGAAATTTTTGTTTTAGGGGTAAATCATCAAACAGCGCCGGTAACGATCCGTGAGCGTGTTGCTGTGCCCGAACATCTGCTGCCACAAGCTCTACACAAATTGATTGAAACCAGCGTAGTCAATGAAGGGCTAATATTATCGACCTGCAACCGCACCGAGATTTACTATACCGCAGAAAGTGACGCGCAAAACGGATTGGTTGGATGGCTTGACCAGTTCAATCAACTTGAGCCGGGTACTCTCCAGCCATACTTATACCACCACGAGGGGGATGACGCGATATTGCATTTGCTGCGCGTTGCCTGCGGGCTGGATTCCATGGTGCTGGGCGAACCACAGATACTAGGGCAGCTGAAACGCGCCTTCGCCTTGGCTCGTGAAGCGGATGCGCTGGATGTTTGTTTGACTCGGTTGTTGCAACATAGCTTTTCTGTCGCCAAAAAAGTACGGACGGACACGGATATTGGGCAAAATGCGGTTTCAGTCGCTTTTGCTGCCGTTTCACTGGCCAGGCAGCTATTTTCTTCTTTTAGTTCTAAAACGGTTTTGCTGGTTGGAGCAGGGGAGACCATAGAACTGGTTGCTACGCATATGGTGCAAAATCGTGTTGGTGACGTCTTAGTTGCTAACAGAACCTTGGCCAGGGCAGAAGCCTTAGGTGAGCAATTTAACGGAAAGCCCTATACTCTGGAAGCTTTGCCAGAGCTGGTTCCGCTGGCCGATATAATTATCTCTTCTACCGCTAGCCCTCTTCCTGTCATTGGTAAAGGCATGGTTGAGCGCGCGCTGAAAATTCGTAAGCATCGACCGATTTTAATCATCGATCTGGCAGTTCCGCGTGATATTGAGCCGCAAGTGGTAGAATTAGATGATGCCTTTCTCTATTCAGTCGATGATTTACAGCAGATTATTCAGCAGAATATGAAGCAGCGAGAGCAGGCTGCAGAAGATGCTGAGGCTATTGTTCGGGCTTATGTATCCGAATTTAAGGAGTGGTTGAATCAGCGCAGTTCGGCGACATTGATCAGAGCATTGCGCGAGCAGATGGACGATTACAAAGAAGAAGTACTGGTTAAGGCGACCAAAAAGTTAGAGAATGGCGCAAACCCACAAGAGGTGGCGCAGTTTATAGCTCATACCTTAACACAAAAGTTTTTACACTATCCGACAATGAAAATACGTCAAGCCACAACCAATGCCGATCAGGCATTGCTGAATGCGGCAGAACATTTATTCGGAATGAACGATTAACAGGCATTCATGAAGTCATCAATATACGCAAAACTAGAAACACTGGTCGAACGCTACGAAGAAATTGGCGTTCTGCTGGGCGATCCATCAACTATTGCCGATCAGGAACGATTTGTTAAGTTGGGTAAGGAATATTCTGAGCTGGAGGTGGTCGTCGACACATTTAAGCGTTACCGTGGAGCGGAGGAAGATCTTGAGTCAGCTCGTATGATGCTCGAGGAAGACGACGCTGAGATGCGAGCCATGGCAGAAGATGAGGTCGAGGCAGCCAAGGAAAATATCGAAGCGCTTAGCACTGAATTGCAAATGTTGCTATTGCCTAAAGACCCTAATGACTCACGCAATATTTTTCTGGAAGTGCGAGCAGGAACCGGTGGTGATGAGGCGGCAATTTTTGCCGGTGATTTGTTCCGTATGTATAGCCGCTATGCGGAGAAAATGCGCTGGCAGGTCGAGATCATGAGCGAGAGTCAAGGTGAGCATGGTGGATACAAAGAAATTATTGCGCGTATTGCGGGCAATGATGTTTATTCCAAGTTGAAATTTGAATCGGGCGCTCATCGAGTCCAGCGGGTACCTGAGACTGAGTCACAAGGTCGTATTCATACCTCTGCTTGTACCGTCGCAATTATGCCTGAAGTCGACAGTGTTGATGAAGTGGACATCAATCCCGCTGATTTGCGCATCGATACATTTCGTGCGTCGGGTGCCGGTGGGCAGCATGTTAACAGAACAGATTCTGCTGTGCGTATCACCCATTTGCCTACAGGAGTCGTTGTTGAGTGTCAGGATGAACGTTCTCAACATAAAAACAAGGCGAAGGCTATGGCGGTGCTGCAAGCAAGAATTTTGAGCGCTGAGCAAGAAAAAGTGCAGTCCGAACAAGAGCAGGCGCGCCGAAGCCTAGTAGGAAGTGGTGATCGGTCTGAGCGAATTCGTACTTACAACTATCCCCAAGGGCGAGTTACCGACCATCGCATCAATCTCACCCTGTATAAGCTGGATGAAATCATGCAAGGTAGCCTTGATGAAGTTATCTCGCCATTAAGTCATGAGTATCAGGCAGACCAGTTAGCCGCCTTGTCCAGCGAGCAATAAGGCCTGGCGTTGGAAACAAGCATTGAAGCGCTGTTGGTTGAAGCGACGGAAAAGCTTTCAGGCTTGTCTGAGTCGCCTAAGCGAGATGCTGAAGTTTTGCTCGCGTCAGCCTTGGGAAAAAATCGAACTTATCTAATTACCTGGGCAGATAGAATTCTGGAAGCTGCGCAAGCTGAAACTTTTCGCGCTATGATTGCCAAGCGTGCAACCGGAGAACCTGTTGCCTACATCACTGGGATAAAAGAGTTTTGGGGGCTAAACCTCAGGGTGACCTCAGATACACTTATCCCTCGACCCGATACCGAAACCTTGGTTGAACTCGCTTTGGATCTCATTCCTGAGTCGCCAGTTAGCAGGATAGCTGACCTGGGCACCGGTACTGGTGCTATTGCGCTGGCCATTGCAAGTGAGCGTCCTAGTTCTGACGTTGTGGCGATTGACTCTTCGCCAGCAGCCCTTGCTATTGCTAAAGGCAATGCCGCTCGATTACAAATTAACAACGTTCAATTTGGCGTTGGTAGCTGGTGCAGCCCGCTGTCAGATAAGGCATTTGATATTATCATTGCGAATCCTCCCTATATCGATAAGCAAGATCCACACTTATCGTTGGGTGATGTTCGATTTGAGCCACAGAGTGCGCTTGTTGCTGAGCATCATGGCCTTTCCGATATTGAGGCGATTGCAGAGCAAGCCAGAGGTGCTCTTAAAACAGGTGGTTGGATTGCGTTGGAACATGGTTGGCAACAAGGTGAAGCGGTGGTCAAAATTTTGACCGAAAATGGCTATAGCTATATCGATAAGCGGCTGGATCTGGGAGGAAACTGGCGTGTCACCTTTGGTCAGTGGTTACCTTTAACGACAGATCATACTTGAGTGGATTGGGCATGAACGACGAACAACTATTGCGCTATAGCCGTCAAATTTTGCTAACGGATTGGGATATTGACGCCCAATTGACGTTAGGTAACTCAACGGCATTGGTTATTGGCGCTGGTGGCCTGGGATCGCCGGTGGCTTTGTATTTGGCCGCAGCTGGCGTTGGCACCTTAATGGTCGCTGACGATGATGTGGTTGAGCTTTCTAACCTGCAACGACAAATTGCTCATACAACTTCGAGTTTGGGGCAGCTCAAAGTTGCCTCAATGGCTGAGTCAGTCAATGCAATAAATCCATCGGTGCGCTTTGTACCGCTTGAACGGCGTCTAGAGGGGGAGGACCTGCATCAGCATATAGAACAAGCGGATGTGGTGGTTGATTGTAGCGATAATTTTAGTACGCGATACGCGGTCAATGAGCAATGCTATTTACAACGTACCCCCTTGGTATCTGGGGCGGCTATCCGTTGGGAAGGGCAGTTGTGTATATTTGACTATGAGGACGATAGCCCTTGTTACCAGTGTCTATATCAACAGGGTAGCGACGAAGCGCTAAGTTGCCATGAGGCTGGCGTGTTTGCACCCTTAACCGGTGTGATAGGAAGCTTGCAAGCGGTTGAAGCCGCGAAGCTGTTAGCCGGAATTCCCAGTCAACGTCGAGGTAAGTTTCTTACCTATGATGCTCGAAGTGGGGAGTTTCGTGATTTTAAATTTCGTCAAGATCCGAAATGCCCCACTTGCCATCAGAGTCGTTAGTTAGTCTTAAATTTCTACAGTAATTTTGTCTTTATAAAACTGCCGAATAAGCTCCCAAGCTTCTTCGGCAGTATCAACGTATTTGAATAGATCTAAGTCGTCTTCAGAGATCACCTGCTCTTCTGCCAGAGCCTCAAAATTCACCGTTCGTTTCCAGTATTGACTGCCAAACAGGATTATGGGCATGCGCTTGATCCTGCCAGTTTGCATAAGAGTCAGTGATTCGAAAAGTTCGTCGAAGGTGCCAAACCCGCCAGGAAAAGCGACCATCGCAACGGCACGCATTAAGAAGTGCATCTTGCGAATGGCGAAGTAGTGAAACTGGAAGCACAATTCAGGTGTTACATACGCATTAGGCTTTTCTTCCTTGGGTAACGCGATAGCCAGCCCCAATGAGCGTGCGCCAACATCATGAGCTCCGCGATTGGCTGCTTCCATAATGCCGGGGCCGCCTCCGGTTTTGACAACAAAGTCGGAGCGTCCAGTGGCCAGGTTCGCATTGGATACGATGGTGGCAAACTTTCTTGCCTGCGCATAATACTCGCCATGCTCTACGCGTTTTTGGGCACGACGAACGGCACGTTGGGCTTCATCGCTATCTGGAGCCTTTTCCAAAGCGGCTTTGGCATCCTCTAACTCCTGGGCTGCTTGTTCCGGCGTAGGTGTTCTGGCGCTACCAAAGATAACCACTGTTGATTGAATATTCTGCTCTTGTAACAGCATCTCCGGTTTAAGCAGTTCGAGCTGTAAGCGCACGGGTCGCAAAGCATCTCTCAAAAGAAACTCGCTATCAGCAAAGGCCAGTTTGAAGCTAGGGGAGAGGGTTTGAGGCGTATCTTCGTGTTTGTCTTGATTTTCTGCATCACTTCTTGCGTCGATGGTGGCGCGATATTTATCA
>CESG01109527.1_pt1 | contig 13330 bp, 9 predicted proteins | sample 531121 | NCBI WGS metagenome assembly CESG01 (sample SAMEA2621287, study PRJEB7988) | marine metagenome | biome: marine biome (ENVO:00000447); feature: mesopelagic zone (ENVO:00000213); material: "saline water (ENVO:00002010), including plankton (ENVO:xxxxxxxx)" | depth 800 m
CAGACTACTTTCCTCATAATTATGTTCTGTTTCTGAATGATCGGAATGTTTCTCCTCTTTGTAAACAGCGTAGAGAGCTGCCGCAAACACAAGAACCAGAACAATGGATACCGGGCTTACAAACCAGTTGGAAGCAAAGGAAATATTTTGATGAATAATAATTCCGCCTGCGGCTATAACAATGCCTGCTACAGCCAAAACTCCCACTAAGGGGACCCCCGTCCCCAAACTTGAAAGAATCGGGCCGCGACGCCAAATGATGTCCAAAATCCCAATAATCAACAGGTTGAAAAGGTTACTTCCGAAAGCATCTCCGGCAGCGAGGTCAGCCCCCTCAGACCCACCGATCATAGTGACTGAAGTAATTCCAGTTCCTAATTCCGGCAAGGAGGTTGCGGTAGCCAGCAATACAACACCAATAAAAGAACGTCCCAACCCGGTTTTGAAAGCAATTATGTCAGCTGATTTAGCTAACTGTGTAGCGGAGACAAGAATCACGGCCGCTAAAATTGCTAAGGTCGACCATAAAATAGGTAATGAAGAAAAGTCCAAAATGTACACCAACTTTTACTAAGGTAATTTTAGGAACATTTACAATCTTGGGGATAACAAGCCTTACGAATTATACAGATGATCCATACGGTAGAAATAAACCCCGGGAATTTACTCCTGAGTGGTACTAACAAGAAGATCTTTACGCTCTCTCCACTTATTTAAGAATCTTCCGTAATTTTTTCTGCTCAAATCGTCGCGTTCTTGTTCTGATAATGCTGTCCAACCTCTATGTTCGTGGAGCAATATTGGAAGTGAACTATCTGCTATTACTTTAAAGCCCTTGTCTTTGAACTGAAAACTGAAATCCAAATCCAGATTCCTATAAAACCTAAACGTTTCCCTCATCAAACCCACTACAGGAAGGTCTTCCCTTCTAAAGGCTAGACAGTATGCTTGCATAGCATCCATTTCTCCTGACTCACCCTCACCATCGTGAAAATGAAGGAAATCTGTGGTCCTCAATCCAGCAAATCCGGCAATACCCACTTCCACGTTTTCTAAGATATCCCCTAACTTCCCCAAAAAAGGACCAGTACCCTCTACGCTAGGGTCCAATAAGACAAAATATCTACCCCGCGATTCCCGAAATAGACAATTTTTCGCCGCACCGTCTCCCAACCTATGATCCGCATGGAGAACCCGAACAGATGGGTTTGAATCAGAGAGTGTCTGGAGGACAAGAGCGTCGCTTTCAATATTTCCATTGTCAAGAATAATTATTTCCAGACGCTTATCCGATTCAGATCCAGATTCGAACCTTAGAAGGCTTTCTGTGCACCTTTCGACATCAGCGGGAAAAGAATCGCATACCATAGCAACTGAGAATTCGACGGTTGAGTCACAACCAATGCTAGAGGGTACATCTGAAGGGGTTGATATCAATGGCCATTTTTCAGTCCTTAATTCGCCGCTATCTTTCTGGCGAACGGAAGAAGCTTCGCGGGTTACATCTTGAATAACATAACCCCTAGAAATCACTTCCTCTCTGAGCTGATCGGCTTCTTCATAGGCTTGATCTCTACGGAATTCAGTCCGCGAAGAAAGCAGAGTTTGGATGTCTCCGGAGACATTGAACATATCCTCTGTATCTGCAATTCCCAGGCCTAATATTTCATCCATAGTCTCCAGGGCCTTTATTTTGGATGAATTGGATATATCACTTTCCACCAGTCTCCACATGATATCCACACCACGAGGAAGATTTAAATCGTCCTCGACGGCTTCGGTAAACCTCGCGATCCATGGCAGATATTGTTCCTCAAGTGAGGGATGGTCATCAGAATCTCGTTTCCAACTGATGTAGTGACGCCTCAGCCGATTTAATGCGGACTCAGATGAAGCCAGTGCTCTAAAAGTAAAATTAAGCCTCGATCGGTAACGTCCTGTCATGCATAGGTAGCGAAAGGCTATCGGGTCAAATCCCCTTAAAACCAGGTCGGGTATTGTATAGGCATTTGCAGCCGACTTGGCCATTTTTACGCCATCTGCGAGTAGATGTTGACCATGCACCCAGTGTTTCACAACGGAATCCCCAACCACTCCCTCACTCTGGGCAATCTCACCCTCGTGATGAGGAAATATATTGTCGACACCACCAGTGTGTAAATCTATAACCTTCCCCAAGTACTTCATCGACATGGCAGAACATTCAATGTGCCAACCGGGAAAACCTTCCCCCCAAGGACTTTCCCACTTCAAATCTCTTCCTGGTTCAGCAGATTTCCAGAGTGTAAAGTCCCTCGGGTCCCGTTTTCGAGGGTCGGCTTCATTCCTAACGGCCTCCTGAAGCAAAGACTCATGAATGTTCCCGGAAAGCTGTCCGTAACTGGGGAATTCCTGAACCGCAAAGTAAACGTTTCCATCAACCTCATAGGCAAGTCCGTTGGAAACTAAGTCAACGGCGATGTCAATCATCTCTCTTACATGGTCAGTTGCTTTTGGTAATCTGCTCGCTGGAATTATGTTGATGGCAAGTTCATCATCAATAAATCTCTGGGTATAAAAATCCGCAATATCAGCAGCAGACTTACCTTCAGCCCTAGCGGCTGCAACTACCTTATCTTCCCCTTGCTCCAACATCTCTTGCCGCATATGCCCGACGTCTGTGATATTTTTGATGTGTGTAACATCAATGTCGTCAAACAGCAAAATTCGCCTGATCCAATCGGCCATTAAATAAGAACGAAGGTTCCCTATATGGGCGTCTCTATAAACCGTAGGCCCACACGTATACATACCGAAAGATCCGTTCGAGCCGACTACGAGAGTCTCCTTGCGCCTAGAAAGGGTGTTGTACAAACTCAGCAAAAGGACTCCTCCTCAAGAAGTTAAAGTTACCAATACTTTAACAATAAGCTTCAATCCAAATTTAATACTCTCAACAAATTGGTGCTTCCCGGTACACCAATTGGGGTCCCTGCTACCAGAACAACATTACCCCCCTTAAGTCCCAGGACCTTACGACATTCCATCTCTCCCAAGCTAAAAAATTCATCCACGTCAGCAACATTTGCAACAATAACAGGGAAAACCCCCCAACGAAGAGTAAGACGGTTTCTCACATGTTCCCATGGGGTCAAAGCCAATATTTTTGCCCTCGGTCTGTACCTTGACACTCGTCCGGCTGAGCTCCCGGATTCTGTGAATGCAACAATCAGGTCGGAAGCTAATTCATTGGAAGTTTGACATGCAGCGAAACTAATAACATCGTCTGTCAGTGCTTCCAGTTCACTGAATCTCTCGGCCATCATACGTGCATATGGCAGGGCTGATTCGGCCTCCATTGCAGTTTCGGCCATAACCTTTACTGCTTCAACAGGATATTCTCCTATAGAGGTCTCGCCAGAAAGCATTATCGCATCGGACCCATCGTAAACTGCATTAGCAACATCAGTGACCTCCGCCCTAGTTGGAGATGAAGAATTAATCATAGACTCCAGCATCTGTGTGGCAGTAATAACAGGTTTACCGGCCGAATTACTCCTTCTAATCAAATCTTTTTGAATCACTGGAACCCGCTTCAAAGGAACCTCAACACCCATGTCCCCCCGTGCAACCATTAATGCGTCACTTTGCTCTACTATTTCATCGATGTTATCAATCGCCTCGGCTCTTTCAACTTTGGATATTAAAAAGGGATATTTCATGCCATTTTTTTTGAGAATATCTCTTGCGCGCCTAATATCCTCCCCAGTAGTTACGGTAGATAAGGCTACAAAATCTGCCTCAGCAGATGCGGCAAATTCCAAGCAGGATATTGCCTTGGCATCCGGAAATTCTTGAGATGGTGATCTACCAGGAGTAACCACTCCCCTCCCCTGCGTGAGCCTTCCACCCCTGACGACTTTACACAAAACATCATTTTCGGATACATCGGTGACAACCAACTCGATGTTACCGTCATCTACAAGAACAGTCCCCTGAGGTTCGGCGTCCCTGTGCAAGCCAACTGGTGAGACGCTAACTCTATGCTGATTACCGACAACGTCGTTACTTGTAAGGACTATTAACGCCCCTTTCTGCAAGTTCACTGCCCCCGGGTCAAGTGGCCCAGTTCGGTATTTAGTCCCTGGAATATCAACCATCAGCCCAATTGGCATTCCTGAATCAGCAGACACCTTTCTGACCTTACGAACGGTATCTTTATGCGTTTCTAAATCACCATGCGACATGTTTAGACGAGCAACAGTCATCCCGCTTTTTACCAACTCTAGAAGAATCTCTTCGGTATCAGTCGAAGGCCCAAGAGTACAGACGATCTTCGTCTTTGGATGATTATCAGGGGGATATTTATAATCGGGGTCCATAAATTAACTAGCTGTTGCCACTCTATAACTGATTATTTAAGACTTAAGACAAGTGTACATAAGAATCGACGATCTCTCCAGAATACATGTGCGAACTATACTGGAAATTGGTATGCTCCACTTAGTTACCTATTTAGGACTTTCAGAATCCAACAAATTTTCGAGGTGATATTCTCATAATATTATGGAAAACCCGAAAAGCATCTTAGACCTTCAAACAAAAGATAATGAAATTCAGACCGCAAAAAACCGTTTGAATGAAATAGACGACCAATTATCTGATGAGTCGTCAGTGAGCGACGCTTCAAAAATTGATGAAGCGATTAAACTACAGTTTCAAAACCTCTCTTCCAAAATCCGCAAGTTGGAGGGAGACAACCTTAGCTTACTCAGTCAACAAAAATCTGTAACCACCAAGATTTACGGGGGGGCCATTAGTAGCGAAAAGGAACTCGCTGCGCTTCAAGAAGAGCTAAGCAGCCTCGAAAGCAAAATCGAGGGGCTTGAAGACTCCTTGTTGTCTGCGATGGTGGACTACGACAGATACGAAGAGGGAGTTAAGAAATCAGCGGATAATCTTTCATCAGTTCTAGAGAAAAGAAAAACCCAACTGGAATCAATCACGAAGGAAAAGGGTAAGTTGGAACAGGATATAATTGATCTCCAAGTTAACCGAGAAAAACTTCAGATCGAAATCCCCTCAACCGTCTACACAACATATGAAAGACTAAGAAAATCGAAAGATGGATTGGCTGTTAGTGTCATGCGTGGGGAAAGGTGTTCAGCCTGCAATATAAGCGTTCCAAACAAAATCGCCCAAGCAATAGGAACACCTGACAATATTTCTTTTTGCAATTCCTGCCAGAGAATTTTGATCACAGACGACTAGACATATGAAAGCTGTCGGATTCGCCAGAGTAAATTCAGATCCAAACTCAACGTCGTCATGGACAGAAGACAGTTTTAGGGCTGTTTTTACCAGCTTCTGTGATTCTTTAGCTCATCGAAGAGTTAAATTTATAGTCTCAGAAGCAAACCAAAACGGCTCTGACAAAGATTCAAAATTTTTGCCAATCTTGGAATATCTCGAAAGAGAACCCAGCGGATTTCTGATAGTTGTTCCAGATTCAACACATGTAAGTGAAGATTTGGAAGGTATAGCCAAAGCAGCAATAAGAATTGAGAAAGCCAATTCCAGTATCTATTGCTTGGAAGATGGTTATCCTGACCTCCTTCAGAATGCTTTCCTCCACATGGATTCCCCCGGAATATCAAGAATCAACGCCAACAAAATAAAAGAATCCATGCAAAAGAGGGCCATCGAAGGTAAAGCACTTGGTCGAGCACCCTATGGTTACGAAATATCAACTGAAGGGAAATTCATCATAGACCTATCTGAGGCGGAAACTGTCAGATTAATCTACGATCTCTATACCGAAGGGGATCTAGGGTTACGTAAAATAGTAGACACTCTCTACGATAAGGGGATAAAGAACAAGAAGGGAAATGACTGGAATATAGTATCCATCCGGGACATCCTACGGAATACCGCTTATATTGGAACATATGTAAGATTTGGGCTGAGGCTAACTGGAAACCATGAACCAATAATCCCGCCAGAAACCTTCAGGAGAGCTCAAGATAAGGTTCGTGAGAGACGCCGTTACAGGGGCTTTGCAGATAGCCAGCCTTACCTCCTTTCGGGACTTTGTATCTGTGGATATTGTGGGAACACAATGATGGGTTCCAATCGTAAGCAGACATGGAGGAGAGACGACGGTACCCGTAAAACAAATACTTACCGCTACTACCGTTGCCAATCTAAAACTAATAAAGGCACGTGTTCGTACCATACTTGGACCACCAACAAGCTAGAAGGTCGGGTCCAAGAACTTCTTAATGTAGCCCACAGTGAAGGGGATTTACAGGCTAGCATGAGTGGAGACACCGGCGAAGAGAAGCGTTTTATGGCGTCGAAAAAGAGACTGGAACAAGTATCTCAAGCCGAACATAGATTTGTCGATTTTATGAGGAAAACCTCCTTAGGGCAATCGGTTTTAACTAGGTTAGATATATACCTGACCGAGCTCGACCTGGCCCGTGACCAGGCATTTTTGTCAGTTCCCACTGATAAGTCAGGCAAATTCCTCAAAGACTGGAATGATAAAACTTTTGCCGAGCGACAGGCCTTTATAAACGAATTTGTTCGGGCAATAACAGTAAAAGATAGAGCCGTAAAGCTTCAGCTCTAGCCTTTATTCACCGGATACGTGGACAAAATGTTAAAATCGTCGTTGGCTAAGGCAGACGGGCGGCCGCCTGGTGTGGTGAGTCATCACAACAGGAGGAAAGTCCGAGCTCTCTCGGAAGAATGCCCGCTAACGGCGGGGCGGGGTGACCCGACGGAAAGTGCCACAGAAATATACCGCTGCATGTCAGTAAGGGTGAAATGGTGGGGTAAGAGCCCACCGCAAGGATGGAGACATCGTTGGTCCAGGTAAACCCCATTCGGAGCAAGGCCTAATAGGGGTATATATGGCTCCGGGCCATACCCGGGTTGGCCGCTTGACCTGTCCGGCAACGGACAGGCTAGATAGATGGTCGCCACTCCGTAATCACGGAGCACAGAACTCGGCTTATAGTCCGCCTTAGCCGAAGCATCCCCAACAATCCTTCCCACTAAATATTTTGACTGCAGGGAAAATCTGTCGGCACATTTGTTAGCTATGGCCTGATCTGGAGGTCGAAAACCATTCAAACGGAACTTGAGGAAATATATAGAAAGCTTTAATCCATGATGTAACGTCAGGGTTAACAATGGAAATCAAAGGTATGGTCAAGACATTATCAAATATATTACTTGGTACAAATCACCAAGAGTGGGAGGCATAGGAATGGGCAGGTTGAAAGGAAAGGTTGCATTAATATCTGGGGCCGCTAGAGGACAGGGAGCGGATGAGGCACGACTTTTTGCTGCCGAAGGAGCATCTGTTGTGCTTGGAGACATTACAGATGATCAAGGCCAACAGGTCGCAGTTGAAATTGTCCAGTCAGGAGGAAATGCTACCTATGTTCATCTCGATGTGACAAGGGAGCCCGATTGGAAAAACGCAGTGTCAATGGCTGTTAACAAATATTCCAAACTCGACATCTTGGTTAATAACGCTGGAATATTGCTTTTGAAAGGCCTGGAAGAGACAGAAACTTCCGACTGGGACGCCATACAGGATGTGAATTCCCGTGGAGTCTTTCTCGGTGCAAAAACTGTAGTTCCGGCAATGAGAGAGGCCGGCGGAGGCTCCATCGTGAACATATCTTCCATTGCAGGCCTTAGTGGATCTGGTTCGACAGCTTATTCCTCTAGTAAGGGACTCGTGAGGATATTATCGAAATCCATAGCGGTTGAATATGGGCCTGAGAAGATCCGCTGCAATTCTGTCCATCCAGGTGTAATTGATACAGAAATGGTGAACGGCCTTATTGGTACGGGGGGTGGCCGCCAAGCTATGATCGACAAAACTCCACTAGGGATTATAGCGAATGCAAGAGATGTATCCCTCGGGGTCCTTTATCTCGCCTCCGACGAATCCCGATATGTTACCGGGTCTGAACTAGTTATAGACGGAGGCATTACCGTTAACAGATGATCTTTATCAACTGTTGGAAGCCAATATTAATAATTTATAACTATCTACCTCAATGATCGAAAAAAGGATCTAATGTCTTTCACTAGGAGTTCTGGTTCCTCCATTGCCGCAAAATGACCGCCTTGGGGCATTTCTGTCCAACTCCTAACATCATATGATCTTTCAGCCCATTCTCTCGGGGGAGTTGCCAAGTCAAATGGAAAGATTGCCACACCTGTCGGAGTCTGTACTTTATCGTTAACCCCAACGACCCAGTTACTTCGCCGATTCTCATAATACATTCTCACAGAAGTATTTATGGTCTGAGTGACCCAATAGATGGTGATGTTAGTCAGGAGTTCATCTTTGCTGAAACGCTTTTCGACATCGCCAGAACAGTCACTCCATGTGCGATATTTTTCAACAATCCATGCAGCCAGTCCAGCGGGGGAATCATTTAAACCAAATGAAAGTGTTTGGGGTTTGGTCCCCTGTATATGGTTGTAACCGCCCTCATTCTCCTGCCAATCCTGCCGTTGGTCCATATGTGCCTTCTCGGCCATTGTTAGAGGACGAGAGCCTTCACCTAAATATGGGTCGGGACGAGTCACAGAAGTTAAATGAATTCCAATCAATTTGTCAGCATGGTTCCTGCCCAACTGCGAAGTAACCCCCGCGCCAATGTCACCACCATGTGATGCAAACCTAGGATAACCTAAGTTATCTGTCATCAAGGTCGTCCACAGGGCCGCAACTCTTTCGACATCCATGCCTGCGTTTAAGGGTTTTCCGGAAAAACCGTAGCCTGGTAGTGAAGGGGCTATCACATCAAAGGAATCATTTTCAGAACCACCATATGAGGCCGGGTCTGCCAACATTGGGATAATCTTGTACATCTCTAGGATAGTACTAGGCCATCCATGAGTTATTACGAGGGGAATCGGGTTTGGCCCCTTACCTTTCTCCTTAATGAAATGTACATCATGCTCTTCGACAACTGTAGTGAAATGGTGAAACTCATTAAGCATTTTTTGCTGAGCATACCAATCAAATTCATTTATCCAATAACTCACCAATTCTTTTAGATAATCAAGGTCTGTCCCATAAATCCAGTCTGAATCTGGAAATTGGTCAGGCCACCGTGTCGCCAAGAGGCGGCCCCTTAAGTCCTCCAGGATGTTCTTGTCGATATCAATTTGGAAGGGAGAAATTGTCATAGTCACAACTCACTTTCATGGGGGCTGGCAATCCAAGTAATTGGTATATCCCGTATTTAGCTGGCTTAAATTTACCGAAATGTAACACATCGAGTCTTTCAAGAGCCTACTATCTTTTGGTCTAGAAAGTCGTATATATACAGGTGATGTTGCTTATAAACTCAAAGAGATCTTGCAAACTTAACTTAGAACTTAGGAATATTCATATGACAAAAAATACGAGACTCGCATTGGTAACTGGTTCCTCCAGAGGCATCGGAAGAGCTATAGCCTTAGATTTTGCTAAAAATGGACTCGATATTCTGGTAACGGGCCGAAATGAGACCCGGCTGCAAACTGTCAAAAAAGAAATTGAAGATAATGGGGTCAAGGGACATGTGGTGAGCGCCGATCTCGGCGTAGAGGATGGAATACAGAAAATACACAATTACATCCTTGCTAAGAATTTATCTGTCGACATACTTGTCAACAACGCCGCAATCATCCACCAGCGATTATCACTGATTGATTTTGAAATGTTGGAATGGGAAAGAGTTATCGACGTCAATCTGATTGCGGCTGTGAAATTAACGAAACTTTTGCTCCCGAATATGATTTCCCAAAGCTACGGGAAAATAATTAACATATCTTCAATTGGTGGTCGTAAAGGAGCTGGTGGACGAAGTGCCTACAGGGTGACAAAAGCAGCCCTGATTAGCTTTACAGAGTCAATTGCGGCAGAAGTAAAATCATCAGGAATCGATGTGAACTGCGTATGCCCTGGAGGTGTCTTAACAGAGGGATATGTGGAAGCTTTTGGTCCACAAGAAAATGGAGATAAAAACATGATGGATCCTGTTGAAATCGCTAAATTGTGTACTTTCCTTATAAGCTCAGATTCCTCGGCTGTTACAGGAGCGATAATAGATGCCTATGGATCCTCAAACCCCTTATTCAACTCATGAGATAGGTTTTATCAGTCCATAAATTATGGTCAATAATTTACCGGCAGGAGAACGGGAAATGAATCGTGAAACGCAACCTAATTTTTTAATCGTGATGTCGGATGAACACGGTCCAATGTGGTCAAGCGCATACGGACACCCGTTCGTGCAGACGCCGAACATGGATAGATTAGCCTCGTCAGGGACAACTTTTGACTCGGCGTACTGTAATGCCCCCCTTTGCGTTCCATCGCGTTTATCCTTCATGACAGGAAATTATGTTTCCAATTGTGAAGGATGGGATAATGCCACTCCACTGCCTTCTGATTCTCTAACGTGGCCCTATGCATTACGTTCGGTTGGGTACGATTGCGCCCTCTCAGGAAAAATGCATTTGATAGGCCCCGATAAACTCCACGGTTTCAACCAGCAACTTTCTCTCGATCCTCACGGAGATCCTACCGATGACAATCCAGGCTCGGAACTTGTTGGGCTATCTTCAGGGGGAATGCATCCCATATATCTCTGGGACGATGGAGTACCAACCACTAGTCAACCCTGGGACAGCGTGAAAGAAGCTGGCCCAGGAAGAACCCCGATGATAGACGCAGACGATCTTATAGAGAAAAAAGCTTTAAATTACTTGAGATCTCCAGAAAGAAAATATGGCCCTTGGGCTTTGTGCGTTGGATTCGTCGCTCCACATTTCCCTTTTATTGTCCCGGACCAATATTTCTCGATGTACTACCCGGAACATGCCGATTTGCCGGAAAACCCTCCTGGACATTTGGGTAATCTGCCTGAATCTGCCAGGAGAAACAGAAGAGCCTTCAACTTCGACGGGTATACAGATGATGAGATCCGCCGAGCAAGAGCGGCTTACTATGGATTAGTCACCTACATGGACGATAAGATTGGAGGTCTTATCGACACGCTCAAAGATCAAAATCTGTTAGATAACACAGTCATAATTTACACCTCAGATCATGGAGAGTCGTTGGGCGAGCACGGGCTTTGGCGGAAAATGAACTTTTATGAGCAGTCTGTTCGGGTGCCTTTGCAGATAAGCTGGCCAAAAGTTTTACCTAAAAACAAACGCTATTCCGGCGCAGTTTCCCTAGTCGATTTAACTGCGACAATCATGGACCTAGCTAGGGTCCCTGATGAAATCGTTTCCCTCATGAAACTTGATGGCAAGACCCTCTTACACCCTCTAAATGGCGATGATTGGGCCGAGCATGATTTCGCCTTCAGTGAGCACCTAGCTCATGGTACAGACCGCCCAGCCGCAATGATCAGACAAGGCGACTACAAGCTCTGCTACAGCTATGCTGCTGAGCCCGAACTGGAACTGTACAACCTAAAATCAGATCCTGGCGAATATAACGACCTATCTCAAAATTCTTCTTTCAAGACTGTGGTAAGTGCATTGACCGCATCACTATTGGCTATTTGGAATCACCCTAATGAGATGGACTCTAAAATACGTGAGAGTCAGCAAGCACGCTTATTAATAAGAAAAGTTCTAGGAGATAAAGCTATATTCTGAAGAGTCTGGTGATTTCTTACAGGCCTACGGGCCGATGTTGGAGAAAATAACATTCATGTTCTTTTCCATAAAGTCTAAATAAGTTTGCCCAACAGTTAGTGATTCGACCTTCAACCCGGTAACTACCCGTATCCCCGTCTCTTCAGAAACTCTTTCTGAAGCTTTAGCGCTCCTAGTCTCATCAACAAAGATTACCTTAATGTCTTTATCGTTTATCTGTTTTATCGCGAAAACTAAGTCTTTCGGCGTTGGGACAACTTCAGCATCTAGTCCTGGAATGACTGCGGTTAACACCTCTATCCCATACCTAGCCTCCAAATAACCCAATGACTCATGCGACGTAATAATGACTCGCGACTCTATGGGGATTTCCGCTATTTTTTTACTTATATGTGAATGTAAGTCATTAAGCTCTGCAATATAATCCCTCACCCTATCCTGATAATACTGAGAGCCCTCAGGGTCGATTCTTTCCAGTTCTTCGCCAAGGACCGTTGCAATCTCGGCCACCCTGATAGGATCGAACCAGATATGGGGATCAAATTGGCCATGTTCATCTTCCTCGTCATGTTCGTCACGGAAAGGAATTGGGTCGACACTACTCCCAAGATACAAAACCCGCCCCTCCGGGTAGTTGTCAAGCAGCTTGGTTAACCATTTATCTTCGTAACCTAACCCAATACCGAATATGTAATCCGATTCAGCGATCTTTTTCACGCCGTCTGCCGTTGCTTGGTATGAGTGGCCATCAGATCCATAGGGAATTATAGAGTCAACAAATACCCTTTCCCCCCCTATTTTCTGGGCCCAGTCAGCCACTATAGAAGTGGTCGCAGTTACGATGATTTTATCACTGGGCGAGTCTAGATTTTTAGCTGACCCGGAACCGCCACAACCAATCATGGTAAACACGGTTGCCGCAAGCAATAATGTGATACAAGTCCAAACGAAATCCAGTGAAACTCGACGAAAAATATATGTCATATTCTTAACCTAAATTCCGCCTCCAAAATTCCTTCCTAAAATTATCGTTAGTTAGACGACAATTGGTCAACAGGGAATACCGAATAGCAATAATCGCACCAGTGAATTCGTCGATAGGCCCGGTAATTTACCCAAAAGTCAAAACTAATATATGTCTTGCAATTTCTGCTCCTTACCCTTTGCCAGCGTAAGTATCACAGCCACTAGAACTAGAACCGCCTGGACCCTTAGAGCCAAACCGAGCCCATCTACAAATGCATTTTTTAGGCCAATAGTAACTCCTGATTTGTAGATTGCATCGAGGCTTGGTTCATAACCCATTGACCCCATCACGATAGTAATTAGAGCAGTGGTTATAGAAATTCCAATAATTGATGCAGAATTCCTTGTTAGTTGTAGAAAAGCCGTACCCACACCATATCTTTCCCTCTCCACTACACTTAAGACAGATGCAGAATTCGGCGAATAAAAAAAGCCCATTCCAAACCCTATCAAGCCTAGGAGAAATAGTAGCAAGAATGGAGAAGACTCTAAATGAATTACCGAGAGTCCAAGTAGGGAAATAACCGTGGCAGTAAGTCCGACTATTTCTACTTTTTTCCAACCCACCTGATCAGATAAATAGCCAGCTATTGGTCCCGATAAAGCAAAAAATCCCGCCATTGGTGTC